>Ga0268261_10000679_pt1 | contig 21948 bp, 11 predicted proteins | sample TergutNc150P1_FD_190353 | JGI IMG/M metagenome (GOLD analysis project Ga0268261, IMG submission 190353) | Nasutitermes corniger P1 segment gut microbial community from laboratory colony in Florida, USA - Nc150 P1 (SPAdes) (version 2) | ecosystem: Host-associated > Arthropoda: Insects >...
GCCTTCTTCTCAAAAAAAAAACCTTTAATGGCCTTGGTTGAGTTTTATAGGTCTGGGGTGACAAATCTAAAAATCACATCGCAGACATTCCTGCTGATATGCGTGATGTCAACTGTGGTGATTCTTTTATGTCTGTTGGAATTTTGTCTTTTACTATGATATTTGGGAAAGTTCTCATATGGACATTGATTTATGTGACAGATGCTGAAACAGCCAAGGAAGCTGGTAGGCATGGTGGTGTGACAGCTGGTGAAGATGAAGAAGAGACTGTGGATCCAAATCCAAACAAAGGAGTAGTGTTAACAGCAAAGACTGAGTCAGGTCATGTTCTTGAAATAAGAGTGGATCAGGATCGCCCAAAATCTTTCAGGGTAGAGTACTTTCCCAATTAACTGTGTCCAGGATATTCGGATAGAGAAATATTTGTGCACATTTGTTATTGTTGCTTGTTGAATATGCTTAAGGATCATTAAATTGTCATTTTTCACATTGGTTCCTTATCAGGTGTGTGTATCTTTGGGTTTGTATATTTTGTAACAGTTTGTCACATTATTTCGCTTTAAATGGTAAGGTTATTATGGTAAATTTGGAAGTATATATACACAGCCTTACACTGTTACTGGTCTGATCTGGCATTTGCATTGAAGAATTAGGGAAAACTGTAAGGAAATGAGCGTAGAGACAAACATTTAACGTTCTTATGTATATTACATCTGAGCTGGTATGGTGGGTTAGAGCCTTAATATGAACACTGCTTATTTGACTTACTAACCACAACTGTATTTGTGTAGAACATTGCTTCATTTTTGGCTGGTGGAGAAGTTAATGGAGCTGTGCCACACAATGACCTTGCCTTTCTGTAACTCTTTCAGTTGCTTAAGCATTTCTTGCCTGTTTATTTGATGGCCCCCCACACAGTGGTGGAATATTTCAGAAATATTGCCAGAGCTGAAGGATTATAATAATTCTTCAGCACGTATATATCAGTATCACTGCTTTCATGTTGTGCCTGACAGTTCACCGTCACCAGAATCTGCATGTTTTTCTACAAACTCATCACTTTTTAGCAAGCATCAAATATTACTAGCTGTGAGACCCTTCTTGCTACTTAAGGCCATGTGTGCATACTGAAATTCTGTTCATTCACCCAGTAGAATTCTGTACTTTTGCAGGCATTTATACATGCCCAAAAATAAGAATGAATACAGCATGTTTTCATGGTGCTGAAATCATCAAGAAGTTTCCGATTGGTCCTAAGATGGGAGCACAAGCCATGCATTGTTAATGAGCACCATATGAAATGCTCAGATACTGTTAAAAATATGTTGCATTTAGTCAGTTGTGGGAAGTATGTTGACTTTTATATCTAACAGACAGCAGTCTCGTTATTAGCTGATTATTAGGCACACATTTCCCGTAACATGTTACAGTGCTTATCTGGCCATCTAGAATGCAACCTTGTGGAGTCCATGAACATTAGTATCCAAGATGCTAATGTAATAATTCAAGTAACAGTGATAAAGTCCAAAGCTAACAGGCCCAGTTTGTTACAGACACCTGAAGACCATTTCATTGACTACACAGCATTATAAAAATGACCATGTTATCTCTGAAACCCTTCGTAATATAAAACTGTAATACTAACACTGTGCACAGTGAGTATACGCAGCATTCTTTGGCATATGACATGGACAGTCTGATGAATTTACTGTGTGCTCTGCAATGTTGTTTTCATGAGTTAATCTTACAGAAATTTTGTTACCATGTGTATTGGTCAGGATTTCAAATCTGAGAAACATTGCTATATTGAATGACTCAAACCAAAGTGTGAGAGATGTGTTGCTTCATACATTGTCAAGACAAAGTGTAGCTCAGAATAAAAATATTACACAGGTTGGACACAAAGAAGTACATTACTTAGATCTGTTGGTGCTAAACAATCAGTTGGAAGTTGGCAAGGACTGGGGAACTTCTTTTGCAAAACAGAGTGCCATAGAAAGCAATATGTTAGTGATACAGAGTTTATGTGAATCAGAATGCTATTCTGTCATATAGTGACAAGTAGTTTTGCTAAACACTGAGTTTTATATGTAATTTCACTATATATTGGAATATGCAATCTTTCCACATAAGAAATATTATTTTCTTTCTTTTTTGACTCAGTAAGCTGGACTGTTATATTGTCTCTTAGTAAACCCTTACCCTAAACTCTGCAAAAACTGAGTGCCAGAGTAAAATGTGTGTGTGTGTGTGTGTGCGCGCGCGCGCGTGTGTGTGCATGTGTGCGTTTGTACGAGCGAGGGAGGGAGGGAGCGAGCGCATGCATGTGCGTGTCTGAAAATATATGTGTGTTCATTGTCTAGAAACACATAACTAATGCCAGTGGAATTTGTAATGTGATTGATGCTGGAAATTTTAGAATGAGAAGGCTCGAAGGATGTGGGATGAGGCAGTACACCGTAATGCACTGCGATTGAAATCGCAGATTGAGGGAGGAGAGTTCATTCCTGAAGACATAAAGAAGCAAATAGAACATAGTAAGCGGTTAGAAGCGGAGAAGAAATCCATCATCAAGAAGGACCGTATTGTGGACCAGAAGAAGAAAAAGCTTCAGTGAGTATTCACAATGATGATGTACTGTGACAGTGAATGAGGCCTTTCTCTTCCACAGATATTAATATGTTATATTCAGAGTCTGAAGTGAGGCCAATGTTGACAGTGCCCAACCATTGTATTGGCCAAAGTCAGAAATAAATATTGTTGTTAAAAATTGGATAATTTTGTGGTCATTGTTAGTACTGAAATGAGGGTTCATTGGACTGATATTATGTGACTTGTGACAATGAAGTTTCAGAGCTTGTAACGTATGGGTCTACAACCCACAGCTGCCAGGTTGTATTTTGCAGGCTGTGGCCGAATTTGTAAATAAAGTATATACATTGAAAGTTACACAGTAATTTAACCAGTTAGGGACACCATTTACTGTTATTTTTCCGCATACAGCCCACAGTAACAGGTGTCACCCTTTGCCATAACAAGGCTGGATGCCTATGTTGTAGCATCTGTATTAACAATTCCACATTTCAGTCTTCTCAAGCAACTTTTTTATGCATGTAGTGTTTTTTATAAAAAGCAAATTGTATTTGTAAGTGTGCAGAACTATTTAAAATGACTAAAACTTGAAAATGAGACATGTAGAATGAGTTTAGCTTGCAGAGATTGCATTTTTCAATGAAAAGCGGTGCAGTGATGTACAGTGTTATTGTCTCTTGCAAAATTGACACATCTCTGTGCACTCACTACCCACTGAAATTATCACACTTTTCAGAAATTAATCACTGTTCCTTCAAAGGTTAATGTTTTCTGCAATGTGACATCATGTAGTCAGGTAGAGGTACACTAATCTTTCAGAGGAATGTGCTACCTCCGTCTTCATTGTAGAAGAATGAGCCTCACAAGGCAAAATGTAGCTTCACTCTGCTAATTCTTGTACTTTAATTTTGATTTCTTTTCCATTGCCTTGGTTGTTTTATTGAATACTGGAACAGCTGTTTGTTTATATTAGACTATTAACAAAATAGGTTTGTGAATTTAAAGTTTAATGTTAAGAGTAACTTCTCTGCGGTGAAGGTGAAGGTAGCAGTCTCCTCCAAAGCAATGGTAAATTTCTGCTAGATTACATAGTGTCAATTCCCAGAAGACAGTATTCTTCAAAAATGAAGTTTGTGGTGTGAGGATATGAACCCCAAACCTTAAAATTGCTGCAAGATGATTAATGCCTACATTACTTTGCAGATGGTTGAGAGTGGAATCTCGCCTTGTGGAGCTGGATACACTGATTAAAGGCAGACTTGGTTTGACTAAGGCTGAACCAGACAACTGCTTGGCTCATCTGGATGAAATGTCATCATTAACAATTTATCCCCTTATGTTGAAGAAGCACCCACGCATTGTGGAAACAATTAAAAGGGTAAATTTTAATTATTTCTGTGGCTTTGTTGGCATGTGCAACATAAAGTTGTCGCAGAGCTTTCTTAAGTACCACACCGTGAAGACATATGGGGAAGTAGGGGTAAAACTCCCTGCATTTTTAACCTCAACATTAGATGGAAATGAGTGGTCAGGTGCATGGCTTTGTCATTTGTCTTGGGAAAGTGTTGCCTTTGAACAGGAATTTGTGTATGCTGCATAGTTGCTGTGGATGCTGTGACAAACAGTAAGATCCCTTTCCCTACAAGAAATCAAAGGCCAGTTGTCCAGCCCTAGCCTAGTCACTCTACTCACTGTGCTGTCCTTATGTGTGGTTACATGGTTCTCTCAGTATCCATGGAGTTTATTTTCGAGGTCAGTGTTATAGGAAAATGTGTTCAAGTTCTCAACAGCCATGGAGTCATGAATATCTGAAGCTTAGGAAATACAGTGTGCTCTTTTCATGAACAAGTTCTTCCATAGCACAGCGCATATTTCAATAAATATTTAAAGCACCAAATTCATTTCAGATACACATTTTGAATCATCTGTCTATTTTATATATATCCCAACCAATAACTGCAGAGTCATTTGTGCATCTGTAGTTTGAATGGTTGGGCTCGGCCACATGCCCTTGTCCTATTCAAATAACATGTTTACAAAACCTGAAATTAACAAAGCTTAGCTTTGCTGTTCAGCTGACACTCCAGTGCTATGGTGTTGACTTGTGCATGACTGTTCCTTTTTAGTGTTTTACATTGAATCTAGATTGACTGTTCTGACTACAGCAACATTTGAAATTTGATGGATCAGTTCATCTGTTATGTCTGCTTTATCCTTGTTCATAATTTCATTTCAGTCTTATACAGGCTGGGATCTGAGGGTATTGGCATAATGGAACAGAGTGTGGCTTTGCAGAATGTGCACAAGTAGGCACAGGCATATTCATGTGGTAGTTACGTGTAAACCATTTAAACTTCAAATGTCTATAGCTCTGTAACCAATGAGAATTGGACCCATTTATGTGTAACATTCTGACAATGGCCTTTGAAATATGTATGTGAAGTAGTGACAAAATTATGAAACATTTCGTATGGGATGTTAAAAAGATATTACAACATGGTGTGTGTTGTTCCTTATGCTTGTTACGGTTTTAACCAAAGCAGCATTTGGATGTCGAATATATAGTAACCTGATAGTCGTTCTACACATGCTGAAATGGGTACCAAAGTTGCATGTGCTGTTGTACCAAATCCTCTAAGTTATTCAGGTGCAAGTTTCTCTGATATATACTTCCCATTATGCATTGGAAAAAGACACAATTTTTTTTAAATATTAGTTTTACTGTCATAAATTGAAACTGGAGTAGTTTTGTTCACACACAAGATTTTTCTTGTGTTAATGAATAATCGTGTTCCAAGATGATGAAGAAATGAGTCATGGCCTCAGTGGAAGGTCTGTCCCTTCACATTTGTAGAGCAAAAATCCAGCTAACTGGCAGTGGTTACTCCTCAGATGCAAAACAGGAGTAATATTCAGGACACTATCTTGTTTAGTTACACAGCAGCAGGATAATTGGTGATGTCAGAAGGTGATATAACATGTAAAATATCTGAATATAAGATGAAATCCTAGTCACAACTTTGAATATATGTCAGCCCTTCATATAATATTATGATAAGAGCTTAAGACTGATAATTTTCTGTCATTAGCATCAATTAGGTAAGATCGCTTGGTTACTGTCATGCCTGATTTATATTGTCGCAGACGTATGGCCTGGCAGGCTGCAGAGTTCTCTTTGCATTAGGATCAACAAAAGTAAAACTCACTGTATAAGTCAGAGTACTGCCTCTGTTCTTGCAGCTTTTGGAGTGTGCAATAAATGACAGTAGTGCTAGGGTTAGTAGAGTTAGCAGGTTATGCTTACATGGATGGTTTTACTACACACCAGAGTACTGTATTACTTGAATACAAGACAGGGTTTTTTCTTAAATTCGTTGTTTAAAAATGTGGAGTCATCTTACACTTCAATATGAAGCACTGATCCAGACCATGGCAAACCAAACCAAGGCCTGCCTTGCCAGATTGTACTATGTAGTCTAAAGAGAGAATACAGCGTGCTTTAGCATTCTTAGTTCTTATCTGCAAGCATTGTAAGTCATTTGTTATTCCAGTAAAACAACAGGATATGTACAAAAGAAGGTTACAAATTGAAGATGCGTTTCAATGGGATCAGTTGTAGTTATGATGCCAAATTTAAACCCAGTGTGACTGACTATGCCAAGAAAATGAATACTTCCAGTGCATTGTTGCAAAAGCAAATGTAGGAATGCAGTAACAATTAAACCAGAAGCTGATAAATGCATACTCCAGCAAAAAATCTTTCATTGATCCCAAGCATGGACTTTCCAGGAATTAGAACAAGAAACTGTTTGTTTGTATGCTTGAGGAAAAAGAAACTAGAGTGCTAATTACATGTAAGGCAGTAACAAAAAGAGCACAGGAACTTGCTAAATCACAGTGTACATGACATCAGTTCAAGTCCAGCAACCTATACTGGCTTTTAACTGCATCAAAGTGGGTCCTGTCTTCATAGAAGAATGTTGATGTGCCAGAAATTTCGAGCTGACTTTGAGGAGAAGCTTGTCATATGACTGGACTTTGAAAAATGAACAGTTACATCCTGAGGCAAATAGGAAATGCCAGGGTAATTTGCTGTGCTGTCATATTATAATAATGATGATGTCAGGACACATTTGATGATGATTAAACATAAGATGTTGAAAAGGTGATGGCATTGCTTCTGCATAACAAACCAGTGCCTTAGGAGCAACTACAAACAAAGAAGATGGAGAGAGTGACATTGATTGTGAAAGGTATACAGAATCAGGCATGTTTTTTGTATTAACTGTATGGAATTAATAGTAAAATATTTTTTCTTAAGAGGCATTTGATTAGGGGGTCATCTTTGATTTGGATAAATACATTTTCCCTTGGCAGACATATTTTGTCTCGGGGAGTTGTCTTAGATTAGGGTTGTCTTGCACTCAGGAAATGCAGTATTATTTTGTTCACTGTGTCTTTTCACAGTAGTGTGAAGTGAAAGGTGTGTGGAGGGTGACTTAGCAGAAGGGGAAGAGATTCTTCGCAAAGGTAGGAGAGGAGGGAATTGCCACTCATGGTTCACATTTTTTCTGGGATTTTGGTTATTTTGGTAATGTGATACTTTATTTTTACTGGAGACTTCTTGAATTGCCTAAAATAAAGTTAATATCTTGACCTTTATTCATTGCTTATTCATTTATGATTATTCTGTCTGCAGTTTCTGTTTTCCATGTGTAACCTTATCAGTTGGTGTCATGTTATGGTGTAATTTTTCTTTGAGTTAGATGGGTTATGTTCCTATAAAACTTGTTCTGTTTTGGAAATAATCAAAGATATGTTTCATGTATTGCAGCTAAGAAGATATGTTGGAAATGTGGAGGAATGGGATTATAGCGAGGAGGAAAAAGTGAGTTTTACAGTTTACTTATGTCATTATTAGGCTAGTTTCCTTCCTTCAGAGGAAAATGTTGTCTCATGAGATGATTTTCCATCTTTGTTAAAATTGTAGGTGATGGCAAATTTATGGAAAACAGAGTCTCAGAGGGTTAAAATGTTGGTCACAAAATGGTCTTGCCTTCCAAAATTACTTTAAAACTTTATATTCCTAATTAACACTGTTGAAATGAGCAGTCTGGTTTGACATTCAGAGGACCATGCATTGTGATACATTCTTATAATAAAACCAACAAGATGCACTAATTTCTCAAATTTATTTTTGGAATAGAACTCTAAATGTTTCGGACAGTTTCTCTGTCCATTACTGTACACACAGCAATAGGTATGTGTCATACAGGTTTTGCTGACTGCTTGCTAGCAGGATCAGTCAGCAAGCAGTCAGCAAAACCTGTATGACACATACCTATTGCTGTGTGTACAGTGCTAGACTCCTGATGATGGACAGAGAAACTGTCTGAAACATGTAGAGTTCTATTCCAAAAATAAATTTGAGAAATAGTGCATCTCATTGGTTTTATTATAAGAACAGTCTGGTCTTCTTAAAAGTCTGTATAGTGGGAAAGTAGGCCTTATTAGTTCTGCTAATTACTTCCTGTATATTTTTCTGTTACTGGTACTGAGAAATGAAACATTTATATGTTTTTCTTCCTAGGCAATATTTGCAACAAAAGCTGGACAAATAAGAGACAAAGCAGACCACATCTATAATAAGTTCAAAGTAAGTACCTGTATTCTGAATTTACCAAGAAGGTGGTGTTTTAGTGTATTTCAAAGAAAGTATTGTGTTATTATTGACTTATTTTTTGTTTTCTTAATTTTTATAGACCATGTTCACCGTCCCAGAGGGTAGAACCTTCTGGCAGGCATTCAGTGATCATGTAACATTGTTCAATAAACATACAAGTCATCTTGGTGGCAGGAAGTTGTATTTCCTCACTGTGGACCCAGTTGGTATGTTGAATTTTACGTATTTTTCTTGCCATCCTAAAGAAGTAGATTAGATGAGAGGAGAGGAAACCACCTAAAATAGAGTCCTATTAAGTTCCTGCTTGACATGGTTTCACTGTTGTTGGATTTATATTTTAAAGTCCTAGTTATTTTATCTGTTGTTTTTCTCATCTGTTTGTGTGTTATGTTTTTGTCATCAACTGTTTACAGCATGCTCTCTTTGCTGCCACAGTTGTAATAAAAGTGTCCAGTGGTCTTTACTTGTCAAATTTTCAGAGTTTCTCCACTCTCATAAGCAATGTTTCTTCTTGACTGTAAGGTCTTCTCATATTTTTAAAGAATTAATAATGCCATTGCATTTCTGTACATACTGAAGGTACTGTACAAAGCCATTGAAGATATGTTCTCCTTATACTGTAATTGAAAATGAAAAGAGAAATGCAAACATTTCAAAACAAAAAAAATGTTTTATCCTCTAAATCATGATTAAGATTTTACCTTTGCAGTGAGCAAGTGAGTTTGTGACATAATTCTTTACAAGAAGAAAAGAGTGAAGAAGCTTGAGTATTATGTTGGTATTGTTTATCGTGATATTAACATTTAATATATGACCTTTTAAATGCCACTTTCCTGCTATGGCCAGAGCACTTCAATTTGAATACCCACTACTCTTGGATAAAAAGGATGTAAGATAATGGGACAATGTTGTGCCTTTTGTGCATTAAATGTTCAACACAGATTTAACAGGTATATTAACTTCATTTGTACAGGCAGGTCTCTTTTTTCATGAGTTCTTTTTGCATAATTATCCATTAATGCAACCTGAAAATTTTACACCACTTTTCTAATTTACATGATAATTTTTGGTGTAACACGATTTTGCATAAATGATCCATGGTCACTCTTGTCTTATGTTGGAAGGCTAGGAGAAAGTGACATCACTGTCACACCATGAGTCACGTGTGTGGGTTGATTATGTTTGTGATATAATTACGCGGTTTGTGTAGTTCCCTCTTCAGCAGCAGTGGCTTTTGTTACCAGAGTGAGTGAGAAACAACTCTGCATCACCTAGTGCAATCCAAGTGAAAAATCAGCAAAAGACAGTCAGTGTTGAAGAGAAATTAGACGTAGTATGCCAAATTGAAAAAGGTGAACAAATTGTTGACATATGCTGGAATGTTAGATTTGCTTATAGTAGGGTACATACAATTCGTGATAATGCTGATAGAATACCAGAAAGTGCTAAGTGAGGAACTGAAGTGTTTGTGTAGCAATTCCACAGCGCTAACGGAATGCAGTGTATCAAAAACTATGGCTGTGAGTCTCTTACACTTTTATTGCATTAGAAATAAATAAATAAATTATATAGATATGTGTATACTGTGTAGAAATGTATATATACTGTATGTACTGTACATATACACTGTGCAGGTCTGTATGACCACTAGTCATATAGTCATGCACTATATAGGATTAGTTTGTCAATCCCCTAACTCCCAGGAAGCACACGTTGTAAATGGGATTTTGTGTTCGTTCTGAGCGACGTTTTTCAGGAATATAATCCTGGCATGTAAAAAGACCTGTCTGTATTTCTTTGAAGTTGTTGTGTGGTTGTAAGCAGAAACAGTCCAGAATTAGAATCATCATTACCAGAACTGTCACTGACTTGGTCATTGAGTTTTGTTGCTCTAGATTTCACCCAAGGCATTGCAGTTGTGTATACATTCTTACTCCACCCTCATTCTGATTTTGGGTTAGGGAGGTTGTGTTTTTTAGGGCAAATATTTAGTATCAGAGGCTCTAATTTAGGTTGGATCCTCAGAAAGTTATGTGTTTGACGAATGTATTGAAATGATAGACTCATGACACCAGTAAATTCCACTGTGTCACTTGCACCATTGCAAGATAAAGTAAGATTTTAGTCACTGTTGCTGCTCTTTCGGTGCACTTGCCGTGAGTTTGTTACATGGGGTTGTGCCTTGTATCTTACGATTTATTAGAAGATCTGTACTGATGTTAAGTCAACATGCTTTAACATTAAAGCTGTCATTTATAAGGTCATTGATTGTTATAATTTTGTATCATTTACTTCTGGTTATTACCCTCTGTACCATTCTACACAAAGTTTACATGCTGTAACACATGTGTAATGATTACAGAATCATGGCTGTCTGTAAACTGAACACTTAATGCAGAATACACCTGTCTAGCATGACACAGTTCACATGGCTCCAGTAACTGTTCCACAAATTCATGTGGCTCAAAGAGAATATCAGTGTTTCATGCAAGCAGGAATGCAATGTACCTTCTCTCTCCTCTAAAGATACCTCTCTGAGATGTTACCTTTGGCATTTGAGCTCAGAATTGTTCCTTTCATATTAATTGATACTTCATTACCGTAGTCTTACGTGATAATATTGGCTGGAGTCTTCTTGAGATCTCCACACCTGCAGGCCAAGTTTGATGTGTAATTATAATGCAGAATCTTGACCATTAGAATGTATTTGAGCTCTCATAGTGTGCAGAACACATTACAGGTTTTCTGCTTATGCAGGCATATTCATCAGGTATAAGCAATAATGTGGCACCATTGGTTTTTAGGTTTGCTTCCATTGTCCTGAAAGATCCTGTTACATGAAGTCACAGTGACTGGCATCTGCCTTTTTACCGCATGTGTATACAGTATTAATAAATAAGTGCAACATTTAATGGGCTTACTCACATTTATATCTGAATGTTTAGTTTCAGAACTGACAGACAGTCATAAATTGGAAGATGAAGGAATTGAACTAAACTAGAGTAAGAGGACAGAACAAGAGAACTGAAGAACTACTGGTAAGTGGAATTACGATTTTCTGAATGAATATAAGTTCTTGACAAAGTTTTGTGTGATCATTTTGCTTGACTTGCTATGCATGACATGTGGCTTCATATCCATGAGACATTTATTTATAACTTGCTTTTCTGTGTCCTGTTTTTCATCTGTTTCTATGGAGTAACCTGTTAAGATGGCAAAGAAATGCACTGAGATTTTCTGGTTTCTTTGTCCATATCATAGGCAGTACTGTTGATTGCCCAGAACCCATAGTAGAGTGTATGAACTGTCTTATTGAATTGTTTTCAACACAGTTCTCCAGAAAGTTGGCACTTACTTGTAACATCTGTTCCTACAGCTGTATGTTGAGGCAGAGCAATTAGGATGTAAAATGTAGTCACAAAATTTAGTGATGTGTTTTTTCTGCATAAGTCATGGAACCTGTCATCCATGGACTGAAGGAACAGGGAATGGTATTCATGGAAAGAACCAGAAGTCTGCCTCATCTTGCTGTTGACACCCTTTATTTCTAACTTATTTTTGTGCGTTGTAATCTAAACTTGTTCTCTTTGCCCCAGTTTGTCTGTCCTTTCTGCTTGGTGCTTAGGAAACTTTGAAAGCCATAATGCTTTAAGTGATGTGCTTGGTGTTTACAAGCTGTATCACTATATGATCCCATGGTGGTATGTAGTACAAAATGTATGTGGGGGTGATATATCCTTTTGTTTTATAATCTATATTTACTTATTGGCAGTGTTCGACTGTTTGTTTTTTGTGGTGCCCTAAATTTTATGTATCGCTTAGAGATAATTTTTTACATTTTTTTATAAGTTTATTGAAGTTATGTGATATAAGAAATAATTATTTTTATTATTTCACTGCAGTTTCTAGATGAAAACCAGAAAACTGAATGTGTACTTCAGCTGGTTTCCTTACGTAAATCTACTTATTACTCTACTTTTCATCACTTCTGCACTAAGGCCATATGTTCTTCAGAACAATGGAAGTTTATTCCAGTAGTAAATGGTGTTTCAGGACTCTCAAACCTTATGTATGTTTAGGGTCCTAAAGAATAGGATTGCATGAGAAGAGTACAGAGTACTATCACTGCTGTAACTTCTATATCACAATCTAATTTTCACTCTCATATAATTAGACAAATGTAGGAGTTTGTTTCATTAGCATGTAAATGTCCAGTAGAAAGCATCCAGTAACTGAAGATATGTCTACAGAGGGATGATGAATTTTGGTTAATTAAAACATTGCCCCATACATTGTCTGTGTGCTGCATCAGAAAATAATCTTGTAAAGGGAGGGTGAAACTTCTGTCCAGCTTGGACGTGGTTGTGTGAGTATATTCTGATAAATGAATGTCACGCTGAAGTATTCAACATATTACCATTACCTTAATTTATTTTAGCATGTGAGAGAAGTTCAGGTTGAAGCAGATATCCCCGTAAGATTAACGTTTTACTCCGCAATTTGTACTTGAAATGAGAACTGCAGAGCCACCTGTCACTAAAAGCATGATAGAAACAAAAGAAAATGCTAATTATTGGAACTGTTGGAGATGACACTGTCATCAGGATGTGTACAGGATTTGCTTTGCCTTCTTAATGTTTCCATGGGCTTTACATAATTAGATTTAAGTTTATAAAATGTATGCCTGATGCATATCCCTTATACATTCGGCTGGTATGGTGCTTCTCCAAATGTTTTAGCCATGGAACCATGGGACTTTACATTTAAAGAAAGTACAAAACAAATGAAATATGACATTTCTGTGTGATAGGCTTAGGTTTAGATTTAATCATGGTGAGCTCTACAATTAGAAACATTTTTCTGTAGAACTCTTAACAAAAGACCCACAGACCACAGTTTGTGAATCAAGCTAGCTTTCAATGCTGTGGTGCATTAATTATCAGACTGTTCTCTGCACTTCTTCACGACCAACTGAAAACATTTCTGTATACAACATGAAGAAACATGTGAAATAATATGTGAAGTGTGTGGGGCAGCAAAGGACTGTGTAGAAACTAATACTCAAATTTTTGTGTACCTATTTTTGTTGATTGCAGAAAAAATAAGACTTACAAAAAAGTATAGTTGGCATAAAATGTGTTTTATTTTTCCCTGTTGTGTGTATTTCATACATTTTCCACTCCAATGTATATTAAGCAGTTACACTCAAGACGTATGCAAAAAGCCGTGCAAGTCATTGTGTAAAATGTCCATTATTGTTGTCTGATTTTAATAAATAATTGCAACTCTAGTGTTCATTTCCCAGTTTGTTACAGAAATGACAAAGCTAATAGCCATGGTTGTGTGTTGTTCCATTGCAAACCTGTGAAAAATGCCTCTGTTATTTTCATCCAATAAAAATATCCTAGGGGGAGTATATTCCACTCTCCAGACACAAATGGTACATGTCTACTGGCCACTGTTTTACACATAACATTACAGCATTATGTTTATATAGTTAGGTACTGGATTAAAGTGGCAGGTTTCATATGTTGAATAATCATCATATAGTTTACTGCATGTTTTATAATATATACTAAGAAATTAAACTACCAACTCATGGCTTAACCTTTATCATCTGGGGACTGGGGATTTTTAAATAATGCCATTGATGCTACAGGTCTGGTAACTGGATTTGAATCAGGAGATACAGTAATGCAAAGCACAGACTGAAGGTTAGAAGGGTTTTCCTCATCCTATTGAATGCCTCAAAACTCTGGAAAACAAATAATTTTTATGTTATTTTCTTTTTCAGGGAATGTAGTCCTCAAGATGAACCCATTGTGTATTTGAATGTGAAGTGTTGAGCTGTGTAATAATTCACATTGAAATGTAAACTGAGCTGTGGCAAGTAGTACATAAGGATATATATATATATATCAGGTCTTTTTAAAAGTGCACTGATACACATGTTGTCCTGCCTTTCATAAGAAAAATCCAGCAGCAGATGTCTTAAATGTTTAACAATTTCTTGTGTTTTTGGTGTAGATTAAATTTAGTTCACTTATCCGTTCATACCATTTTGTATTGTAAGTTAGGAACATAGTACAGTATAATACTTAGTTATACAGAGCAAAAGAGATTAATTATCATTTTAACCTTATGTTACACCAACATTTCCATTTTGATTTTGCCATTTATTGTTATTTTTCTAACACTCTCTGAGACCGTTTTTCCTCGTAGAGTACCGGGCAGGTTGGAAATGAGATGTGTGTGTTTATAAGACAGTACTTGCCCAAGTTGTCTTTGTCTTACACATGTACTGTTTTAATTTATGACCTTTTGGGTGTAGTCTTGTAGGTGATAACCATTGTTTCAGAGGAATGTGTTGTCACAGTTTCCATTTCCCAATCTACAGTGTCATGATCCAAAATATCTCAATCTGCTATGAAAACCTCAGACCTTATGCACATATCTTTCAGCATTCATTTGCATGACAGCTCTTATTATCTCATGATACTGACAACAATGTGAACCTAGTGTAAGAATGTAATATACTCTAATAAAAATAAGTTTTAATATTCAGCATGGTAGTTTTTTTTCCCCCCCACCTAATGTGATGGTATGCAGCTGAGTGGCTGTAACAACACAAATTGATCTGAAAAGTCTGAATTAGTTGTCAGCTTTGATGAATGCGGTAATTAAAAAAACAACTATGATGGCACACAGTGTAAAATGCGTTTATTGTACAAAATATTTGCCCAACATGTTGCAGTCAGTAACATCTTAAGTTACTTTTTAAATTGTATGATAATATTGGTAGGATAACCTAGCTTGTAATTTAAAATGTCTCACTGTGGTGATATGTTAATTGAATTGAAACATGCTGGGTGAACATTGTATGTAATAAATCTTATTATGTGTGCCTTGGGTGGTGTTCTTTAATTATCGTTATTGAATAAGCACCTAATCTCATGCATACCTACTAAATCTAATTTATATCTTGCTAATTCCCTGGCTGCTGCTGTAAGTGAACCTGCCCTATCCAGGTTCCTAACATTCCATGTACCAAATCTCATGTCTCTTTTTCATTGGTTAGGTTGTACCAAAATATCAATCCAGGTCTGAGGCAAGTGGTCTTGTTTTGTAACAAAGCCAGTTTTTACAGTGAGGATTTGTCAACACCTCACCCAACCACCCAGCTGGAGGACCACCCCTTCTCGGCTGTCTGCGACTGCTTATTTACCATATTCACACCTACCCTCCACATTGGAACCTGTTCTTCCATCTGCAACCTGAGGACGCACCATGCCATGGTGACAAGGACCCACTGAATACGGCTTTACGTTGCTTACGTCTCTTTTATTTTAGTGTTCCGTGTCCTACTCCACTGTGCCACATCAGCTTTTGTGTATGTGTGTGCACATTGTGTGTGTGTGCGTGCGCACGTGTGCATTCTTGTGAAAGGTACTGTTTGTGTTGGTTGTTCACTTAAATTCAGAAGATTGTGTTGCAGCCATTTTATCTGCTTTAGTTTTGACTCCTCATTATTGTCTTGTAGAAACTAGTGATTTGAATAGCCATGACTGTTGTTCGCACTGGTGAAATTAGATCATATTTATTTTTAATGTAGTTAGTCCATTCTGAAGAGAAGATTTAGTAGAACCTGCTCTTGACAATTTCCCTTCTGTTACTTGTATAAAAAGTACACTCCTTTGGAGTTGTTCTGCTAGCTTAGCTGCTGCATTGTGCTTTAGCAATAATCTGTTCTGTTTAGTAAGTATAGTTGATGTGGAGTAAAGAGTGCAGTAGACTGCCTGTAGGGAAAACATATACATCCATAATTTGAGTGCTTGTGATTTTAGTATGTTTTTGAGTTAAATAATAATGAAAGAGTTAAATTAGTTAATTGTTTTGTACAAAAGATATGAACAGAAATGGGCATCTAATATACTCATAAAATTCGTGGGTTTCACAGCAGCAAGTACAGTCTTCTGGGGTGCAACACATAGTAGTTGAATTTTTTTTTTAGAGGTCTTGAAAACATGGTTATGATCATTTGAATTGAGACAAATGCTCATTAACATACCCCCTTTGACTGCAACAGATTACAGGTGTGGTGTAAATATTGCAGCAGTAATGGAATTCATATGCAGAAGCATATTAAAAATAACAGTGGTATGTTTATCCCATTTTCACTGTCTCTAAAACTGTTAATCACATTTTGACACTTGGAGATTTTATAGGTATGACACTAGTTTTTTTAAAAAAACTTTAAGTCTTAGCTTTAAAATTATGTATTTTTATGTTCTCCTAATGGAGAGGTCATGGATTGTCCAAACTGGCTGTTGGTCCCCTTCAGCCTCTTATCCAATGGGTGCCAAGGGCTCTTTGCCAGAGTGTAAAGTGGCCAAAGGTTGAAGCTAACCACTCACCTCCATCTATTGCCCAAGATTAAGACTGGAGCTCTAACCCCACACTTCCATACATTTTTGTGGCATACTGCTTAGTTAAGGACAGGGACATCTTTCACAAATCTATTGACTATACACAGAATAACTGAATTAATTCTCATTTAAAACAACAATGTTATAAAATATTTTACGTGTTCCATGCAATAGACATGGTATTTTGTACTGAAATCCAGCTACAGTCCAGCTGGGTTAAAAGTGATTATTATGAGTCATAAATGAATGTTGTTCTGAGAAGTATGTTATGGTTAACAGTGAGGAATTAATTCATACCACAGAATGCCTGACTTTATATACAAGGTGTCGCATAAACCGTTGTTATTATAACCCGTATGACTGATTGATTGTGTGGTAATAATTATTCATTATATAATTTCATAGTATATTCACTTACATGTTTTAGCTTTTTGTAGCCATCGTCCAGTGGAAATATGATGTATTGATTTTGTTACATTGCCACTGTTACTTAATGTTTGAAGACACTTGAAACTTCATTCATACAAATGATAGATGCACTTTGTGTGAATGGGTATGTACTGGAAATTCTACTCAATAACTGTTGCTCCAATGATCCTTTGGATGAAATCAGAGATCTCATAATTAACCCTTATCCTGCTAACGTGGAGAATATGGTGAACTCCTAGTAATGCTAGCAAATGGCAGATGGGATTTAATTTGGCGTTTAAAGGGTTAATTGAAGCCTAGGTTAATGTGGGAAATTATGTAATTACATATTACGTATTTAGACTGGAAAATGTTTTTATGTCACACAGATTTTAATGTTACAACTGTTACAACAACAAGCTTTACACTGTGCTAATGTACATGGCTACAGAAAATGTCACCATTTGCATTCTGTTAGTTTGCACATGTGCTTCTTTATGACAGCTGCTTTTGGTACATTCACAATGAACACATGTAAGATTACACCTGTTAACTTCATTGTGGGTTTGTCCTTTTGCCCACTGGTATGATCTCAAGAATCATTGAATGGAGTTTCACTAACAGTGGTTGATACCTTCCCATGTTGGATGAAACTGTCCAACAATGATGAACACTCTGAAGATCTACGAGGGCAGTCCATAAAGAAACCGAACTTTTTTGTTTTTAATTAATTGCTTCACATACAACTTAATCAAAATTGTCTCCTTCAAAGTACTCCCCTCCACTCTTGATACACCGCTCCCAACGTTTTTTCCAGTTCTGGAACGTGTTTTGTGGGATGGCGCGAAGGTCCCATGTCAAATTTTCTTCTGTCTCCTCTACCGTCTGAAATCGGCGACCTTTCAGTGAGGATTTCAACTTCGGGAACAAGAAAAAGTCAGCAGGGGCCAAATCTGGAAAGTAGGGCGGCATTGGAACGATCAAACAGCTCCTGACTGACTGTGACACAGTTCTCTTTTTGTGCACCTTTCAGCAGACGCGGCAAAAATTTTGCGGCAACACGACGCATCTTCAGTTTGTCGGTCAAAATCAGGTGGCACGAATTTTTACAGATTCCTACTTCTTAGGCAACTTCACAGACAGTTAGGTGACGATTTTGACGAATCACAGCAAGCACTTTCTCAACATGATCGTCGTCCATTGACGTGGAAGGCCGTCCAGATCTGGGGTCGTCTTTGATGGACGTTCTGCCCAATTTGAAACGCTGGTACCATTTGTGATATTGCGTACAGCTCAAACAATCCTCTGTATAAGCCTGTTGCAACATCTGAAAAGCCTCCATAAAAGTTTTTTCCCAATGTGAAACAATTTCAGATCCTTCATTTTTCAACTTACAAAAAATCACCGAGGGTACTAAACACACACTCATTCAAGCGGTTGTGGCTCGATGACTAACTGACATAGCGTGATGCTGCTAGTGTCAGAATAAAGCTTAAAGTCCCCGCTACACAACGCCACCATCGCGAGCATGCTGCGCATGCCTGTTGGCTCGCTATTTCAAAAGTTCGGTTTCTTTATGGACTGCCCACGTATATACTTTTCTGTCCTGATTTTGGGCATAACTCACCAAATACTTGCCATAGGTCAAAATGTTGCAAACAAAAGTTGTAGAGGAAAGTGATACATTTTATGCCACACACACACTTTTTCCTAAGTCTTATGGTTTTTGAGGAGCTTAAAATTCCGTGAACATGCCATTAGTATTATGCTGTTTGTGCATTACAGAACTAATTTTGAATAAGTTAATAATATACCTGATTAATACCAATCAGCATGCACTTCCAGAACTTTTACTAAGTCTGACTGTTTCCCTGTTCTTTGAACATCGCTCTCGTTTGTGAGTAAATATGACATTTTTCAAAGCTGTGGAATTGCATCAGATCAATTTAAATGTTAGAATACTGACATGAATGAAGGTTAAAAATTACACACTGTAACTTACGAATGAATGAAACTGCACCACTTTTCATGTTACATGTTGTGGCATAAGGTCCAATACAGGTGGCATGACTTATGGCATGAGCTATATAATTGTGATCATAAACACCTGAGAACAGACTGGAGGATGGCCCACTAGCATACACAGGAACATCTTCCCCACTGTGTGTTTCTGCACTAAGATATAAAGGGGAAAAATGGCGGTAGAAAGTTCCATTTCTTTGTAAAGATGCATTCTTCAAATTTATCCAGATTTCTTGTGAGTCTGAATTATATAGTCTGTGAAAGGTATAACCTGGCCCATTGGCATATGTTAAAGTTTAATATGTCTCATTGTCGTTATCACTTATTCCTAAAATATTGTTCCCACGATCAGGGTAAACGTTTATGGTGAGTGTGTGTAAATGATCTGCAGTGACAATGATGAGTGTCTCTTTTCTGTTTGTTATTGACACAGCTGCTGCAATTCATCAAATTAGAATGTCTCTTCAAGTGCCAGTTGTGCATAATTTTCGTGATGACCGTGATCAATTCGACCTCCTTCCGCCGTAAGTACAAAACCATTTGGGTTTTTTGATAGCATGTTAATAGCTTTAACAGTCATATTTACAAGTGAGGATTGATCAGAAGATTTTTTCTGATCCCCAGCATAGGATAAATGATCAGGACCAAACAGTCCTAGTAAGTACTCTGTTTTCACAGGACCTACCATGTTCATTGTTTTCACAGGATCTACCATGTTAAGTTCTTTTCTTGTTGTGATAAGCAAACTTTTGCTCTTATTTTTTTATCCATTCCTGGGCAAGGTTTCTTCCATTGGTACGGTCACATCCCTCATAATTTGACCCATTTATACCTTTCGGACCAAGTTGATTGGCCCCACCACCCAAGATGACCTTGAATTTCTGACCTGGGTCATCTGTGACCAGTTGAAGCACTATGTCTGTCACACATGTTCTGTAAGTATGTGGAATTTGACTGTTACATTCCCAGTATCTGCTGTTAGTGTGTGCATATAACGCTGCAGGGGTAGCGTCTGTTATGCGTGTTGTGACAAACCCCGTGTCTTTACCGGCATCCTGTGCCCATGTCATGATAGATGAAACTTAACTTGTCTTATCTGTAGATGAGTCGCACACGTTGTACTTTACTCTGGTATCTAGTCCTACAAGGAAATAATTAGTTTTCACACCAGTAGACAGTGCTGTGGCTGAAGCTGCTGAATCAGTGACATGCTTGTCGACAGCATAGGTTTTGGCAAGACCAATAGTTGGGAACCTTTCAAAACTTAGGAAACCAGTTTCACCTGATTGCCCCTTTTTCTGGCCCTTGTAAATATGGGCAGCAGTTATGGTTGACATGCCCATGCCATCCCCTACAAAGATTATTATATTTTTTGCCTTTTGGTGTTCATGCTGATCTTTTAAGATGTCTGTCAGCTGTGCCTTCCCAGTTTTCATCCAGTAGTCAGCATACTCGTGTCTGTTGCTGTTAACTCCAAGTGCACACAGTTCCAGAAGTAACAAGATGGCTTGAAAATTTATACTCATTTCAGCACATTTTCTGTAAATGAATAATAGTTGATCTAATAATTACAGGATAAAGAGATAAATACAGCTGCTAAATCCATGAACCATACTAAAATTGTAAGGATATGAAATGTAGACACAAAATTTTTATAAAGGCATCATTAAGACTGAATGCTTTTTGTGTGGTTCCTCCCCTTTATTCAAATCAGTTGTAATAATGCACACTGTAATGTCAAATAGTGTAATCATGTCTGTAATTTATTATATATATGTCCATTTTCAGGTAAACGTACAGGGTGGGGGGGAGAGTAAATGCCTATTCAGTAAAGTATTCCAAATGAAGGTATTCGTTGCTGAACAACTAATCCAGCTATGTTGGGAGAATATACTACGGAAGATGTAAGAAGGGTTTTGTGGGCTTGAAATTGTAGTAATTGTTGCTGCAGGATAGTCTAGTTTTACTTACAGAAGTATTATTAATATGTAAATGTTAAAAAAATATGAAATTTGCATATCTTAATAATGGCTTGTACAATACTTTTACAAAAAATTTGTAACAATGCTTTCCATACGTGATGTTTATGAATACTTCTTTTTAGGACGAGATCTCAGCCATAGGTTTTTACTTTTGGATGTATAGCTACAATTGTACAATTTCTTTTTACATTTCTGAAACATATGACCTGGTAGTGGTTGCTTTGTACAGCCGAAACATGTAGCTATTTTAGATTTCTTATGATAAATAGTTGCGTCTTGACCGATTGTAACATTATTGCATATTATACAGATACACTGGTGATGGGGGCACTCCTTAGACAGTATAAAGATCTTCAGGTTGCAATTGAAGATTATTAGAATCATGATGGGTCATAGAAGTAGTGACTCTTGCAGAAAATTGGTTTTTAATTTAGAAATCTTACCACTCCCTTCCCGATACATTATTTCTCTCCTTTTGTTTATGATGAGAAATAATTTCTGATAAATTCTGAGGTATATCACATTGGCACTAGGCAACATGCAAATTTTCACCTACCTTCTGTGAATATGACTAAATATTAGAAGGTAGTGTACTGTTTAGGTGTAAGGGCGTTTAACCCTTTAAATCCCGAATTAAATCCCATCTGCTATTTGCTGGCATTATTAGGAGCTCACCATTTTCTCCACGTTAGCAGGATAAGGGTTAAATTCTTAATCCTTAGGTGACTAATGTCATATATATATGGAGCACCCATTCTTGATGTTTCTAGATCACACACAACGACGCAGCACAGTCGGTAGGACTCCTCTGGACGAGTGATCAGCTCGTCGCAGA
>Ga0268261_10000680_pt1 | contig 21936 bp, 16 predicted proteins | sample TergutNc150P1_FD_190353 | JGI IMG/M metagenome (GOLD analysis project Ga0268261, IMG submission 190353) | Nasutitermes corniger P1 segment gut microbial community from laboratory colony in Florida, USA - Nc150 P1 (SPAdes) (version 2) | ecosystem: Host-associated > Arthropoda: Insects >...
ATGTAAAAGGAAGGTCTGGTTTGATGAGGCTCTCTGTGGTGATTTTGCCATGGTAGGGGATGAAGGTGCAGACATAGCTGGTGGCAGAGTCTGCCAGAACATAGACACGGATTCCCCATTTAGTTGGTTTTTTTGGGTTGTAAGTGATGAATGAAATTTTTCCTTTGAAACCAACCACAGACTCATCAACTGATAGGTTCTGGCCAGGAATAAAATGCTCTCTGAACCTTGCATCTATGTATTTGAGGAAGTTACTCACTTTTTGTGTCCTGGTTCTCAAACTGTGGTCAGAAGTGGAAACTGTCTCCAAATGCAGCATCCAAAATATCTGAAGAAAGCGTTTCCTTGTAAATACTTCACCAAAGAAAGGAACTCTGCATACAAACTGTTGTGACCAATAGTCTTTCACGTAAGGTAAATGAATAACTCCCATGTTGATAATCAACCCCCAAAATGCCAACATCTCTTCTTCCACATCATACCATTCATGCCATATTGAGAAATGAGAAACAGTCTTATTGGCAATTTTTTCTTTGGCATAGGCATTTGTCTCGGCAGTGATTTTCTTTATCACTTCTGAGGTAAAAAACAACATAAAAACTGAAGTGGGGTCATACAGTGTACTGGAACTGTGGGCCATTGGTTATTTTGCCCCAGTGAATGATTTAGCATGGGGGGATCACTGTCTTTTAGTGTCACATTTTTTGTAGCTATTCCTTGCTTGTGCAGTTGCTTTTCCTTGTATAATAATATCACCAGTACCACTGACATCCAAATTCGCATCATCATGTTCACAATCAGCACCATTACTTTCTGTTCTCCATTGCCATCATCGCCTCCAGCACAACCACTTCCATCACCAACGGCATTTGTTTCACTGTCATTGTCACTTTTTATCACATGTCTCTCTGTCCTTTCCACACCAATTTCCTCTTCAGAATCTTCTGAGTCCACTGACAATGTTCTGGTACTAATTCTTGCTTTCTTACGTGATGGTTCAGCCCGAGATACCTGGTTTACACCATTATCTTCCTTGCTTGATAAATCATGAAATTCTTCATCCAAATCAGATAAATAATCTTCATCATCGCCACTGTGTTCCAATTCTCTCCTTATAGCATCTTCATCCATTGGCAATTTTTTATATTTACCGTAGAAAGAACCACAATGTATGACGCTAAAAACACTTCCGCCGCCCACAAGCAAACAGCTGCACAAAACCAGCTGATAATGGCGGCGAAGTTCGCATATGACGTTCTCTTTATTACGACGTTATAAATTGGCATCAGCGTGACACCTTCATTTGCCTAAGGGAAAGATCAACTCAACCTCAAAGAAGTTCATACAGCACATAATAGATGACATGAGCTTCTTGAAAACGACAGAAAGCATAGCAATGTAACGTGTCAAGCCGAGCTCGATGTTGGACCTCGTGCAAGGGAACGCACTGTCGAGCATAACTCGACGTTGGACCCCAAAGGGTTAAAGACATCAGACATTGTAAACAGACTGTTAAGGGCTGGCATACTAATTCACCATTTGTGTGAGTGATGACTTCAAGAAACAAAATTATTTTAAATCATGCATGTTTTGTATGGAATGTTGTTGTGCCTATAGCCACATTCAGACACAGACCCGTTTAATCAGAATTTCAATAAACAACAATCACAGAAATATCCACTTCACTCACACTTCTAGCCTCACCAATTCAGCACAAATAACTTTCGTAACACAGAGTTATGTAACACAACTGCACAGCTGACATCAGTACTGCTGCAAACACAATATGAGCAAAACCAGAAAACTCATGCCAATGCCAAGACTTGAAGCAGTATATATGATCTCTGAGGTACAGTACCATCCTTCCTATTCTGTCCACATGGCTGCAAGTGAATATGGCTGCTTCATTTGCAACATAGTCTCCATGAATTATATGCTGTGGAACCTGGCCACACATCTTGCAAAATTAAAGAACATTATATCACATTTAGCTTCCTATTATGCAGATGTGTTAACATCTTTCACTAACAGGCAGCTGGTATTAAAAACTGCAGTGAATTAAAGGCAGCAAAAAGCCATGTATGGTCAAATACAGGGAAAGTATGAAATACTGGAATTATGATGACAGCAGTATGGTTACATCAGTTCTGGTTTGGGACTTAAACACTTCAGTCAGGTCAGTAACTCCCTTGTCATGGCCTTTATATTTTTATCTTTGTCCTCAACTCCTTTTCTAAGTCTGACATTCCTATCAGTCATTTCCCCATTCATACATTCATGGAATTCCACTGTCCATTACAACTGTGAGTTAATATTTTAGTTTTCATCACACAAATGGTATTAAAGATTTAGAAGACTGTCATGCTGTGTTCAAAATAATAATCTTCCATTGAGAATTTTATGTATATGCTAACTCTGCTATGTACTATTTCACTATTTATAGCTTTTAGCCGTCAAATCAGGTAACATGCGTATCACACAAGATACACACTGCTCCTACGTCAACTGTCAAAACTGGACAAGTGTTTATTATCTCCATCCACCAGCTGGACAAGTGTCACGAAAATACATTTCCACTTCATTTTTCAACAACCCACACTCTATTTATGCAGACACATGATACATAACACGCTTAAAAAGGCAAGACTGTGTTAACCATGTGAATATTTCAGCAAAAGGTTCCCTGCATCTTGTTTGAAATATTTAAATATGTTCAGATGGGTGAGAAAGTCAGGGACACAATTTTATTGTGGCAATAAAAGTCTGCAAACTGCTAACTCAATGAAGAAGTCACTTCAAAATTTGAGGTTTCTGCAGTGTTCATGTTGAGGATTCAGGTCTTCTGAGTTGTTATGCTGAGTGGCAGAATTATTGATTCCTAATGTTTTGAGGGAACATACCACCTTTGCCTTCAGCAGACAATCAGTAACTCTGCTAATTCAGCATAAGAACCCAGAAGACCTGAATCTTCAGGAACTGAGTTACAAAATGTAACACTGCGTCATTCAAACTGAAGCACTGGTTCACACATCTCTTACATTAAAATAACTACTCAAACCATGATTCCAAATTATAGAAACAAATAACAATCATCATCTCAGATATGACAATGTAATCTGTTTCCCAGGTATGAACGCTGCATTGCACTGCTGATCTCATGCCCAGACATGGATGTGAACCACTGCAACAAGAAAGGCTGCACTGCTGTGTATGAAGCTGCATATTATGGAGGTCGGGAGGCAGTGTTAGCCATGCTCAAACATGGCTCACACATACTAGACCTCGACTCCTCACGTGGAGTTGGCCTATCAGCTCGTGACATCATCACTGAATATTACCCTGACCTGAAAAGTATTCTCCCACTGCCAAGGATTAAACATCATGACTCAAATGGCCACACACAACTACTAGCAGCTTTTCAACACCGACAGCTCAGTGCCTTCCACAATATTCTGTGCCAGGTTAACATATATGGCAATGTTTGCATCAATCCAAACTTCTGGTACAGCAAACCTTATAATTCTACCTGTCTGGAAATGGCATGCAAGGAAATTGGCTGTGAAGAATTTGTACGAGCACTGCTCTTAGCAGGAGCAGATCCCAACACATTTAACATAGTGACACATAAATCACCTCTGCACTTAACTGCTGAAGCAGGAAATTACGAAGCAATGAAGATACTGTTGGAAGCCAGACAAGTAAATGTGAACATGGCAGATGGCTGTGGGAGAACAGCTCTACACATTGCTATGGAGCAGCACAGAGGAAATGATGACGATAGCAGACGGCTGCTGCAATGTATGTCACTTCTACTAGAACAAGAAAGCATTGATTTGAATAGAACTGACAACAATGGCTATTCTGTAATTGATTTAGCAGCAATCAGAAATGACAGTGATGCAGTACAGTTGATGCTAAAACATCATGGCCTCGAACTTGATATGAACGATTTCCAAGGAACACAGCAGATGAGAAAAAGTGAGATTATCACAGAAAAGTTGTTAGACATAAAGAGAGTTCTGTCCCAGAATAGCGATGCTGAAAAGTGTGAAAGCATACTGAAGGACACCCTCTTTCAGCATTTATACAAACGAGAAAGCCAAGAGTTTATAAGGATTTTCAAGGAAAATGTGAATAAACATGCCACTCTTGTAGTACAGGAATTTGAAGACAGGCACTGCACATGTTTACAATATGCCAGCAACTACGGTTTGCAGGATGTAGTTAAAGTCTTACTGGAGTACGATGCTGATCCAAATGCTACCACTGACTATGAAAAAAGACCACCAATTGTTCTTGCATGCATAAGACAGAACCAGGACATCCTACAAAATTTCCTTGACTTGCCACCTGAATCAAGTTTTAACATTAATGCTACAGATGCCAAAGGGAACACGGCACTTCATTACGCAGTTCAAAACGAAAATCTTCCTACTGTCATAGCATTATTAAATCATGGAGCAGACATTAAAATAAGGAACATTTTTGACTGGCCACCATTACCTCCAGCAGCTGCAGGGAGACTGTTTAATCACTGCCTGCAGACTAGTCATCACTTCCCAGATGACAAAGACTATGAGATAATATTCAATTATGGCCTCTTACTGGCAAGTCACAGGCAAGAGAACGTGGGGAAGGCCATATCCACAGACACAACAGACGCTACTGAAAATCAGGATCAAGAATCCTTGCAAGATAGGCATAAAATAAAAACATTAACACCTGAAATGAATTTACTATATTACTTAAGTCAGTCACAAGAACACAGACACTTACTTTCACATCCAATTATCACAAGTTTTTTACACCTAAAATGGTTCCGAATCAGGGCAATATACTACACAAATCTTGCGCTGTATGTTCTGTTCTTGATACTACTTAATATATACATTTTTATGGATAACGGATTACTAAACCCACATTCCACATTTATGGATGAGCCAATGCATAACATTTCAGATGGCAAAAATACTTCAGAAGGCGAGCATCAAGAAACTCATTTAGAAAGGTTTTGGACAACATATAGGAACTTAATTTGGTTTCTGCTGCTATTTATACTTTTCTGTCATGCAGTGAGAGAACAATTCAAATTTGTTGTGTCACCTGCAAAGTATCTCCTTACACTGGACAGCATGCTTGACATAGCTTTGGTCTTTACAACTACAACAGTTCTATTAAAATCCTGGGATGAAGAAAATTACAGGAAATTATTCAAAGCATCTTCCTTATTCCTGTCATGGGTTGAACTGGCTTTAATAATGGGACGCCTTCCCAACTTATCAATCAATATTGAAATGCTGAAATCTGTGGTGAGGCATTACTCTCTCGTTCTGTCATCATACTTCTTTTTTATAATTGCTTTTGCAGTTACTTTCTATATTTTCTGTCATGACAGTGACACACAAGCATTTAAAACTCCATGGGCAGCAGTAAAAAACACAATCATGTTGCTGACAGGCGGAATTCATGTGCTTTCTGGCAATGGGTACAGTTCTGTAGTACTTTTGTTGTTTGCGTTCATAATTATCATAGTTATGCTTAATGTTCTGACGGGCATAGCTGTGTTTGATGTAAAACTGATTCATGACAATGCTGAAATGCTGCAGGCAGTGTCCAGAATAACACTTCTGTATGAAATTGAGAGTGTCTTAATATATTGGAACACATTCATGGAGAAGATATGCCAGTTTCATTGTGCATCAAAGATGGCTGCATACTTGAACAATGCACTGCGAAGGGTAATACTATTTCCTAACACCAGTACATCTGATAAAAAGATAAGTGTTCTCCCCAACAAAAGTGCTGCAATAATATTTAACAATAAAGAAAATTCTGTCACTTGTAAAATGAATACAAAAACTCTACAAGCAGCCATAAATACTATTAGCAATCAAGACCACATAAAGAGAAAGTATACAATGAAATCATGACAAGAATTTCAAGAAATTTGCTGCAAGTAGCAACAGTCCCGACAAAATTCATACTACTATGGATGAAACAAGAAGAGACTTAGGAAACTCTGGTTATGTCAATGAACAAACAGGAACCATAAAATCTTAGAAACAAACATGATGAAAATGACAACAGTCTGTCACGATTAGCTTGTTCACAAGCAACTTTGCAAGAAAAGCTTGACCATTACACACACAGGTTCAACTGCACTGAACAATCAAAGAAACCAACAACAGATCTACTGAAACATGTTACTTAAATGCACTCACATGAGGAAATGACAGAAATCCATTCAGAAACCTGACTACTGCTATATAAACTTTGTTAAATGTATGTTTATTGAAATACATTTCATGGTAAAGATTTTACTGGAAATTACGATAAAAAGAGTGCATAACACTTGGGCTACACACTACTTTTATAACTCTGAAGAATTAGATTCTGCTGTTCTGCATAATATTACCATATAGTCCAGCAGAGGAATTTGCTACCTCAATCTGGAGACAGCAGATTTCTCTGTGATGCTGGTAGCCACCTACCAGATTGCTAAGGGTCATGATCAGAAAACCAGAGTCCGTAATCTTCACTGCAATGAAAATTGAATTTTAACAGAATTTCTTGTATTTTAGAAGTTATACTAGACAAATATGAACTGAACTGAAATTAAATTCCTACAACAACTTTCAGGGCAGACCTCCAGTACAAAACATCATAAACATCCAGTAACTAGTTAGGAAGCCAGGCCATGTAGGCCAGATATATATGAGTACAAAAGAAGTCATCCACAATGATGTATTAACTGCAATTAACAGATGTATGATGTATAAGCCTACATAAATCTGTAACTGTAAAAAGTATTTTATGTCACCATTCATTTTGTGTATCAATATATTGTGTAATTACTTGGTGTCCTCTGCCAAAGATGTCAGGGAATATTGGTGACAGCATTTACACTTCATACAACATCTAAACCATGGCACAGACATAATTCAACCCCACGATTTTAAAATCATGATGCATATGCCATTGGTGCTCATACAATCCCTTTGCCTCCACTCTTGTCCTGTGGGTAGAGCGATTTTGTAAAATAGTTGACTGACCTACTTCTCTATTGGAAAGCCAATGCTGAAACTCCCAATGCACGCAGTATGTGTGTACAACACCACACACAAGTGTGCCATGTGACTGCTGACACACTGCTGTGACACCCAGGACCACGACAGGAAAGATGCCAAACTGTGAACTTGAGCAAATAATTATGTCGTTTACCTCAAAGACCTACCTTGTCCCAGAAGGAATTTCTTCATCAAGTCCAGTAAAGACAAGCTAACCTTACATTTGGAAAAATTTTTCACAAATGATCAATATAAAAATCACACTCTTTGAATCAGGGGAAGTTGAACAGTGCGAAAGGTTGCTTGACATGGTCTTTATACCATGACTGGAAAAATTCTCACAACGTTCAAGACGACACACCAATGTAGTACATAAAGTGGTGTTAGCTATGCTACAAATAATCTGGAAGCATCTATTATCATAATGTGCCCACCATTACTTTATACTTCTGATGAATTTTCATTTCCACTATTACTACGGTCTTCGTCTTATGACTGTGTAATTTACCGAATATCCATATTTTAACCTGTACTCCACTTCCATAACAGGATCACTCTGCCAATAAACCACTGGCACGTAGCCTAGCCAATTACCCTTTGTTCCCTAATTTTTAAAGAAAAAAAATCAACAATACGCAATAACCAAATGACTTATAAATACAGTTGAACTCAGTTATAACGTCATGAAAGGAACGGAATATTTTGTGTCATTATAAAACGTGCTGTTCTAACCAAGGAGCATAATGTTGTGGTTAACAGTGAGGAATTGATTGGTGCACAGAAGCCCTGATGCTACAGATGAGTTGTCGCACAAACCAGTGTCATATGGACTGGGACTGACTGGACTTGCAAGACAAGTCCATCTAACAGTTGGATAAAAGGGAGATCATGATCCCATTGCATGCCACTGAATCTGTAGCAAAGCACTGTAAGATTTCACAAGACTTCGAGATTCTGTGTCAGACCTGAATCCAGGACACTGCCTCCAGCATCTCCTCAAGCAGAATACTTTATGGCCTGTCTCTTCAAGTGCATGAGCTACGAGAACCCATCTCAAACCTGACCGAAATGTAAACTTTTTCCAGTCACACAAAGAAAGCACAATGTAGCCTTACCTGTGTGGGCAACAAACAAAAAAAGAAACAAAATAAAATCCTAGCAGTGTACCATAAGCAGTTGCCTGTATAAACTACTCAAACCTACTCAAATTATACTACAGTAAAGAAAGTGAATGTGGACCATTACACCATCACAAGAGAAGCTGTAGCCAGAAACTCTTCACATCTTACAGATAAACACATATATGACCCATTTCTCAATGGTTTATTCAAAGCAAATTCCAATTAGGCAGGTTAGTAATATACTTATAAATGTCTGCTACAGCTATCTGTGAAATTTTCAGTACCTTTTGCTACTAGATTTGTATGTTATATACTTCATTATGGTGGAAAAGAGTGAATTTTTCAGTGAATGGAAATAAATACAACATTAATGAAAATAAATTTTGTACTGGATAAGAAATAAATAAAAGACACAACTCTTCTGGTAGACACTAAGTGGTTGGGTGAGTGGTTGGCAAGGTTTATGGGGATTGTGCTTTCATCTTCATTGTCATAGGCTGTGTGACACAGGATATAAAGACAATGTAATGCTTAAAAATGTTTTAAACTAGTCACCCAGTGATACAGTGTCACATCCCACAAGACTTGCATTTTCTGAAATACCACTGTGATAACCACAAAACATGGAAGAAATAAATGTCTTTACTGCCACCACTACTCCTAATACAACTACAACCACCAACAAGATTAAAAACAATATATATATATATATATATATATATATATATATATATATTTGTTCTGAATCAATCAAGGAAACTGAAAACCACAGGTGGCCATCCACAAAACATTCACCCACCTTATCATTGATATATAAAAAAACCATTTCAGTTAGCAGAGGAACCTTACACTGCAATGTATATTTGCATATGACAGTCTGTAATATAAATACAGAAAATATAATGTCTAGGGCTCCAGTTAATTAGCTGCTGGGGCAATTAAAAATTTTGTACACTGGTAAAATAATTCAATATCAATATGGCCACCTCTAACTCACATCCCTATTGTTAACAACAAGAAAAACAAACTGAATTTATGCTAATCAATGGTTATAAAAAAACTACGAAGCATGGCCAGGTCATGCAAAACAAGACAGAGTATATATGGAGGTGGTAAATATGAGCTATGTATTAATACGCACTGAGTTGCAATTCACATTATTTCAGTAATATTACAACAATTATTGTACACTAGTTAAACAATTTAACTCTTAAATTTCAAAAAAGTTTACACTCATTGACAAATGCAACACCAGAGAGCTGTTGATATATCAATGTCATACACATTACTCTTCATGTGAAAGTGAAACAGCAGACTACTGCAGCAGTAAGGTATACTGGAACTTCAGGGAGTGGATACCTAATGTGAAGGTCCTTGTGGTTCTGGACACCTAATGTGAGGATCCTTGTGGTTCTCATCAGTCAACGAAGGTCAATGCCAGAATAGTATTTCTGACTGCTCCTCTCAAAACCTTACTGTATTTATTATTAATTATTTATCTAATCATTCAATTCAACTGCACCTTACAATACCTGCTACACAGCAATTGTCTGTAATCTACGAATTGTTGTGTCTCCAGCTATTGTGCAGATCACTTTCAGCTCAGTGAGTGAGGCTGACTGCTTCCATGCATAATGGAATGAAATTCTTTAAATCATTTAATGTATCTGTGCTGCCATAAACTGTTTTGTATTTTCTTAAATATAAACTTTCATGCTTTTTTTTTTTACAGTTTTTGAAGTTCGTTCCTATTTTTATTACCAATATTTCATTATGTTCTTGAAACTAAACAAGTGTTGGACCCTGAAAATGGATTCCAATGTTCATGATACTTTGATCCCAATTCATCATGAATATGGCAACTACTCCAACTGTGCAGTATTGATGGCATAATTAAATATCAACTCTGAAGATATTACCACTACATTCTGTATTATAATACAGAAATAACTAAAGGCAGTAAAACTATTCCAAAGCATAACATTCTCATAATTTAAATTAACATGTTCCCGATTAAAGCACGACAGGTTTTGACAATACTGTTATTTTGGAATAGTTGTGACAAATGGTTTTATTATTGTTGTATGGTAACATTTAAATTGTGTATACAGTGTTCGATATGCTATCTGTACCAAGGTTCTGCACTCCTTGCAGCCAAGACAGCAACTTGTGCACCATGCATACCCTCCAATCTCTTTCCTACCACCTTCACACAGACCCCAAGTGTCCTTCGTCTGCACTCCCGAATGTTACTCTTACTTGATCCTTCAACCTTGGCAGACCTACCAAAAGTGTGTGTCAACCTGCATTTCCAAATTGTTCAGAAACAGGGAGAGATCAGGCCATAGTCCTTGCTTAGGTGTTGTGGGTTAGCAAGTTATTTGCTTTGCGTGTTTGCTTAGTCCACAACATCATGCAGGATCTGTCTGGTTAATCTTTGTTTCGTTACACAAGAGGTGGCGAGCTCTCAAGTGGGACAGTATATGATGCCAGTTGTTTACTGCTGTCAAGTTTCTGTTCTTATTTATTCAACCGCTATTGTTTCTTACCCCATGGTGCAACAGCATCTAGTGGGCCAGGGCCTCCTCATTATCGAGGTACCACGATCAAATTCAGACACACCACACTTGGTAGGAGTCCTCTGGATGAGCAATCAGCCTGATAAAGAGACCTCTTCCTGACAACACATAACACTCACAACAGATAGACATTCACGCCCCCGGCAGGATTCGAATCTGCAATCCCAGAAAGTCAGTGGCCGCAGAGCCATGCCTTGGACTGCGTGGCCACTGGAATAGGCTTATTGTTCTTTACTGTCATGTATATGTTCTTTATTGCAACCGAAACTCCTGCCCTCTTCCACAGTTCCTTTACGACACTTGGGTATGAGGAAGAGTGAAGTGTTCCACATTGTGTTAGATCAGTATAGGCAAATTTTTGTTTACCATTATCTAAAAATGTTACAAAATGCTAAAATTTTACAGCCTCAAATACGAAGATACTTATGAATTATAAGGCATATACAAGGAAGTAGTCATGGCATAATTTAACATATCCTGACATTTGCCTTGATGGAACAAGAGGAATACCAAGAACCAAGGAAAGTTTTCACTGAAAGGAAAAGCTTCTCCTTCATCTGAACCAGCATTCTAACTGGATATGAGCATGCACAGTAATCAAAGAGAACACCTTTCGCTCACTCATGTTACAGAAAACCACATACTTTACTCTTTCATATCACAAGTCATATGCTTATTTACTTATATGATTTATCATCATGTTGATAAAATGCTTAGAAGAGAAGAAGAGAAGAGAAGAAAAGCAAAGAGAAGAGTACAGTACAGAAGAGAAGGGAAGAGTGAAGTGAAGAGAAGAGTACAGTAGAGAGGGAAAGAGAAGAGTGAAGAGAAGAGAAGAGTAGGGAAGGGAAGAGAAAAGAGAAGAGAAGGGAAGGGAAGGGAAGGGAAGAGAAGAATGAAGAGAAGAAAAGAGAAGAGAAGGGAAGGGAAGAGAACAGTGAAGAGAAGAGAAGATGCAGTAGAATTAACAAAAATCAACATACAAAATCTGTATAGCTGTGTCGTTCAGAAATTAAAATAAACAATTGTTTGACTAAGCCCAACAGCACAATGCCACCTAAGGAAAGGTACAATTATTTTAATCTGAAAATAAACAACTACCACATTTATGGAAGGACAATGGATTGACCCTGTAAAGCATTTTGTACGTTTGGAACTTACAACTCAGCATGCAGTTCAATGGAATGTTCCGTAGGTAAAGAACACTACATACACATACATACACTTGGTCAAGGAACTGCATGATGGACATCAGGCCACAAGGCTGACAATTATCTTCAACATGTCCCTTTTTGTGACGTTTTTAACTCTTGTATAGTATCAGCAATTCTCGATAGGCCTGGAAAAATATTAAATAAATCAACGGAACAGTACTCTAAATATAATACTGTGACTACTACAAAAAATATGTATTAATGAATGGAGAACATGTGAGAGGAGGAGGAGAAGGCAACTCTTACTAGAATAAAGCTGTCAGATCCAGAGTGGCATACCAGCAGTACTCATTCAGTGTGTTTGTATGTTATTCAGCAAAGAGGTACAGTTCACCCTAGAATAGGCCACGAAGGCCCACAGGGGGAGCAGAGGTATAGGTTTATTCTTTCTTTAACCTTGGCGCTAGATGGGGATGAGTGGTCAACTCCGTGCCTTGACCGCTTTAACCCTGGGGAAGAGACTCAGTACCCATCGTACAGGAGGCTGGGTGGCTCCCATGGCTGGTCTGGATGGGTGCGGGAAATCTCGCCTCCGCCAGGATTCAATCCCCAGACCGTCCATCCCATAGTGAATCACTATACTGACTAAGCTATCCCGGCCCCTGTACGTTATTCAGTACTGCTGTCAATTGCTAAAATTATATACCATCACAGATAGACAAATGAGTGACTATGTAGCATTGGTGTAATGATACTGACAGAAGGAAACTAAAATAGCTTGACACAGTGCCACTCTGTCCACCACAAATCCCATATGCACCAGCCCAAGATCCATTAACACAAATTAAAGATGCAGGAATGATCTAACACTGTGTCAAATTTGAAAGCATTCAATTAAGTAATTAAATGATTAATTAATAAATTTACAGCTAATAGTAACAAATATCTGACATATTAGGCATAATGACAACAAGTTAAACTATACAAAAGAAAAGGGAGTTTTACGAAACAAAAACAAACAGCCAAGTTGCAAACTATCTTAAAATCCCTGCAAGGTTCCAGTACATAATGGAGAGTGTTTCAGTAATACTACTACATGTGAAAACATGAGTCTTGGTATGAAATAGCACTTGCCTATGCAAATGTTGTCACAACAATAAAGATAGAAAAACCAACTGAAAACAAGTGCACGTGTAGCAATGAGCTTGATGCTTAGTCACATGCTCTCTCACAGCAAACATGCACTAAGAGAAAATAATTTTAAAATATTTTATTATAAATGTTCAAATCATAAATGGAACACTCACTGTATTTGCTAATGCAGCAGAATACTATGCTCTGTTAGTTCCTTTCATAAAAAATCATAAACTTGAAGAAATGGTTGTGCAATTACTTTACGGGATGCCCCGTATATGCTTCAGCTCTCATACACTGTGTGACAGTTACCAGGAACAGCAAAAGATACATACAGAAAATCTTTAGGAATTCTGCCACTTACATCGCCTTCTGATCAAGTACAAATCGCAGTACTGTGCTGCTGACAGTCCTATAATGTGGACTGTATACAGATATTCCTTCATATACAAAATCTGCATGTATGTTCAGATCAGAAACACCCTGTTGAACTCTGGTGCACCTTATCAACCACAATACAGCAGGTTTTGTTTGCTCTTGATTTCATTTTGTCTCTCCATTTATCCCTTTATTCTAGCAAGTGTTGTTTTTTTGTCACACTCATTACAAACCCTTTATACTGCAATTTACCTTCTTCCAAAACATGAGGTGGAGCAGTGAACACTATACGGAACCAACCAGGATCAGCACATCTCATCTCTGAACCTGGGGTGACATATACTTTATGATCCATAAACTTTTTGAAGAGTGCTGTAACAAATGCATATATTAAAGTAATTTGACACAACTACAGTAAAATGTTACTAGAGTGTTTTGTTAGGGATTGCAGAATTCAGTTCTACACAGGAAGACACTACAGCACAAGTCATATTCAGATGTATGCAGAAAGACACTATGGCACAAGTCATATTCAGTTGTACACAGGAAGACACTACAGCACAAGTCATATTCAGGTGTACACAGGAAGACACTACAGCACAGGTCATATTCAGTTGTACACAGGAAGACACTAAAGCACAGGTCATATTCAGTTGTACATAGGAAGACACTACAGCACAGGTTATATTCAGTTGTACACAGAAGACACTACAGCACAGGTCATATTCAGTTGTACACAGAAGACACTATAGCACAGGTCATATTCAGTTGTACACAGAAGACACTACAGCACAGGTCATATTCAGTTGAACACGGGAAGACACTACAGCACAGGTCATATTCAGTTATACTCTGGAAGACACTACAGAACAAGTCATATGCAGATGTATGTAGGAAGACACTACAGCACAAGTTATATTCAATTGTACACAGGAAGACACTATAGCACAAGTCATGTAGGTCAGTCAAATGACAACAATTTTTTTCCCAGCTAACCTAATGCTGATAAGTCTGATACAGCTTTGTAATTTTTCAAAACATTCCCACGTCTCCCATATAAAGTACCTGCTTCTAACCAATGTGATGTCTTGCTGTGCCTACAACTGCACAGAGTAGGGAATCAGTTTTGTTCACACTTTGAAGGTATTCATTTGGCTCACTCTTTTCTAACTAAACATCATATTATTCCAGTGCAGAAAACATAACAGGCTGCTATAAGAGACTTTGACAGGAACTGTAAAAATAAGCATCATACAGGGCAATTTTATCAGCAGGAAACCCACATGTTTTTAACTTAAGTTATAAATATCAGTAATAGCTAACACATATAAACTGTTTAAAACTACATAAAGTAACACTGTATGCTAGATATGACACAATCAATGGGCTCAGAAACAAGTTATTTCGCATAACACACAGAGTATTAGTCATGTGGGTTATAGGAACATTTCTAATGCATAATTATGTATTATTCATAAAAGGACTAAAAATAGGAAGTATAATGGTTGTCAGACTTCTTTTTATATATTACTACACATGTTTTCTGCTAAGAAATTGCTATCTCAGACAGGACAGCAAAATGTTTGATTTACTCAAGTATTGGCAGCAGGCAGCAGCACAGAGCACAAATGCATACTTTCATAAAAGGAAACAGGCTGAATTACCTGTAATAATAAACTGCAGAACAAATGTGGATGGACAATTAAAAACAGCAGAAAGTTAATAAATACCACTTTCCTTTTTAGGGTGGCTCCAAGGCTACATAACAACAGCTTCTTGCAGAATAGCGATTCTGCCTGTTGTCATTCAGAATAATCTACCAACTCCTTCAGTAAACTGTAAAGCACTTAAAGGGTCAATTTATTTTCATGCTTTTGTGTCACTTTTTTATATAAGCTTGTCTCTTAAAATTATTTAGGTTTGTGTTGTTCAACAACTGCACTATCAGCAAAAGTACCCCACAATCATTGCTCGAGAAATATATTACCACTACATACAAGCTGACCCCTGAAATGTCACATACAGCATCTTACAGTATAAACTTCTACTGAAACAAACCTTCACCTACATGCTTCTGGAGAAGATATATTTTGCATTATACCACCATGGCATCTTACAAAATGATAACAAAACAGTCCACATGACAGAGGGGTGAAGCCTCAAACATTTCAATGACAGGCAGCACTGCCAAATCTGACAATACACAAAGCACCTTCGTCATACTGTTGCTTGAAGTGATTGCAAAAACAAACTAAGACTTGACTTACCGAGTTCCTCATCACGGCTAACAACTGGTAAGAAATGCCTAAAGTCAGCCCACAGAAAGAACCCAGCTTGTGCAGGTCGTACTTGGATGCCAAGAGAGACAAGTGTATCCCGCGTTTTGTTGGCAGCAGCGCGGAGACGCTGCTGATGAATTGGCAAGAATACTTCATCCAACCACACTGCATTAGGAAATAAAGAAACCAGCTTTACAATGGAAGGTAGCACAACAGGAATTATGAATCATAATGGTTAATGCATTCCTCAAACTACCACCTACATTAAATCTGCATCAAACACGAGCCACTTTTCCATACAAAATAAATGAAATATCCAGGTTAGGAGATAACATTCTTATATTAGCAGTATCAACATTACCAAACTTAAAATTGTTATACAGAATACACTACAATAAGTGTAATATTGTACAATAATTTAAAGTGCAGGTGACTTTCCCTTTTGAAAAAAAATGTTCCAAGTTCACTCTCCCTCTCGTACAGTTTGGTGTTAACAGCCGATGGCTGCTTGAATATTTCAAGAAATTCTTGGGCCACCTTCCATATCAGACAACCCTCATCTGCAATGTCAATGCAATACTCTTTAAACATCTTGCAACTCAGATGATTTTTACCCCAACAGAAACACTGTTATATATCTTGGCACCAGCACTAGCAGTGAGTGTAGAAGAAATCTTGCTTTACATAATGGAAAGGAAAACAGTTCCTGACAGCACAATGTGGAATGTCCCTTCACTATCAAGTCACGTGAAAACTGTGGCTCATTCCAATGGGAAGTGACTCATGTCACCATGTGCCTGCACTTGACACACACAGCTGCCAACAAGTTATGAGCCTCATCCACTTGTTCTACAAAGTGGGTATTTTATCAACGTAACTGCCAGTATTTCTCACATGGTACTTTCAGAGTGCCTTTCATCACATAAATGTAAATTTCTGACCACATATACTGGCAAAATGCCAAAACCAATAAATCAGGAAATCCAAATTTGTATAAAACAAACTGCAAAAATTGAGAACAATCTGTACTTAAATAATTTCTGTAATCTTGTCTACAATTGTAAATACATTTTGCAACAAGTGCTGCAAACACAGTGTACCGACACTTTGATGACCACTGCTTAAATATGCTGTTTTGACTGTATACAGCTCTTGCCAAACATTTCTGCCATAAACTGCATTACAAGGCAGTGCATTAGCCAGGAAGCAAAGAGTGCAGCTAGCCTGTTTGCCAGACAGTGTTCATGCATGCTTGTAAGCAACTCTGGGGTGTGTGTATAACTGTGGAGACATTAGCTGTGACAGATAAGTAAGTAATGTTGCCAACAAATTTTGTACTTCACATGATCTGGGCAATTACACTAAAATCTTCATTTCTCATGTTTAAAAATTTAGTAGCCCTGTGACTAAAGACAGTGTAGCCCAGGAAATGTTGGCTCATGTCAGGCACTCAGCTGTTTGCGATAGTATGAAAGATAGTGGCCGAGAAATATGTACAAGAAATGCCATGCGCACAAGTATGGCATTTCAGCACATCCTGTGTTCTCACTACAATTACTGCAAATTTACCTCAAACATAAAACAACTCCATGAAGTCCAAAATAAAATATACAGCATATCAAAATCAAGCATCTGCCGCTTCCTCCTAAGTGTATTACAGTAACTGAAATGTTCAATAAAATGCACCTCAGATTTAAGTAACTTGTATTTTTTGTTTCTTGTTCTACAAATGTTTGCATGTATCTCATATGGGAACACACAAGATACTGCTTACCTGTATCATTCAATAACTTGGCAGCTGCTTTTTGGACAATTGCAGGCACTGCAGTATACATGGAAGTGTTCTTCACAACACGCAATAAGCTATCATTCCGAGTGATAAGAGCACCTATCCTTATTCCAGCCAGATTCATGTCCTGCATGAACAGTTAAGTTGTACACAATAACCATATGAATCAGTCCATTCAATCAAAATGCATGAAAACATGTTAATGTAAAGAGGCAGTCAACCTCTTGTGTTATTTTTAGTGTAAGAATTAGTTTAAAGTAATTCAGTAAAGTCTGATCTTCCTCTGGCATTGAAACCTAATCTATGAAAAAATATTAACTATAACATTTGAGAAAAATGGTCTAAAAATCTTAAAATTAAATTCCAGTCTTGATCTCAAGTGATCCCTTCTACTGCATGCAACTTCACTTAACTAACAGGGTGTCAACCAGCAATACAGATCCACTTAACAACATAAACACACCCAATTTTACTGTATTTTAACAAGAATATAAACATATAATTTTTGGACCATTAGATTGGCTATAAATATCAAATGTAATAATGAGCGGTTTTATCACACATTTTGTACAAATATCTGTACACTAACTGTATTGTTATATGACACCATGATGGTAGTCACAGCAGTGATTGAAGTGACTGAACATATTTATAAATATACATTTGTTGATCTTGATATTTGGTTGGCCGTGCATCATAGTATAACTTTTCTATTATTACCAACTTGATACACAAATTTCTTGTTCATTTAGACAAATTACATTAAATTAAGTTCCTCTACACGTTTCTTCCTTAGCGGTTGCACAAGACAGTCACTTGCAGAGAGTGACAATACCAGAGGCTGCATATGTACAATTTGCGTCGTGGACCTCCTGATGATGGGCGCAATGCGCTCGAAACATGTAGAGGAATTTAATTTAGTGTAATTTGTCTAAATGAACAAGAAATTTGTGTATCAAGTTGGTAATAATAAAAAAGTTATACATTTGTTGGTTTATCATACAAATATAGAACACACTTTAACGCACGGCTATGGAACGCTTGAAGTTCAAGAGCTGAGAGTGATCCACACAACAGCAGGAGAGTGGGGAAAGCCAACTCACCTCAAGGTCAAGGTCAAAAAAATTTGAGACACAACTGTGTTTCTACTTTTATCTCACAAACATCATAAAAATTAAATTTCACTGTAATCTGATGTCCACAAGAATGCGGGTTCACCACACAAATGATGAAATGAGAAAACCACATAAAGATATGTCACTTCATCACTTACCTTACTGAAAGACCAGATGACATGAGTCTTCTGTGGGTCTGGCAGGGGCCACAGGTTGAGCACACTCTGGAATGGTTTCCGCTCTTCATAAACTGATAGTGCATACGCTTCATCTGAGATAAAATGTAGTCCATTCCTGGAAAATATGATCAACCTCCAATACAGTGCCACCTTCACTTAAGGTCCATGCAAGTCCATGAACAGGAATTCCCTGTTCTATTAAAAATGGGGAACCCTCAGTATATTGCCACCCCTGCTGTGATTCACCCCAAGACTTCAGTGATACAAATGTGCCCACAAGCAGTAAGTAATGTCTAATGTAACACCATGTCACAAAAAACACACACTTTAAGAGACCATATGTAACACTGAATACAACTTCTGTTGGGAGATACAGTATACAGTCAACCTGTGAAACTACTTTCAGAACTGTACCACGTACTGTCAAAAATAGGTTTCATGATTGTACAAAGGCTCTTTCACTTATGTCCAACCCTCTGAAATTAAAAGGGTCCAACAACTGTCAAAATACTTCCAAGAATTTTCATAAACCACTTTCTTTCTGAATCCTGCAAGAGATCTTAGAACAGCAAGTTATTTGTTGCACAGTGACACAGGGTTTTGGGAAACAAAAGAAAAATAACTTAGACAGAGAACAAAGTACTGCTCTCTTTGCCCAAGTGTCCCAACTCAGGTCAGAATACAATTTAGTACTGTATTTTTATTTTGTGAGTACTGACAATTCATTTCCTATTGGTTACTAGAGATGATGGTGTGCATAATTTTATAATCACATGGCATACTAAGGTGACAATGTGGCTATTAATTCACCATCAAAGGAATGTAATATATAGTACAGATTTATTTATCCTAGCTTTATTTTACTGGTGAAGTGTGGGGAAAAGGGCAGTATTAATTGTTAGTGTAAAGAACTAGGTCTGTGCTTATAGAGACCAATTTCACGTAGCCTTTCAGCAGAAGGCAGCCAGCCACTTTGCCTTACTGTGGGACAAACCCACTGAAATGGTGACAGATTTAGTGAAGGGATTAAGTGGGAAGACGTAACAGGTGCTAACACAAAATGGTGACAGCTGCACACGTGAAGAAATGGACACAGCGTGAGCAAGAGAGATACAGCAGTTTTATACTAAAAGTCGTACAGCAACAAATGAAGTCAGGCTCACCCAAACTCTCATGTAGTGTGGGCAACTTTGACCAAATCTGGTCTACATGTGGACAACATGAAATTCTGTAGTCAGAATGAAGCATGAATAAATATACATATAATTATATGCACAATTTTATCTGCACATTTTCCATACATCATGTGCAATAAAATTATACTAATAGGAAAAATTTATTTAAAAAATGTAATCCACAACTTAAGCTATGGTGTTGCTCACTTCACAGAATGAGTTAGTAATGTACTGTATGTCTCCATACATCGATAGCCCTATGTTTTTGAAACTGCTTTGCCATCTATCTTGGCTTTGATATGGAGAGGGCTAATAGGCATTTTCTCATTTCAAATGTCTTCACAGACAACATAATACTGTGCTGCAGGCAATGTGTTGCCCACATGCTATGGGTTGAGCTGGCCTGGATTACATTATTAAGGAAAGGCTGAAAACATAAAACAGCAGATGAGCACTGCACACTTCATATAGAGCAAAGAATGGCTACATGGCTTCAAACAGCATCATGGCTTACCAGAGCATGTAAAACAAGCATAAATGACAGAGATGAAAGCAGAAGGCTGCAAAACTTACTGCTAAGGAGGCTCAGATTTGGGTTGCAAAAACTATCAGTATTCTAAACAGAACAGTGTCAATAAGAACATAATGCATGATGTGGTAACTACAGACACAGCTGTTTCTGAAGTTAGTGAAAAGAAAAGATAAAACAAAAAAACTGGGAAATATTTCACACCCATGGAATGAGAAAAATTTGCAAGTACTGTACATTACTACCACATTAAATGTTCTTCTGGTATGCTGTTATATGGTAATAACACATTTTTATAATTTTAAGTAAACTGTACAAATTAACAAAAAACTAAAGTATTTTGATCAAGCACCACACTCAATATACTGCCACAAATTGCAGTGAACAAACAGCGGTATATAAATACTCCCTCCACGTAGCCCTCGCCAACTCGTGGAACAACACATGGCCATACATCCGGAGAACAATAGAAGAGAAATTACAAAAAGAAGCACAACACAAATACAAGACAATAGCCACCAAACTAGATAAATTAACCCTAACACAAACTAAGACACCAAAAGAGATACACACATTCCACCCCAGGGTAATAAATAACACTAACATTACTTTCAACAATAACGAGACAAACCTACTCCAGAAAGGCCTGAAATACAACACACATGCAAAACAAAAAAACTGGCTGCAAAACCTGGCCCTGGAAGCCGAGACAGCCATCACACAACTCCCGACCACTGAAAGAGACGCATACAGAAAACTAGTAGCTAAACGCATAGAAACATTACAACGAGAAAACAAAACAAACCCCGAAAACCGCCACACACACCCAGAAGCTAAAATAATAAAATCCATCCAAACCAAATTGAGGGACAACAACGCCGTGATAACACGAGCTGACAAAGGTAATTCAATAGTAATCCTCCCGAAAACAATACCAATCCAAAATACAAGACTTCCTACACGATAATAATTTCCAAACAACCAAAACAGACCCAACCAAAACGTACCAGACACAGGTCAGAAAAACAAAAACAGTAAACAACTAATCCCACAGGAAGAAAAATGGAGATACACCAATTTAAACCCAACCCCCCGTCCATAAAAGGCCTAATCAGAATACACAAACCAGAACAACCAATCCGACCCATAGTGAATTCGCGCCACGCCCAGCTTACAAATTAGCCAGGCTGTTCAAAGATAAAATCTACCAATTAGCCCCATTACCGAACACATTCAATCTAAAGAACACCAAAGAACTAATCCAAAAGCTAGAAGACACACCATGGACCCCACACTTCAAATTAGCATCACTCGACATAAAGGACCTGTATCCCAGCATACCTACCAAAGAAACCAAAACAATACTAGAGGGCACACTAAAGAAATACTACATCAACCCCCAAACAGAACAAGAACTACTAAACTGGTACGACACCA
>Ga0268261_10000681_pt1 | contig 21934 bp, 21 predicted proteins | sample TergutNc150P1_FD_190353 | JGI IMG/M metagenome (GOLD analysis project Ga0268261, IMG submission 190353) | Nasutitermes corniger P1 segment gut microbial community from laboratory colony in Florida, USA - Nc150 P1 (SPAdes) (version 2) | ecosystem: Host-associated > Arthropoda: Insects >...
GGGGGGGGGTGGTGGGGAGAAGGAAGGGGCTTTACAGGTGCACTGGCATATATGTCCACACACGGTCTTTTTATAGCTCATTAACAACCAAAACAAGTATAAAACCCAACGTGAGTAAAGTGAATGTACAAATGTCAAGTCTATAAAATGAAAGGTAAAACTGCTTACTGAAGTAAACATTACACCAAAGACATATATAAAAAGCAATAAGGGCTAGGATTGTATCATTACAGTCCTCATAATGATGCAGATACAACAATGACAAAAACACAGCTATTTCTGTAGCACTAAGGTTAAGAGTTACAATTGTACAAACTGGTCAAAAATGCACAAAACCTTTGAAATGTTAAAGTAACTGTCTGCTATATGTCAAGCCATAGGCCACAGAATTGAAGCATACAACCTTCACAGATGAAACTGTTGGGGATGAAGCTGATTGAAGAGATCACTCCAAATGGTACAAAATGGTACAAACTTAGGCATAGCCAGCTGAAACTTTAATAAATGAACTGTTGTTATATATAGCCATACAATTTGGAGAGACAGAAAGGATTTCCAAAGGACAGCGGTTATTGGTATGCAAAAATGTTTCACCTGGATGAGTTCATGGTCGAAGTGTGAATGTATGTTATGCCAAGACAAGACTTAGTGGCAGCCTATAGGGAATAATATGCATCAAGCATATATCAAGACCATGAAGAAGGTGGTGAAGGCACATACCCTCAGGTCAAGGAGGCACCAGTGTTCACTCATACTGGATGTGGTGGGCGCCATAAAATGCTACACCACAAGATATGATAGGGAGCTGTTTTGCCAACTTTCTTTGCCAAGAACCTTAAATTTGTACCACTCATTATGTTATGGCTGGGTAAATTTTACCGACATTGGTTCTGAATTTGCATTCATTATCCTTTAAGAACCGTGCATCCTATATATAGGACGGGCGTACCGCTACCCTCCAGATGTTGCATTTTATATATTTTTTTCAACAAATACAAGTAATGAGTATTTTAAACATGCTGCACACTCTGTGTTTTTCTCTTCAAAATGCCGTTTATTTCATAATGCTACCTTTTTTGGTTCAAGTATTATTCACATTTTACATACAGGTGTGCTAAAATTTAAATGTAAAACTCCGGTGCCAAAACGTTAATGCTCAACTTTCTCACTGGCTGGAGTTGTGAATAAATTAATGCATTACTAAATATCAAAATTTATCATACATAATAATAAAACTGAAGGAAAATATAAAATACAAGGTCCAACATTGGTAATTTTAAGCACCATGGTCAGCAGGCACCTGAGATTTGTTGAACCCTGTTGCAGAGGTTGTATTCATTCTCTGCTTCTAATAAACCACTACTGTTCAGGTCAAGCAACTGACCATAATAACCCATGAATATTCTATTCTGGTTATAAATAATCAAACAGTACAAATAATTCTATCAAAGCAACTGCACATTTTTCGTCTTTCTGACTATGCATATGAACGGGTTCAGTGACTATTCACAATCTAGTCAATGAATAAGATTACTGTGTAACTAGTTCAAGAAATGTACACCTGTTTGTATGCATGTTACCTGAAAGTTGTATTTAACATCATAGTTCATTGCTCCAAAATAAGCACTTAGTTGGAGTGGAGCATCATATGTTTTTTCAATATCAGGTTTCTGTTTATCAGATTTCTTCCACTCAATTAGTACTGGCTTTCCTCTGTAAAAGAAAAATCCTTGAGAAAAAAGTACTGCACACATTTATAAAATATACAGCAGCTAGTGACCTGTATGTAAAAGAAAAAGAATAACTCTCTTGGACTACTTCACCCCGAACATGTGACTCTCCAAAATGGTAACAGTTTACCAGTCAACATGGCCTAACATCAGAGAAGACTTGAATTTTTATGTTTACTGTTGTGAGAACCCAAAATCTTAGACCTTCACAGTCCATGTTACAGTAGTTTTCAGAAAATAATACTTGCCTTCTTACAGTTGAGATAGTGTCAAAAAGTATACACTTCATAGTCACTTCATAGACGTAACTTGGCTAGTAACATTGGGGAGAGGGGAAACTGACCAAGCCTATTAGGCACTTTCATTTATGAAAGAGTCAAGTTAGAAAGATGGGGAATATTTGTTTGAATGTTGGTTTTCATTTTTTCTGTCTTTAAACCACCCAAATAATCATTTAGAAAACACATTTTTCTGGCCCTTCTTCAACTTGGTAGCAAAAAAATTATTCTTATGTAGAAAAAATAACAGAAGGGCATTTCCTCATCTCCCCCAAGTTACACCCATGAGTAACTCACAGATACACTTTTTGAAACACGACTAAGTTCTTATAGTGTTTCAAAAAAGTGCATCTGTAATTTTGAAATTACGTTCATATAACAGCTGGACAATAAGTGCTTTTATTCATTCTGGTGTCGCTTATATAAAATAACCACTCATATGTGTTGAGAAGATACTACAGTAAACCTGAACTCCTTGAAGACAGCATCAATGGATAGTGAAATGTGTCAGAGTAAAAATTAGAATTCACCCAATTTGGGATTGTACCTATTCTCAACAAATACATACAAGATATAAGTGAAACAGATGTTATTGCATACCACACCCCAAATATGTCTGGTTATCATAACACCACCAGTGTAATGAAGTGATATTACATGTTTTAATTTACAATATCTTACTAGACGCACGCACGATGTAATGAAGTGATATTACATGTTTTAATTTACAATATCTTACTAGACGCGCGCACGCGCACGCGCACGCACGCACGCGCGCGTGCGTGCGCACACATACACGCGCGCGCACGCGCGCGCGCGCGCGCACACACACACACACACACACACACACACACACACATGAATGAAGAACTTTGTGGTGTTTAAAAAAAGTGCATCTGTAAGTTTCAAATTACATTCATATAACAGACAGACAGTAATTATTTTTAGTCATACCAGTGTCGCTTATATGAAACAACCATTCAGATGTGTTGAGACAAAACTCAGTAAGACTGAACACCCTGAAGATGATAAAAAAATGGTGAATAGGCATATCAGGAATGAGATATTAAAGTCCTATCCCTTACATCATATCCAGTTTGCCTACCAACCAGGTATGTCCACTGAAACTGCAGTGCACACATAGAGGATGCAGTGGAACAAAGGTAAATAGCACTTGGCACTTTCCTAGATACTGAGGGGGCCTTTGACAGAATCCCACTTGATGTTATAATAAAATCTGATGAAGAGCATGGGCTCGGCCACACAATTTGTCAGTACGTTGGCTGCATGCCGGGAAGCAGGAAAATTTACAGCCATACTGGCAGGAGAAATTCTGGAGGGATTTCTGGCCAAGGGCTGTCAGTAGGGGCGCATTTTATGGCCTCTTTTGTGGAGTCTGGATGTAGATGAACTCATAAGAGGACTCAATGAATATGGATATAGCTAGCCCAATAAGAGAAAAATTCCCAACCAGGGCTTCTTCATGAGGCTCTGGGTATGGTATAGCAGGTGTGATGGAACTGAGTTGTCTATGTATCCACATTCAGCTATGAGAAGGGACTTAAGGTGCCTAAATGATCCAACCCTCTTTGGATAAGCATTGCAGCTGACTACCAACGTCAAATATGTTGAACTTATTCTGGAGAAGGGATAACATGGATACATCATATTGATCAGACCCATGATGACCTATGGCTCCACAGTTTGGTGGCCAAGGGTTACATACAAGAACAGCAGGACAGAACTCAGTTAAATTGCAGATATTAGCCTCTAAGGCTATCACATGAATGATGAAGATCCCTCCAGCAGCTGCAATGGATGTCCTCCTTAGACTCCCTCCTCTTCATGTGATGAATGAGGCAGTGGCCCAGACAAGAATCTATAGACTAATGTGCAGCCAGAAATGGAAAACTGAATCCTCAAATTTCAGTATGGGACACGAAGCATGAACCCATCCTACAGATCAGGACTGCCAGAATGATACCGAGATAATGGAAACCAAAAGCCATTCATGGTCAAGTTCCCTGACAAATGTCAGTGGCAGAATGGGTTCAACCCAGACAATAAAATGGGGCTGGTCTGGTATCTGGACAGGTACAAGACCAATAAAAGCACTGGTGCCAAGCTGCATAAATGGGGCTTGAAAAGGGGACATAGCTTCAGCTTTTGGGCTCCATACAACATTATTCCAAGATGAAATTATGCCTTAAGGTGTGTATAATGGAGAATATGGAGAAGGGCTACAAGAACACCAATATTCTTTCTGACAGTTGAGCAGCCAACAAGGTCCTTGACAATTTCAATAGAACCTCCAAATTACCCTGGGACTGTCAACAATTGCTGGTGAACACAACAGGATTCAACTGGTATGGGTTCCTGGATACATAGGAATTGATGGAAATGAATGATCTATCAGCCAGACAAGCCTGCCCTGGGTATATCTGAAAAGGTTGCCAATGAAGTGAGCAGGGCCTGGAAAAGTAGGAAACACAGCATGTGCTGGCAGGCCATTTGCAGACAAATGCAGGTTAATGGCTTTCTGAAAGGACCCTCCCCTAAAAAAGCTGGGGAATTACTCACCTTGAGCAGAAACCAATTAAGAATAATGACAGGGCTGCTAATAGAACAGCGTCATTTACAAGAACATCCATTTCAACTGGGGCTGGTAGACAGTCCTGGGCATGATAGTTGCAAACAGACACTAGAAATAGGCTCACCTATTCTTTATGACTGTGAGGCACTGGTGTTAAAGGTATAGGAACCTGGGTCATCACTACTTGACAACCAGGTGGCTGCCTACATATACATTAGCAAGGTCAAAGTGCAGGGCTGCTGGATGCTTCAGCAAAGGTTTGCACAAAAGATCAGAAATGGGTGAGGAGCAAGGGTCACTGTGGCACCTGCCCTAATGTATTCTATTCTGTTAAATGCATACACGCCATGGAACCAAAATGACTACACAATGTAGAACAAGTTTTAAACACAGATCAGAAAACATGCATTTGAATTGATAATACTGCCTGGATGATATCAGTTCTCTGTTTACACAAACATACCAGATCAAAAACTTACTTATAATGTGCCACACAATCAATGACACCTCTGTATAGTAGGCTTGAGTGAACAACATGACTCTCCAGAACTTGGACATCTGTTACATCTGTGATAACATCTGCCAAGCTCTGCCAGCAACCTTGAATTTGATCCAACTTTACATCAGAAGCTGGTGCACCTGAAAGATGGTTCTGAATGGCAGAATGGAACTGGGTTCCTCTGTCCAGTAGGCCTGTCCAAAACAACAAATTATGTGTATTTTTAAAAATGTCCAGTACTATTTGCAAGGTATTTATAAGCCTCATATGGTCAAATGTAACACAAAGAACAGAATATTAAAAAATATAGTCAATCATACCAACAATGAGACTGATTTACATAACAAAATCACCTAATATAAATCATAAAATCTCCTGTAATGACTAAAATCTTTTTAAAGACACTGTTTGTGATAACACAGGCCAAGAACTCTACAGAGTGACCAGGCTGTCAGTGGTGACTGAAATAGTTGTGGCTAGCCACTAATTCCACAAGAAGTATCCAGAAGTTAGATCTTCTATTCTGACAGTCTCACTTGACTCTAAAGCATACAGGTGCAACTTGCATTCTGGGTACCCACTTAGCATTAGCACAATGGAGAAAAACCACAAGAACCTCAACTGCATTGGCCAACCACAGGACCTTCTGGATGAATGACTTCTAGCCAGCAGTCTGTTTTCATACACACACACGCATGCATGCACAAGGTATCCTGTGACATAAAAGCCAAACTTCAGGAGAGTGTTTTATATGTCACTGGGAGCAAAAATGCTGAATAAACCACAGTTAGTTTTGACACCATTATGAAGTTCAGCACTAGCTTCATGTAGCACTGACAACAAATTTCCTCTTCAAATAACCTGTATTACCATAATTTTCATGTTTAAAACAACACCGAAGTTTTAAGGTTATTACAACACATGTTTCAAATACCCACCACCAAAATGTATACATGTTGCCAGTAATGTCTTTAAATGTTGCCAATGCATGCATTCCGGTTTGTTTCTGATACCAACAGCAGATTCATTTATGGTCTCTGGTAAGTGAGGTCCTCCTCCTGGTTTACAAACATCACAATCTCAAATTCATGCAACCCCACAGAAACAAACCTAATGGGTTATAGGCATGTGGCTAAATGGGCCAATCAATTTTCCTTCATAATTTTGTTTAATAATCCATCACTTCTCAGCCAAAATGCAGAGGCAGTCCATCATGTTGTAGCCACATTTGTCCTTGTGTTACAAGAGGCATATCCTTTAAGTACAGAGGTAATTCACTTTTCCAGAAAATTTCTATAATACAGTGCTGCTAAATATCCCTTTATAACATGTGGTCCATTCAGGTTACTGCCTAATACTCCACGAGACATTAACTTAACCCTTTACCTGCTAATGTGGAGAATATGGTGAGCTCCGAATAATGCTAGCAAAGGGCAGATGGGATTTAACTTGTTGTTTAAAAGGTTAAAATCACTGTTAAAAATGGCACTGTGTTACATGATGTGGATTTTCCTGTGCCAAAGAATGGAAATTCCTTGCACTGGTAATACAATCCTGGATGAACAGAGCCCCATCTGTGAACAGCATGTCAGGCAGAATTTGTAGCTTTAGTTGCAACCATATACAGAATTATATATGGTTGGCAAGATCTCCCCATAAAAGGTGGTGTGATATTGTAAGGTGACATGGATGGAAACCATCACAGGACAAAATTCTCCATACCCATGTCTGTGCTATGCCAGTCATCCTGGAAATGTTGCATATTCTTGCACTTGGGCTTCACTACTTTGTATTCACTCAGGAAGAAACCAGTCTTACACAGAATTCTGTGTACAGTATCAAAGGTGATGGAGAATTCTGCAATGTGGGTAATACTGCCAGTATTCCACAACAGCAGCCCAACTGTTTCACTGCAGAAACCAAGCAATGCATGTTGGCATATTCTTCATTTGTAAAAGTGTTAGTCATTTCAATTAACCCAATGTACAACACCATAACACAGGCATATCCACTAGCCAAGACACTGTACAAGCAGGAACATGATCAAGTTACAGTAGCGTTAGCTGATTTCACTAGCGCAAAACTTGGTAACAGTGTCGAAACAAACTGCTGTTTACAGTATTGGGCATTTTTTTTGCTCCAAATGACCTGTCAAACGTGGTCCTGAAGTTTGACCATTGTGGCACTGAACATCCTGTATACAGATGCTTTATTTGGTGCTCATAAGTTTTTGTTCCACACAAGTTAAATAAAGCATGTTTGTGTTGAAATGCACAAACGCATGAAAAACAATACATCTCCACTACAAACACCAATCAGTAAAAGGTGCTTAAGGAGTTAAGTCAAGTGTGTACTGAGAAACCTACAAAACACAGGTACAGCCTGTTGGTAAATGTGGAGTTCTTGCATGTTACAGTAAGTGGTATATATAATCTAATTTATTAGATTATTATCATCATCTAATTTATTAGATTTATAAATTAGATAATATAAAGAAATCTAAATAAAGAACTTGATACAATAAAACAGGTGGTATATAGTTACTATTGTGTTGTAAAGGGTTAAATGCTCCTGTCCAAACAATGCACAATTATTTTTGCTCAGTCTCCTGGGCCATTTCCAAGCTTCAATCACCAGGATTTGCAGTTCTGGGAAGTTAACCAAATGTGGTCATCAGCCAGCCCTCTCAGCATTCTTTAAAGAAGCACCTTGGGTCAGACTTGCATTTCTGCACTGCACAATGTATTAAGCCCACCAGACATCACCTTTGTATGTTTTGCCTACTTCATAGACTGGATATCAAGAACCCCTGAACAGAAATAAATGACCATGCACCCCATCTTAAATTGTGGTAAATCATGCAGTTTGGTGAGCAGTAGCCAGAAAATGCTGAGTTTCAAATCTTTTATCCCTGACTTAGGCTGAATGCACTCCACTTTAACAGGACCTGATCATATTAGTCAGAAACACAAAACAAATGTACCTTTTTATTACATTTCCACATATACTTAGTCATAAATATAATAACAAGATGTAAACTCAGTATCAGAGAAAACCATTTACTAAGTTCATAGAATTTTATATTTTATAAATAGTATAAGTTTAAAACTAAAAATGTAGTAGAATTGTGTTGAAAACTGGTGTTACTTTATAATATTGTGGCACTAGACTTCTGCAAAGGCTTGACAATGGCTATAGCATGTAGCCAGAACATGTAGCCTCATTCCTCAGATATGACCATACTGTTACTGTTTAAAAATGTATATTATCTAATAATGTATAATTGCTGAACCGTAAACACAGTTATGCATTTGGTGTTGTTTTTCCTACATTTAATTCAATAGACACAGTGGAATGCACCACTGTGTCTATTGATTTGTTCACATTACAAACATACCTCTGTAATGGTTTAAAAATCCTTCTTCGCCAAGCTCAGAAATCATCTTCTGACGCCATCTTTTCAGTGCAGCACGAGAACTGTCAGACATTGTAGCATTTAAAATCTTGCTTACAGATGGATAGGCAAGACAGTCCTTCCTTGTATCACATTGTTCAGTACTCAATGGCATATTCAAAATGCTCCCAGCTGGTGTCATTTGTTCTATGTCTTTACTTTCATTCAAAAGAGGAAAGTTTGGTATGTTCCTAATAATGACATCAGGAAGTTCCAATATGGAAGACTTCTTGATTGTCTTTTCCAAAACATTTGTAAGTTGAATGGTAGATACGCCTCCATTACTGTTTGGACAAGTATCATATGCACTACTATCAAGACTTGATAATGACATACTATACTGACTAGCCTTAATATTGCTATTTACAAAGGAATCACTAATTTGTTGTTTTTGTGAAGCTTTTGATATGTGCTTCCTCTGTTCAACACATTTACTAACTTCCCCTTCAGAACTTGTATTTGAATTTCCTTTCAGCCGTATTACATAGCTTGGTGGTAGTGTTTGCCTGTACCACCATGCTGCAGATGAAATTTCATTTTTAACTGGGCTTGACTGGGACTCAGTACATCTTGGGAATCCAGGCCCCTTCCTTACTTCTCTTTTGAACTTTTGTGACCTTGTTTCTAAAAGCTCACCGAACAATGATTTATTCTCCTTGTTTAGTTTCTTGATCACTTCTCCAACAGTTCGCTTTTTTACTTGTGAATTTGACTTCCTTAATGAAGCAGTATACCGCACACACAAAAAATTGAACAATGCTGACCCCAACATTTTAAATGTACTCACTCTTTCAAATCACCAGACAAGTGAATGTGGTTATAATAGTTTGGGGCACATAAATTCACTATAAAACGTCCGGAAATTAAAATACAAGACATCGATACAACCTTCTGTACATAACCTCGCCACAATACACGGCGCCTATGGCCATCACTGTCTACACCAAAGACGTTTTTATAATATGCTGCTACTTTCATAAAGGGCTACCTATTAGCAAACCCCTTAACAAACGTTGCAGTGTGATAACACGAATTAACTCATACACCCCCCTTCTCCTCGAAGCCGTAAATTTTTGCTGAACACCACTCACGAACACGCCGGTAAAACTCGAACGTACGCCTTGAAACGAAAACTGTGGCAACACGACGGAGTTACTTGTAGCCGGCTTGGCTCAGTGGGTGCGTTTTGTATGAAATAGATGGCAGGAAAAGACCGTTCTGTTTGCTTGGCACAAACTCATACGAGTCACGTGATTTTTTTTTTTTTTTAAGAAGTTGACGTTATGATTTTAGAACAAGAAAAGTCGATGTTATCGTTTTTGAAAGTGTGTGAAAGTTGTATTAAATAATATTGCTTTGGTGATTCATAAGCGTGATGATGATGATGATCAGTGTCTATGGCGTAGGATGTGTGTGAAAATAACTTACAGTCATAATTACTGCTCATTATTGATTATTTCGTCGACCAAGGTGCATGATTGCTATTTTGCATCATTGTACGTGGTGTGGCTATAAAATAACTGGACTGATGTTAGAACACTTTCTATTCAAAAAATTACACAATAGAAATGTTGTCACCCTCAATGTACTCCCCTCCCCGATTCCTACACCGTTCCATGCAAATCTTCCACTGTTGGAAGCAATGCTGCAGGTCGTATTCTGATACCTTATGCATGAGCTCCGTCGCTTTTGCCTTTACTGCTTCTCTAACCTGGTTAATTTTAATGCAGACTTGATCTTTGGAAATAAAAAAAGTCACATGGGGCTAGGTCAGGTGAGTACGGTGGATGTTCCAACACGGTGATCGTGTGCTTCGTCAAAAAGTCTTGACAGACTGGGCGTTGTGTGCCGGCGCGTTTTCTTGGTGAAGAACCCATGAGCCGTGCTTCCACATTTCAGGTCTTCTTCTTCTCACCCGTTCACGAAGGTTTGTCAAAACCTCCTTGTAGTAGACGTGGTTAACGGTCTGACCTTCAGGCACCCATTCCACGTGAACAATCCCTCGGATGTCGAAAAAAACGATCATCATTTCTTTACATTTGGATTTGCTCTGCGGTCCTTTCTTTTGCCTTGGTGAACTGGGACTCTTCCAGTGCATGGATTGGCGCTTACTTTCTAGGTCGTACTGAAAAAACCATGATTCATCACAAGTTCTTACGTTCTCTGAAAAGTTTGAGTCATTTTCAATGTTTTGAAGAATGTCAGCACAAATGTTCATTCGAATTTCCTTTTGTTCAGGAGTGAGGAGTCTCGGCACCATCTTCAAATAACTTTTTTCTTGTTGAAATTGTTATGTAAAATCTGTCAAACAGTTTCCTTGTCAATGTTAATTAACTCAGCAACTGCTCGAATGCTCAGACGACGATTTTGTCGAACAATTTCACCGAATTTGTCGATGTTAGCTTCTGTTTTTGATGTGCTGGGACGACCGGGTCCCTTATCCTCTCCGATTTCTTCCCTTCCCTCTTTAAACCTTTTAAACCACTCGAAAACTTGAGTACGAGATAGAAACTCATCACCGTAAACTTTATTCAACAAATCCTACGTTTCTGTAGCGGATTTTACAAGTTTCACGCAGAATTTCACATTGACGCGTTGCTCCACGTTAACACTTAACATGATTCCAACGGTGAACAAGAACATGATCCACTTCAAACAAAGGCTACTGCCAAACTGTTTGCCGCACGACCTTAAACTTGTAACCGTGAATGGAGGGGAGAGCACAAACCAATATCACACACCACTCACTGTTACTAAGTTTACAGGGAAGCGGGAAAAAATTAAGTCCTGTTATTTTATAGCCACACCACGTATTGCCAATAGAATGCAGAGGGCATGCTATGCCAGAGGGCTTTACAACAGCAACTGACATTGTGACCTTAAATTATTCAGGTTTCTGAGGAATCCTCAACGGTAAGTATGATTTAGTAATTATAGACGTTCGTGCTAGGAAAGAATTGTATTTTATTGTTCGTAAATCATTATCTTGGGAGCTGAAGATACATCACATAGTATCTTGTATAAACTGTGTAAGGTGTGCACGTTATACAGTAATTTCCACATTGTGTATTTTTATGTTATGTCATAACTTGAAAACGAATTTGTTCATCTCCAGTCTTTTACCAAATGTCTAATGTTGTATTCAGAATAAATCAGTATTTGACCAATATGTTGTAACCAACACAGCACAGAGTGAATAGTTTGTGTAACAAATGGCGTTCACCTAGCAGTAAAAATGTAGCTTAAGACACTAATCATAGGAATAACAGTTTCATTTTTATATTTTCTGGTTCCATTTTTACACAGGGCTTAGCTATGGGCAGAGAGACTTGGCATGCCCTCAATGCAGAGTATGCCAGAAAATGGTCTAGGCAGCCTGCATTTCTCAGAGACTGATTTCACATTGGGTGATGAAGCAAGTCTGGACAGATTGGCAGTTCCAAATCCTTCTACAGTGGCCTCACACTCCAGTTCAGCCCAACATCAGTTAGTGTGATCATAACCATCAATATGATGTATGTAATTCATAAAAAATCAATTGTTCCATTTCATGTACCTATGGTTTTTAAACTCTTAGCTTTTATTTCAGTTTTTTGTTGATGTCTACTCACTGCCTGGGCTTAAAATTCTAGGTGCCCATAGTCCTGAGGATTCATAATGTTGTTCATCAACATTTACTGACTTTATGTGCATATACTTGTTACACATATTATTTGTGTTGCAATTTGTGTGCTGAAGATTTTCACACTCTGGCTAGGCTTGTGATTTGAGGTGCTTATAGTTCTGAGGATTCTTAATGTTGTTCATCATTTACTGACATATAATTCTTAAACTTTTAATATATTTTGCAATTTTTGTGCTGAAGATTTTCACACTGTGGCTAGGCTTAAGATTTCAGATGCCCATAGTCCTGAGGATTCATAATGTTGTTCATTATTTACTGATTTTATTTACATATAATTCTTAAAATTGTAATTTGTATTGCAATTTGTATGCTGAGGAGATCTCTGCACTGGCTAAGCTTGTGACACCACCAAGTCTGTTTTATGGCCATTAATGTTCAGCTGGAACATTCTGCATCAATTGTTACTATCTTCACAGGCCAGTGAAAAATGGAGTCTTTATGTTCCTAAACATTGTCACCCAGTGACAATCTATGTTCGAAACCTGTTCAGTAAGGAAGGTTTCCACTGTTATAATTTTTTTTAACAACCCTTTTATTTTGTGGTAGGAGGTACTGACTGTAATAGAGGTAATGTGCAACAGACGGTGCAACAATCAATTAATCATGCTATTTGGGAAATAATTTTATGTGCAGTTGTAATGATAGTGGAAACTTTGTCATACAGAAAACTTTGTGGTGTGACAGTTTATCCAGGCAGAACATTTCCACACTTGAAATTCACTGCCAGTTAATGCTGGTGTTTGGTAATGGTGTACTGAGACCACATCATTGACAGAGAGGGTGCAGAGAGTTCAAGAGTGGGTTGGCATCCATCATGAAGATTACACCTTTAAACCCGGCAGATCAAGGACGTGTGAACACAGTGCAAGTGGTGGAACTGGTTTTGGAAAACCATCAAGACACAATTCAAGATTTACCCATTGTACTGGAGTGATTTGTTAAAACTGTACCTAACATTGTCCATGTATGACTGGGATACAGCAGTGTGTGTTTGCGTGGCGGGTACCCAGAAACATGATGGAAGTTCACAATAATTTATGTTTGCAGGTGCTGTTTCACTTCTTCAGTCATTTAAAGGAGGAGCAAACAGGTTCCCTGATTCTGTGGTGACTTGAGACATGGGTTTACCATTTTACTCAAAATGAGCTGTAATGCCATGGACACATCCATCTTCATTGAGAGCCACAAAATGTAAAGTGTGCCAGTATGCTGGAAGGCTGTGGCATTTATATTGTATGGTACAGGAGCCATCAGAATTGTATTCATAATTTGAGATCCAAAAGTGAATGTGAACATATGCTGTGACATGATGTGCTGACTGCGTTAGGCTATTAGCAGGCAGAAGCATGAACATCTGTTATGAGATATGATCCTTGAGAACAGCAACCCCATACAGTATACAACAAACACAAGGAGCTGCTGCAGTCTGGAAGCTTAAGGAAAATCCAATATATGGTGCTGACTTTGTCCAATGGACTGTTATTTTTGGGCCAGTGACACAACACTTGCAAGGTCACCAATTCTACAGCAAGAATAATTCAGGACCCTAATTTCTGCCATGACAGTTGTAAAAACCTTGCCAAGATGAGACAAGCACTTCAGGGTGCTGCGGGATTATGTCAAAAATAATGACACTTATGTGAAATAATTGTGCTTCATTTTATGTTGTTGCAACTATTATTCAAATTATGAGTATGAAATAGGGAACCTCACTTCTTGAACAGTCTTCCTTATCTTTTCATTGTCATATATGCTGTTTTATTTCATGATCAGAAGTTAAGTTTCCTTGTGGTGTAATTGTAGTAGAAGTTTGAAATTCAACGTATATGGTCCTGATCATAAAATATGTATTTATGTTGAAAATGGTTTGTTTCCTCAGTCTTTTTAGACATAATATATAAGAGTGTTTCCTCAGTTTTTTTTAGATGTAATATATAACAGTGTACAAAGTTGGTGGAAAAAGTATGTGATATTAATATCACATATAATACAATGTAAAAATATATACTGCTCTGCTATAATTCAGTTTTCCCAGTGTGACATTTTCATCAACGTTTCAGTTCAGTGGAGTAGTTTTTCTCTCGTGTTCAGCTTGTGTGCATACGCCACAGCTTTCAAGTAACCTCACACATGGTAATCTAATGGGTTCAGATCCGGTGACCTTGGTGGCCAATTCTTTGCACTGCCATGACCAATCCGTCGATTTGGGAATCTATGATTCAGATACTGCCTGACGACCTGACTGAAATGAGGCAGTGCTGTGTCATGCTGTTAACACATCTGATGTGTTTGTAGAGGAACATTCTCTAAGGGTGCTGGCAGTTCGTTTGCAAAACGTTCGCATAAATATCACCTGTCAGACATTGCGGTAAAGTGTACGGACCAATGAATTGGTCACCAATGACATGACACCACACGTTCACGGCAAAGGGATGTTGGTAATTGCTTTCAACATTTCCATGTGGATTATCATGATCCCATAAATGGGAGTTTCTGGTATTGTTGACACCATCACGGGTAAAATGAGCCACTACACATCAACTGTTCTGAAGTCAGCAACCTTTGCAAATCAGACCCATGTGTACGTATACAGTATTACATTTCTGACTCAGAATTAGCTCTGGAATAAAGCCCTGAAGTACTGACCTCAACTCTGATAGTCTGGCGAGCATTACACACAAAAGGAATGTATCTGTACCATATCCAACGCATTCAGCACCCTGAACCTGCGGACATGTGTAACCGTTTGGAATTGTGCCGTTGGATTAATTCTAACCCCGAGAAAGTATGATTTGTAACATTTTTAACCAATGAAGCCCACACAAGGTGAAATGAGAGAAGAACTACTCCAGCGAATTCTCAGCGCTGCAAGAACCAACAACAATGCTGCAGTGCTTCGTAAGGTTACAGCTTCTCTGATCACACGAGTCAGAAAATTTATGCATGCAGATGGAAAACACTTCAAACAACTCGTGTGAGTGTTGAACCATGAATCTGTAACTGTACATTTAACAACATACTTCAATAAATGCACAATGATCCTCTTTTCTTTCCAATTTATTTACTGTACTTTAAAAACTCATAACTCCTGAACCGTTGTGAATTGGACCCATGTGTATATGACGTTTTTTACTCAGAATCAGCTCTGGAATTAAATCTCGAAGTAGTGACCCTAACTTCTGGGACACCCTGTATTACAAACTGACCTGCCAATGGGAGATCACAGCATGCACAGGATGTCTGATGCTGTCCTCTGTTCTTAAGCCCTAATGTGTGTGACACAGCCCATATTAATCAGGTCGAAAGAAAAATATCCCTGCATTTTTCTTAGTACATATCAGTAAGAAAACCCAGCAATAGATCACAGTAAGTTATGGTTCCATTTTCTGTTAACAGTTTAAAACCTTGTATCAAATAATTATTCTCTTTTTTAAAGTGTCTGGGTACCCAGCAAGAATGACAGTATTACAGCAGTAGTTATACACAAGTATTCTATTGTGCTACATGTGTGCAGGTTATTTCAGTTTGTGCCAAAATATTGCTATTCCCTATTAGGAAAACCAAAGTGAGATGCACAGCAGCATGAGAAGTTAAGTAACGTTATGGTCTTAATGGAATGTGTGGTGTACCTCTCTACAAGATTACAGGGTTAAGACCTCAGCAGATCATACATGTGGTGTACCTGTCTACCAAACTACATGGTGGCACACCTCAGCAGATCATTATCTAATATTAACAGTCTGCAAATTACACAGTGGGTGTAATAGAAGTTCTTACCTTATTGTGGATCAGTGGGATTAGCAGGCAGCTGGAAATTTTCTGCTGCTTTCTTGGCCTGATATCATGAACTGTTACATGTTTCAAAATGTAATTCTAGGAACCTAGACACATGGGATTACACTGTTCAACACACAAAATGTTATGGAAATGAGACTAGGTAAACTTTACTATTTTGAGGCCGCTGAATTCGTAAATGACATAGAAATTTTCAGCTTAGCTCTAGTTTTCGAGTTACAGTTATGGCCTGAAATTTCATTTTTTCAACTATATATTAGGTCTCTGTCTTCAAAAGTTGGCAACACCCGAAGCGGGCGCTGTAATTCACATACCACGATGAAATCACGTGATCGGCTATTGTCGCTACAGGTGTTCATCACGTGATCAGTAAAACTGTTGCCTGTCAAGTCTCTTCAATTCTTATTAAGTGTTGTACGAAAGCGGTTGTATTGTAGATGGTGTCCTCAAGTTCTTTCATGAGAATTGTGTCACGATAGTTTCAGCTGGCATTCTACTGTCATAGATTGTGTAGTATATTTATAAAAATGTCCCGGAAGTGCGTAAATAACCTGGACAACCTCTGCTATATTTGCGGAGAAGTGACATTTGCCTCAACAAAGTGTTCGATTACTCCAACTATAAAAAAGGGATATTTATTGTATTTCGACTGTAAGGTAGGGGACCAGGACAAATAATGGGCACCACACGCGTGCTGCACTACGTGTTCATCCAAACTCAATGCGTGCGTGAATGGAAAAGGACGTTGTATGCCGTTTGGAGTGACCATGGTTTGGAGGGTGCCTAGCAATCACGGTACTGACTGTTATTTCTGATGATGCCGCCTATTCAAAATGGTATGTCCATGAAGAAAAAATCAACACTTGTGTATCTGAATATACCATCAGCAATTTGGCCTGTGCCTCATGGCGATGGACTTTCTGTTCCTGAACCTCCGGACAATTTTGCTGTGTACTCTGACGACGAAGACAGTGTTTTTTTCAAACAGCAAAGAACAGCAGCCATCAGCTTCAAGAGTTGCAAACAACTTGCCAAGCACAGACTTCTCCAATCATAAGATCACAGAAGGCAAGCTCAATGACCTCATCAGGGACCTCAAACTTCCAAAAAGAAGGCAGAACTTTTGGCATCAAGTTATGTAGTAAATGTAGTTTGTAGTAAAGTTATGTAGTAAATCAATATTAAATTGGGGATTAAGAAGAATTTTGTAAAGGCTTTGGATGTGAAGGGTCCTGCATTCACGTACTTATGTGGAAAATTCCCCAAGCTCACTTTTAAGAAAGTAAAAGCGGGTGTGTTTGTTGGTCCTCAAATCAGACAGCTTTTTAAAGACCAGCAGTTTGAAGCAGTGTTAAGTGACAAGGAGAAAGCAGCATGGCAATCCTTTGAAAAGTTTTCAAATGGTTTTCTGGGAAATTTCAAAGCTGCAAATTTCAGATAACTTGTACAAGATCTGGTGGAGTCATATGAACAGCTGGAGTGCAATATGTCGCTGAAAATGCACTTTTTATTTTCACACCTGAATTTCTTTCTATTAAATTGTGGTGGCATGAGCGACGAACATGGGGAGCACTTCCATCAAAACATTTCGGTGATGGAGCACAGGTACAAAGGGAAATGAGAGCTGCCATGTTAGGTGATTATTGCTGGATGATGAAAAGGGATGCTTATGAAACAAAATACCATTGACAGGCCAAAAGGACACGTCGTTAAGGCCATAATTTTTTTATTCATATTTATTATACGTATAACTACGATAGTGCTATTATCTCGAAAACAAGAGCTAACCAATGAATTTTAGAATTATTTTCGTATTCTGCGGCCCAGAAAACGTAAAGATAATATATTCACTTAACCATAACATTTAATCATCCAAAATTTGTTGAACAGTGTTATTTACAGGAATGCATATTCTTGATAACATCTCTGTGGAAAATGCCTGTAATAAATATAAAGACTCAAGAAAACGCAGAGTAACGGCTCAGTTATCCTTAGTAAGGGACAAGCAGAGCAGGTAATGAAAAATGGATAATCAAAAAACATAAAAGTATCCAGTACACATTTTGCATGGAACACTTCAAAATAATCCTATCCATTATGTGTGAGTTTTTTTTTTTAATCCTTGATCTATGCTACCAGTCTTTCTTCCCTGTACCTTCTAGCATATTTCACTATATACTGCCTCTCTTCAAGACAGCAGTAGACCAGAATGATTTTGAAAAACAACTCAGGTTTACAAAGCACGAAGCTTTACCTATTTGCTCCCAACATTTTTGTGTGGCCTGGGGCTCAGACATATGTACAAATTTACATTTTCATGTGATGTTCTGAATTGAACATAGTGCCTATGGATTACATAATATGTTGTATGCCTCGGAAACAGTTAACATGTTACTAGTATTGGTATGGCTGCAGCTTGCCATGTGATGTGTTCGTTCAGACTGGCACTTAGTTTTCATGCTGTCATGCATTTATGGATGTTACATGTCTGAATGTAACCACTCATTTTGTCTAGATAAACGTCATTTTTTTTTCAGCAGTTAAACCAGGCCCAACAGAGTAATAAAATAGATTAATATGGCAGGGAGGCCCACAACTTGTATGCTGGGTGTCCCCAGTTTTCAAAGGCTTTAAAACGTTCAAAAGAAGCTTCATTATTGACTGAAGTATGACAGTGCAACAATCTACGCATGCTGCAACTACAGTCAAAACCACAGGAAGTTTTAAACCTGTTTGCTGTAAGAGATTGGTCTGACTGCAGGCACAACTGAACAACACGACTAGCATAATGTATAGGTCAAAGGATGGTAAATTATCATAAGGATGGCAAGTGTCATAGAGAAATATAGGCATGAGAACTGTAAAAACAAAGTGGGTTGATTAAGTATACAAGTAAAACCTGCCCATTATATTTGCTATGTGGATGAGAGTCGCTGTTGTGTTGTGCTGTTCTAACAAGGCTGTCAAAATATGCCCCTTGTTTAAGCAAACCAAAATTCCTTTACCACATTTACAGAGGTCCACCAGCATTTTCTATCCTGACACATGTAAATTGAGTTCACGTTCAACTGCCTTAATTTAAAAAGACCAAAATTAGTATCTCCCTTTTACAGCAATGTTTCCCAACTGTTAAAACAGCTGGAGCACGAAGCTAACCACTCACATCCATCTAGTGCCTAGGTCAAGAATGAGTGGAGCTATACTTTTACTCCTCCTGTAGGTGTTCATGGCATGGAAAGGAACAGCTTTAGTGTGTTATAGTTGGTGCTGATGTTGCACTTATATTTAGTTAAGCATTTTTACTTTGATAACAGATAATGTACAATGTATCAGTTGTCACTAAATTTCAGTTACACATTCTTAGACATTGTGATGGTATCAGACCAGACAAATATCTGTTTTACCTATGCAGCATTATTGGATCTATTATATGACACTGTAGTTGTATCTGTTATATCTCTGCTACAGTACCATTTGGGGTACTTATCTTCCAAAACAACATTTTGTGAATTATTGTATAGTTAGTATGGCTTTGACTGTGTTAAAAATTTATTTCACAGCAAATTTCTTGTTGATGAATATACATCTTTTTTGTGATGTAACAACATGTTTGGGCAAAGCCCTGAACATACACTCAGTGTGTGACCTGATAACATGATCCTGGGTAGATATTATAATTTATTTTTAGGTGAATTTGCATCCCTGATAGAATTGCTTCATCTGTCCAAGTGTATGCACGTAACAACTAGAGTTGCCACCACGGAGTTATGGGTAGACGATGATTTTGAGATGATCGCAGTCGAAGTGAAAGGAATGGATCTAAAATATACGTGGGAAATTATAGGTATTTACAGAGCTCCAAATGAGGATATGTTGGTGTTGAAAAATTAGCAGCCCGTACCTTACCTACGCGAAGTTTAACGAAGCGAAGCATTATAGGCGGTGATTTGAATTTACCTCAGGCGGATTGGAAAGGGGATGCGGAAATAGCGAGCGGATTCAGGCGTTTGTAAACAATTTAGTTTGGAATAATGGATATACTCGGGTAATAAGCCGCCCTACAAGAGAAGACGCGCTGTTGGATATTTACCTTCTCAGACCTGAAATTTCGCTTATCTCTTGTAATATTTTTCCCGGAATCAGTGACCATGACGGGGCTTTATTGGAAGTAGAATGGGATGAAATTTGTCGGGAGACAAAAGTTGAAATAATATTCCCGGTGTACCACGAAACAAATATGTTAGGCTTGCAAGCATATCTTCGGAAAAAGTTTAACCTGTGGGTTGGAAATGGCAGTTGCGTAGAGGAGATATGGAAAAGTTATAAGGATATAATTTTCGATGGTATCAAACGTTATGTACCTCAAAAAATTCCCGACCCTGAACACTATAATAAGGAAGTAAAACGACTGAAGGTAAAGGCGAGGAAAATGTACAATAAAAGAAAATTTGGGCAGCCTTACCAAACGGAGCTGAAACGATTATCCAAGGAGTTACTTAGGAAAGAAGACGACTCAGGAAACATTTTTACGTTCGGTCTTACAAAACGAAGGTAGATGCTGGACAGAGTTCTATAAGTATGTTAAACGACGTACAGGAAATAGAGAAAATATTCCGGCGATCAAGGACCCTAATGGCAAGCTCATTACAGATCCAATAGAAAAGGCTAATTCTCTCAAATCTTATTATGCGCCTCTATTCAGTTGGAAACGTAATAATTCGCAAATTAAATCAACAGAATGAGGTAAACCCTTCACCATTTGTATTAACATGATAAGGAAACGATTATCCGCAGTCGGGAGAAAGATATCCGTCGGACCAGACTGCAATCCTGGGGAAATTTTGAAGTTAGGCGGGGAAGCCATGATTCCCTACCTTGCGTGTTTGCTGGATATTACGATGAACAATAATGTGCTACCTTACTCTTCCCGTGTGGGGTTGAGCGGGTAGCTTCCCTTCTATCAGCAAGCTGAAGGTCTTGATCACAGGGTAATTTACGTGGGAAGTCCTTGAAAGGTCCACGGTTTACTTTGACTGGCTGACACTAATACACACACAATTCAGGGGGTTTTCCTTTAAATGTATTTGTTACATTGCATTGTCATTTACAAAATTGGAGTATGATTTTTGCCTAATACAAGGGTGTATCCGAAAGTCCCAGGACAATGCTCAAAACACGCAAGTCGCTTGTTGTTCACGAGTTTCCCGCTAGGGTGTGTTGGGGTGGTGTCTTGTAAGTGAGTGTTCCGAGTGGCGTGGTTGGATGTGGAAGCGTTTGATTGTTGCCCGTGTCTTTATGTGTGTATTGTATCAGCCGTCTGCGATTTTCTGATATCGGCGGTATGGCGGAAGTTGACGAACAAAGGGTGTGCATCAAGTTCTGTGTGAGATTGGGTAAAAACGGGAAGTGAAACTTTTGAAATGTTGGAACAGGCTTTTGGTGATTCGTGCGTGAGCCGTAGCCAAACATTTGAGTGGTTTGGACGTTTTAAGAATGGCAGAACTTCGACTGCTAATGATGATCGATCAGGTCGGCCAAGCACGGCAACAACCCCCTCAAAAGTGGAAGAGGTACGGGCGGCTGTCAACTAGGATCGTCGTCGTACCATACACGATCTCTGTGCAGAGGTTGGAATTGGTTATGGATCTTATCAGCGAATTCTCACAGAACAGCTGAACATGCATCGGATTGCAGCGAAGTTTGTGCCGAGAGTGTTGACGCAGGATCAGAAAGACAGTGGAGTAGCGATCTGTCAAGAACTGAAGGAAACTGTGATAAACGATCCCACACTCCTCTTGAACGTCATCACAGGCGATGAAAGCATCGTTTATGCTTACGACCCAGAGACAAAACTGCAATCTTCGCAATGGAAGAGTCCTGCGTCTCCAAGACCCAAAAAA
>Ga0268261_10000682_pt1 | contig 21904 bp, 19 predicted proteins | sample TergutNc150P1_FD_190353 | JGI IMG/M metagenome (GOLD analysis project Ga0268261, IMG submission 190353) | Nasutitermes corniger P1 segment gut microbial community from laboratory colony in Florida, USA - Nc150 P1 (SPAdes) (version 2) | ecosystem: Host-associated > Arthropoda: Insects >...
GGGGGGGGGGGGGGGGGGGGGGGGGGTCATAGAGGACTTACAAGTAGTAAAGAAGGATGAGGTCTTAAATTGCCTTGCCGTTCACTACATGTCCTGTATGAAATTATGTGCATTAAAACACATGGAAAACAGTGTGTTCAGGAAACTTCAAAATGTGCAGTTGGAATACACTCCATTTTGTATGATATCTAGGTAGCTACTGTGACAGGAAGGCAGAAGTGGGCTGTGTTTCATTTGTTTACATGCATGTGTAGCAGTGAGACACCTGCACAGTGCTATATAGACCCTGCCCACAAGGTGCTCCGCTGTAATAAGTTTTGTTGTCATACTCTTCACAGCATATTCATAACATTATAACTTATTCTCACTGGTCTATCAGATCCTCTCACAGACATCTACAGTGGCAAATTGTTGGCCATAATGGTGGTAGAGCTGAATTAGTCACAGAAATAAACTGTGCTATGTGGGGCAGGGTGGGATGGGTGACTTGATTTTATTATATTTTCAGTTTTTTTTATTTTGGAATGTTATTAAAGGTTTTGATAATTTGATAATTAAATAAAAATTGAGATACTGGGATTAAGAAAGTAAAGTAAATTACAGTAACCTAACCTGTTATAATGTAACATTACAAAGAATATTTTATGTAAGCCATGTCCCTGCTTTCCGCATTTGCACAAGGTGGACATTCTAGAGTAGTGTGAATTTGAAACAATGAATGTGGCTCAGTTTGCAGCCCCTTACCTTAACCTGCACTTCACCTATCCATTTTTTTTTTAATTTGAATTGGCTATTATTGTTTCATACCTTCAGTCAATAACTACACTAAGACTGGTATAAACATTATTTAAGAAGAGCCATTCTTATGTGATACATTATTTATTGATGTATGATATTCAGCTGTTCATTATATTTTTTGGAACACTTTATGTACTACTTTGCAGTATGAACAGAATTTGACACTCACTTGATGATCTGAGAGCCACATACACTTGAAGTGACATACACACTTCATCTTCAGAGAAACAGTAAGTACCAAAGTCACAATGTCCACACATCTTAAAGAGTAATGGTAGGTACCAAGGTCAGACATTGCTGTTGATAAACATCATCAAAACTGCATCTTTAGAGTAACAGTCAATACTAATGTAAGACCTTGCTATTCTTAAAATGAAAGCTACCTTTCCCATGTAAACACACAATTTCTTGCTTTATTAGCAGACCACAATTAATTTTCCTTCAGAAAATGTTGGCAACATTTAAGTGGAGGAACTTAACACCATTAGTGTTTGTGGCATGAACAACTCTTGGAAATTTCTTTTCTGATTTGTTTTAAGTAGCCCTGAGGTAGATGGTATCAAAATATTAATGTGAAATATTACCAGATGAAATTCTAAATATTTTGCTTATCATGGTAGCAATTTTGTGATTGTTTTCAGGCTGTCGTAAATATTTTTTTTAATATCATACGTGTATTGTGAATGTGTGAAATCAGATGGGCTGATATCTTCATCATGACAGTCTGAAATCCTATGCTGTGGTTACAGAGGAGAAAAGTAAATGAATTGACTATGCTTCACTTTTTTTCCTGTTGGAAATGATCACTGTATTCTGCTTACTTATAAAGTTTAATGTCAGATGTTTGCAACATTTGTTATATACATAAAAACTGGAAAGAAATTATAATTTGTATATTATACTCATCTGATAGCTTTATGTATGCCATTGCACCTCTTTAGAAGTAATCAGTTTTGGGTCATACCTACATGGACATCTGTATTTCCTGTTTGCCAAAATACTTCAGTTATATTATTGATCTGTTCTTCATTATTTTGCTGGAACATAATATGTATTATTATGGAGTTTGAAATTTAATGTAGCATTTCATATACATGATAGTTACTAAAAACAAATTTACATAAAGAGAAGTATTGTGTTGTAAAAGACCACATATGTTTATTGTTTTGTATGATGTGCCGAGTGTAGAAGGGCCTAGAAATAATCATAAGTTATTAACTACCAAATGTACGGATTTACTTAATTTTAAATTTTGTACCATGTTCATATGTTATACAGGAATTATTTTGAGCTATACACTGAATGGATAGCTCTAGCAATCATCTGGCTATTATTTTAAAAACTTTTATAAAACAAATTTGGTATAATATCCATTGTGGTGGATAGGTTGAATTGTCTAAGGTAGCTGGGACCAACAATGACTGAGTAAAACAGGATGACCATTCATGCTGGTAATGCATTATTTATTTTAGATTGAGATGTTGGAATAGATTTTCAGCCAAATGATTTCTGGACTGTAGTATTGTCTTATGTGTTTAATTGCAGAACATCAGCACACATTGATGTTTTATATATAAGCATTAAACAAATCGTGATAGGGATTTGTAACAGTATTATACCCTTTGTTGATGCAACTGCCCACATTGTCATATAGACACAGGTTTCTTAGGTGGAGTAAATAAGAAATAAATGAGATGTAATTCTTTCCAATAATTAATCATTATTTAACAGTGAATATTGTGTGGAAGTGCTATGGGTCAAGTGAGCATTTCAGGTTTATCTCTTGTATTAATTCAACTTCCACATGTGTAATAATACTCTCTAAATGTAAGTTTTCCATTGATGAAAACAAAACGCCTTGTACTCTTCTTCAGTACAAAGCAGTACAAATAACCAGTAACATCTTTCATTTATTTATATTATATTTGGATGAATGAAGTAAATAATACAGGATTGGTCAGGCATATTTATTTATCCCCGTACATAATCCACTTAGAAGCTCCTGCAGGTGGATTGTTGAGATAATTGTCTAACTTCTGTTCCACAAACAAGTCAGTGGTTCTGCTGTGAATTCTATAATTGAATTAATTTTTCACTTTATTGCATGTCCATTACCTTTCTTGGGAACTGTATTAGCTTTTGTGGGAAGGGTCACGTATGTTCTTTTATTTGGTGCTGTAATCTGATTATTCATCGAGCGGCACATAAACCCATGGTAAAAAACAGAAAATGCAAGTATCTGTGGTCAGTATAGCAGATGTGTGTTTATTAGACTTGTGTAGTTCTGATAGACTGAACTCTGGAATACTAGAAGCCATAATCCAGTATTACTTGCCAATTGAACCCAGTTCTGAAGGCCTACAGTTCATCTAACACCTTATTTGATTAGGATTTTTGTTAATTGTATGCTTCCATTTTCACTGTGGTCATAGAAGTAGCTGCTTTACAAGATTTCCTCACAGAATTGTTTCTAGTTTCTCCTTTGTGATATTTCTTTGACTTATACACAGAAATCTCACCTACTTGCATGTAAACTATTCAGCAGTATTGCTAATAGTAGTGGTAAGTTTTTAACATTGTCAGTGATGTCCTACTATAACACATTATTTTCACACTTTGTGAGTAAATTAAAAAAACATCCAGACAGCTTGAATCTTTTGAATAATATCCATGTAATTCACATAGTGTCTCTTCTATTTCAAACATATAGTGCAGCTAGCAGCAACTCTGAATATAGAAATGAATTTTAATTGGTTAGAGTATTCTGTATTTTTCATCTACCCTATGTAAAATACAGAGTGAGTTGAATGATTTTAAGTTCCTTAACCTGTTAGTTGGCAAGTATTATTTACGAGTAGGTGATGATCAAATCAAGGATGAGGAAATGGGCAGGGCATGTGGCACATATGCGGAAGAAAAGAAATACATTCAGGGTTTTAGTGGAGAAAGCAAAAGGAAACAGACAGCTTGTAAAACCTAGGCATGTGTGGGAGGAGATGGTTAAAATTGATCTTAAAAAGAGCAATAGCATAGTTTGGTATTGTAGGGACTGGATTCATTTAGCTTAGGACAGGGACAAGTGGTGGGCTGTGGTAGTCATTCATATGGTTTGTAGAATATTAGCTTGCAATGGATCGTGATGTATTGTTGCCTATTTCTACCCAGCTGACACACTGCAATTCATTACACCAGCTATAGTCAGTGTGTGTGTCAAAGATGTGGGTTACAAATTTAAAAACAGGAAAACAGTATATTTTGGTTTTCCATAATTTATGTTCAAATGCTGAGCGTCATTGATATCAAAGAACTTTGATGTAATGAGGAAAATGTTTATAAATATACCAACAATGAAACATTGCTTGGAAATGTACAAGGAAAAGTTTGTTTTGTGACATTACATCAATACCAATTGCAGTATGTTATAGAGATGAAATGCCAATATTGGCAAAATAAAAAAAAAATTAGGAACAGTGGAAGTGTGTTTTACAAGGGCAGTGTCTGAATACAAACTGCTTGATTATCAATATAATGCAGATAAGGAATTGAAATTGGTTGCTGTTAACACAATATTAAGGGAGTGTCAAATAACAAGGTTCCAACATTTCTGGAGAACTTTGCTTATTCCAAAAATATTTTGTGAATAGAAATCTGAAGGGAAAATGAGACCTGGTACACCCAGAAATAAAATATATCAGTACTGACTCTTTCCAGTTGCAGATTTCACGAATTTTAAAACAATCCTAATTGAATGCTTCTTATAATTTCATTCTACCCTTCATGAGATGAATTTAAATGCCAATTGTATCTTTTGATGGCTGAGTTTTTCTGGCTTAGCATGTATATAAAGTGCTATCAAATAAACACACAGAGAACAATATATGGACTCGCAAGTTAGTAAAGGTTAAAAATAATGCTGTTGTTACAAATTTGCTTATTCTTCTTCAAAGTTAAAAATTGAAGGGAACAAATTCTCATGTTTAATGCTTATATATACTGGCTTTCACTATTCAGTGTAGTGAATGAAGAAATGCAATCATGTTTTCATTTTACAAGTATGCTTCTATCTTTGAAGCAGTATACTTGAAGTGGATGTGTTAGAGACAACATTATTTATGGTGGTATATTTCTGGGCTTGGAAGGATGTACTTATCCATTGTCCAGTGGTAGTAACCTGTATTGTTATAAATTAGTCATTACTGTAAATATAATGTGCAGGTATACTGAAATATGCTGCACAGTCTGGGATAGTAGTTTTGAGTGGAGTTCCTGACATTTATTTTTTTGTACTTGTGATGCAAGAAAACTGTTTAGTGTATATTTCCTATACATTTTTGACTTCATAATTAAGATTACAGAAAGCTTATACAGTATATTATTTAATTTGTATCAGGTACGTAAAAAGTTATGATCTAATAACATTATAACTCAAGACATTGTGATATCGTTATCCACTGAGCAGTCTTTGCCTCTGGCGCATTTTGTATGTGCAGAGTTTTACACTTAAATATACCTACATCTTTAGGCTTTTGATATTATACCGTTTTATTTGTTACATTTTTCTGTTTTTGTGGCATCAGCTGCCAACTACTAGATTCTGCCAGATTGGTCCAGTTTCAGCTGCTGCCATGAATTGTGCAACAAATTGAACAGAATAATGGCATGATATGAGAACCAAGCTCCTGAAGATTGTAGTAGGTGCAACATAATCATGTCTTAAAGACAACTGTCACAGCCTTTCAGATCTTCAAAAACCATTCTGCTCACAGCATGGACATATGAGATTTATACAAAATAGTTGTCTTGCATAGTAGCAATTTGTTGTTTTCAACATTTGTGTTTTCCTAGTGATAATGTATTATTTATTTGGACATGAATTTTGTACACTTTTGGATGTGATTTTAATAACCGTAATGCCTGCATTGACAGTCTCAGAGAGATTTATAATTATAATATGTAGGCCTATGAATGTTACTTTTTTTATCATATTTTATGAATATTATGTACATTGGTTATGGAATAGTCATCTTTTCCTTAACCCTAGATTCAAGGCTTTCAGACGTCAGTTGGGAAAACATCAAAGGGCAGTGTTCTAATTGTATTATGTCCTGTTCATATACTGGAGAGATCTCACTTTCTTCCAGATCCCCAGTTTATTTTCTGTGACGTAAAATACTGCACAGTGATGGTAAGACTTTACATTCTGTTACAGTCTTTATCTGTACATTGCATTATACTTCTGTGTGTTATTGCATCAGTAGTCAATTTAAAGCAGTGTCTGTATCCAAATCTTCATAATCTACAGTATTTTAACATTAGCACAGATTCAAAGAAATACAGAATGCCAGAAAAAATGACTGTATCAATTGCGAGTTACATTTCTTTTGCTGAATAATGCAGTTAGATAAAATGTGCTAATCTGTTACCTGTTGATCAAAACAGAATGGTTATATGGTGATGTTCTATCATATACCAAACTTTAACTGGTCAACTGATGTGAAGGAAGTCCAGAATACACACTTCAACTCAAGAGTAGCAGAATTAAAATGTGAATCATGACACAGTAATGCTTTTCAGTCTTGTACCAGAATTTTCATGGCCACTGAAAGCACAGTAACATTACTCTTTTGTTAAAGAATATAGAGTCAACTGAACTTTTCCTCACAGCTTGTAACAAAATTACCATAACCTTTGAACAAAGAAAATGTTTCTGTATAAAGAAATGTGGTTGTATGATGAGACACCACCATGTGACAGATTCAAGGTACTGTCAAATTCAGTCTTTAGATTTTTTAAACATGATCCAGATTTTACAACTGAATATATGTAAAGGGAGAGTGTGGAGATTTCACTCATCTAAGAAATTAGCGTGTTCCATTCCATCAGAACACACAAGATGGTAATTTACCAATTGATTGTGTTGTTACATTTTAATAATTGGGTTCTTGTATATGCATATCATTTTATCCTGCTTCTAGGTCATAATTTAAGTATTGTAGTGTCTCTCAGGTGCCAAAAGCAGCAGAATTTGGTAACGTAAAAATGGACATAAAGTTAAATAAATGTATACTGCTGGAACTCATCTCTTTCATTCGTATAATTAGGTAATCTAAGGAAACACAGGGTAAAGTGTTAAGTGCAAAGCTGCATGAATTAAATACTGTGCAAATCTGAGAAGTCTCTTCAGGGTTGTGGATGGGCACTGGATGAAGAAACAATGCAGTAAACTTTGAGGTGCTTTGAAGTATATCACTATAAGTTTACTTTGTTTTTATGTGGGTGGAGATCCTGTACTGGCATGGAGCACATTATTACTCACTTTCTTGCCGTGTTTGTTGTAGCACAGCAGATCAATTTTTAAAATGTCATTGCAGATGTAAGTCTGTGATATCAGTCATTGCCATCCTTTACACCATATCTGTTACATAACCCCAAAGAAGTCAAATGGATGCTATACAGTGTGTAGGGCTGTCAAGGGATCAGTCTCCCCATTTGTACACATCAAGCAGGAAATTCTTGACTCAGATGCTTCTAAACAGCAATCCCAACTGAGGCACTCTTTCCTATTCCAGGGTGATATGCAGATACAAATATCTGCAGCACTGCATTACATTCAGGTGTGTCTATGCAGTTGTTCATAGAGTTTGGTAGGTACATACCAGCATGGAGCAATATTCTATGGCTGTCTTCAGGGTATCAGAAAGTATTTATCTGCAAACATTCGAGTGCCACCTGCACACTACACAGTGTCATAACCCAGAAGACAAAAGTGTGAATCTTCATGCTGTGAAAACAGCGTCCTTTGAGTAAGTTATTATTTTAAGTAACTCTGTATTGGGTGATTATTTTATATGGCTTCAGTCACTAGTCATGATTCTGTTAGGAGGTAGGTCTTGTATAATATTCTCACTGAGTTTGGTATCCTCATGAAAACTAGTAAGGCTAATAAAAGTATGTCTAAGTGAAACCTTTAGCTGAGTCCAGGGAGGCAAACATTTTGACATGTGTCCATTTGAGAATGGTTTGAAACAAGGAGATGCTTGTCACCATTGCTGCTCAACTTTGCTCTAGAATATGCCATTAGGCAGGTTCAGGTAAACCAGGAGGGTTTGAAATTAAATTGTACACATCAACTTCTAGTTAATGCTAATGATAATATACTGGGTGGAAACATACATACTATAAAGAAAAACACAAAAGCTTTAGTAGTTGCTGGTAAGGAGATTGGTCTAGAAGTAAATGCTAAGAAAACTAAGTACATGATCATGTCTCAAGATCAGGATGCAGGGCAAAATCACAATATGAGGATTTATAGTCAGTCCTTTGAAAGAGTGGAACAGTTCAAATACGATTTTGGGAACAATCTTAATAAATCAAAATTCCATGCAGGAGGAAATTAAGAGCACATTGAAGTCATTGCTGGCTACCATTTGGTGCAGAATACGAGTATTTTGTCCAGTTTGCTATCCAAAAATATGAAGAATAAAATGTATGGAACTATAATTTTGCCTCTTGTTTTTTAGGGTGTGAAACTTGGTCACTCACATTAATGGAGGCATGTAGGCTGAGGGTGTTTTGAGTACAGGGTTCTGAGGGGATATTTGGACATAAGAGGGACGAAATAATAGGGGGGTGGGGAAAACTACATAATGAAGAGCTCAATGATACGTACTCTTCACTACATATTACTTGGGTGATCAAATCGAGAAGATTGAGATGGGCAGGGCATGTAGCATATATGGAGAAGATGAGAGGTGCGTACGGGGTTTTGTTGGGGAAACCTGAGGGAAAGAGACCACTCGGAAGACCCAGGCGTAGATGGGAGGATAATATTAAAATTGATCTTAAGGAAGTGGGATACGGTGCATGGACGGGATTGGAGTGGCTGAGAATATGGACAGATTGGGGGGGGGGGCTCTTGTGAATGCGGTAGTGAACCATCGGGATCCATAAAATGTGGGGAATTTCTTAACTAGCTGAGAACCTGTAGCTTCTCAAGAAGGAATGTGCTCCATGGAGTTAATTCAATCACTAGTCACTTCCCATTGGGTCCCTTACATACCCCTGCCCACTCACCAGCTTTTTTCCACAAAGCGTCATTTCTTTGCAAGACATGAAGTCATTGCAGATTTGTGTATGACATCACAATTACTACGGTTGATAATAAAATGTTCCCTTGCACATGTAGATAAATTTTCCCACTGCCCCATTTCCATACAGTCAAAACAATTTACAAGTAAGTGACAAGTTTTCAAGCAACAGGTTTCATTTTTAGCCTCTAAGATCACTTGCAAGACGTATACAGAGAAAACACTGGATGAAGCTGATGCCAGCTTTGAAGCTTCTCAAAGAAAGTCATCAGTCAAACCTGCTTGGCAAATGGGAAAGCCTGCTCCCTCAGCACAAAATTAACAAAAGTGCCACATTTACGTCCATATACTGGGCGACTAATCACCTGGATAGTTACAACGGACTAACGACCGGAGTGTAGTGATGGCTTTGTTGCTGGTCCGTTTTACGAGTAAACAGATGTCAGTCTGTGGTTGCTGAAGTAAACGCCAAACTGGGAAATAAAATATTAAACATCACGTCAACCTTTTGATCATTAATTTAGAGGGGACTGAAGCAAGGAACAATGTTTTTGAGAAGGTGTTAGAAATCCTATGATTAAAGTGCACAAGCTTCAGGCTTGAAATAATTTTTGTTAGTACAGGGATGAAATGTGGTAACCAAAATAAAAGATGGTGAGACGTACTGCCCAAAGGCACCACACAATTGAATTGAACAACTGAAGGAAGATTCCTTCGGTTACCTCTAGGCGACCAGGCTTCAGGACGAGGCAATCGAGATGGAAGTACGTAATGGGTATCTTCAGCACTGAATCTGACGTCAGATCTGCAAGTGCGGTTCTATGTCAGAACGGTCGAGAGAGAAACAGAAAGTTTCTAAACCACTCGATAGAAAACGTAGTCACAGAGATTTTATAGAAGTGGAAAGTGTGTTAATTGCGGGCATGAGACAAATGCCCTTAAAACGTGTAAAATAAAGTACTACATAGTGAGAAATGTCAATAAGCAAGTTTAAAAGAGTTTCTTAGGCTTTGATATTTTAGGTACAAGGAACATGTTTTTAATTCGTTAGCATTTCCTAATTACTAAATTTTCTAGTCCTTTTAAACATTTATGTTTTGATAAAAAAAACATGATTGCTTGGGAGACCCCCCAAGCATCAAATGCCACTGCATTCTCTTCATGAAATCTGTCAAATAGAAAGCCACATTCAAATACTATTTTTGCGGCTGTCGCCTGGAGCAACTCTAGCTATCTATTACTTAGTACAGTTTCACACCTTTCGAAAAGAATGTCTTTAACTCGTTTCTGCATATTCTGCTGATCGGTCTGCAACTCCAGCCAACACTTGGGGCTTTGTAGTATATCAGATGTAATGTGTGCTGATTCATGGAATGGCATGTTTAGTGAAATCACATATTTGGAAGTCCCAAACGGAATGAACGAAATTTAGGTTGGATTCTGGGCCGCATGGTTGAGTGCATCAACGGGTAGGAATTCAGTGCTTAAGGAAACACCGGTAGAGATTACATCGTACTCCTGAAGCTAATAGGGTGTGACCAAATTGTAAACTCGAGAAAGGTCCCATCTCTTTGAAATAAAAGATCCAAGACCAGTGACCGATGCTGATTATTGGACACGATAAAAAGAAAAATGGGCTCAAAGAATTGGAGTGATCAAGATATATGACTACAGGTTACAAATCCGTACAATACTTTCATTAAATGCCCAACAACAAATCACAAATTGTTGTAAACTGAAAATGTAAATGATATATTTTGTGCATAGACCTTTGAAGAACAAATATAACGTGATGAGTAGTCACAAGGAGTAGAAACTTCTTCATAATGTTAAAATTGTTCTCCCTAAAGCTTAGCAGCACCAGGACTCGCTGTAAATTGAATAATACCAGATGCATTTCGAAGAAATTGCTAGATCGTATCTATCTCCTTATATCTCGATCCAGTATTTCGACTGTTTATGATGCGTGATTCGCCCCGTCTGTGTCGACGACTCATTTATGTCTATATACATTTCGTCATATGAAGAATTCACGCCTGTAGTTTGTCCATGCATTTTAGATACACTCTATTTTATGTTACATATTTTAGGTGTTTTATTTAACGCTACTTTGAATTTCTAAAATTATATCTTCAGTGATACTTACCACGTACGTACTTGCTTACTCCATGGATCAAAGTCCTTCTTGAAAAGCTAACCGGTTTGCAGCTAGTCAAGAAATTCTCCGCATTTTATGGAAACCGAAAGTTCATTGCCGCTTTCACAAGTGCCCGCCACCTGTCTCTATTCTGAGCCAGCTCGATCCAGTCCATACCCCTACATCCTACTTCCTGAAGTTCCATCGTAATATTACCCTCCCATCTAAGCCTGGGTCTCCCAAGTGGTCTCTTTCCCTCAGGGTTCCCCACCAAAACCCTGTATACTCCTCTCTTCTCCCCCATACGCACTATATGCCCCTCCCATCTCTTTCTCGATGTTATCACCCGAACAATAATGGGTGAGGAGTACAGATAATTTAGATCCACATTATGTAGTTTCCTCCACTCCCCTGTCACCTCTTCCCTCCTAGGCCCAAATGTTCTCCTCAATACCCTAAAATCAAACACCCTCAATCTTCGTTCCTCCCTCAATGTCAGCGACCAAGTTTCACACCCTTACAAACAACAGGCAAAACTATTAGTTCTGTATATCTTAATCTTTAAATTTTTGGATAGCAAACTGGAAGAAAAAAGATTTTCCCTTGAATGATAACAAGCATTCCCTGACCATTCTGCTCTTAATTTCATCCTGAATGGAATTTTGATTGTTAAGGTTTAAAAAGAAGAGGGCTTTTTTTACTAGCATATTGGACTTAAAATTGAGGAAGAAACTAGTAAAATGCTACATTTGGAGCATAGCTTTATATGATGCTGAAACTTGGACGCATCGGGCAGTAGATCAGAAACACCTGGGAAGTTTTGAAACGTGGTGCTGCAAAAGGATGGAGAAGATCAGTTGGACCGATCATGTGAGAAATGAATAAGTATTACTTAGAGTCAGTCGAGGAACAGAAGAATATCCTACATGAAGGCCAACTGGATTGATCACATTTTATGTAGAAACTGCCTTCTACAACAGGTTATTGAAGGGAAGATAGAAGTGACAGGAAGAAGACGTGGGAAGCTACTGGGTGATCTTATGGAAAGGAGAGGATACTCTGACTTGAAGGAACCTCTAGATCGCTCTATGTGGAGAGCTGGCTTTGGAAGAGGCTTTGGACATGTAAGACAGACTACTAAATGAATGAAGGTTGTTCTCAAATATTTGAACTCCAACATTTCAAGGGATCTATTATCAGTCTTCATATTGTGACTTTGTCCTGCATTCTGATCTCGAGACATAACCATGTACTTTGTTTTATCAGCATTTACTTCTAGTCCAGTCTCTTTACTGGCGACTATCAAAGCTTCTGCTTTTTCCTTTATAGTATGCACGCTTCCTCCCAGTATATTCACATCATCAGCATAAACCAGAAGCTGATGAGTACCATTTAATTGCAAGCCATCCTGGTTTACCTGAACCCTCCTAATGGCGTACTCTAAAGCAAAGTTGAAAATTAATGGCGATAGAGCATCTCCTTGTTTCAGAATTCCCAATAGGAAACAAGTCAGACAAATTCTTGCCTACCCGGACTCTGCTATACATTTCAGTCCTATACATTTTTATTAGCCTTACCATTTTCATGGGGATACCAAATGCAATTAGAATATTATAAAAGACCTCCTTCCGCACTGAATCACAAGCATTCCTGAAGTCTATATAGAGCTGATGCACTGCTTCACTGTATTCTCATTTTTTCTCAAGTATGTGACGAATGTAGAATATATGGTCAGTTGTTTTCCTATTGCGTCGAAATCCACATTGATGATCCCCAATAATCTCCTCTGCATATGGAATTAACCTTGACAATAGGATGTTGTATAGAATTTTGTACGTAGTTGGCAAATTGATATGCCCCTATAATTACTACAATCTGTTTATCGCCCTTCTTTTAGATAGGTACAATGATCAACTCCTTCCAATCCTCTGGCTATTCCTCCTTATTCCAAATAGAAATTTTGGATCTCATAGCGGACTGTTCTACCCCCCTGCCTTAATTACTTCTGCTGGAATTTGATCAATACCTGGTGATTTCTGATTTTTAGTTTTTCAATAGCCATCTCAACTTTAAAGGCACTTGCCTTAGGCACTAGTGGTTCTGTTGTGCGTTAAATCAATAGCTGGGAGGAACAGTTCCTCCACCTAGCCACAGTACTGTAGGAGTCTGCAACCAAATCACCATTATCATTCTTTACTCTATTAGCTCTAGGCTGGTAACCCTTCGTAAAGTCATTGAGGCCCCTATACGAATCCCTAATGGTTTTTATCTTACTTTTATTTCAAGTTCCTCTATTTTAGTTTTAAAATATTCCTACTTTTTGTTCCTGAAATGTCTGCTAGCTTCACGTTTTACATTGTTCAGATTATCTACATGGCTTTGGCTTGGATCCTGTACCCAGTGCATTTTAGCCAGCTTTCTTTGATCTAAAAAATGTAAACACTCTTCGTTCAACCATGGTTAATGCCGCTTTACTTCGTGCAGACCTAAGCTGTCTTTAGCTGAGGTTTGGATATTCTCTTTAATGTTCTCCCAAGCCCTATTTATGTCTTCGTCATCACTGAAGTTCTCCAAAGCTGCAAGCCTGTTTGAAATCTCAATCTGATACCGGTTCCTAACCTCCAGCTCATTTAGCTTCCTGAGACTAAATCTTTCCCCATCAGACTTCTGTGCTTCTTGTTTACTTACTGTCAATCTTTCCCCAACTTTTGCAACCACCAGATATTGATCGGTATCACAGTCAGCTCCCCTGAAACTTCGTACACCTTGTATACTCGAATTCTATCTCCTTTCTATCAATATGTGATTATTCTGGTTGTGAGTCTTCCCATCAGGGGAGTTCCAGGTGTAATTATGAATGTCTCGGTGCGGGAACATTGTGCTCTTAAAAACTAGATTTTTTGATGTGGCAAAGTTTACCATTCTAAGCCCATTATCATTTCTGTCCAGATGTAGACTCTCATTCTCAATTGTCGGTTTGAAAATACTCGCTCTCCCCACTTTTGCATTAAAATCTCCTAATAGAACTTTCATATGGTATTTAGGAAAATGATCGAAAAACCTCAAATTCATCATAAAACCTGTCTTTTGAATCATCACGCTTCTTCTGACTTAGTGCATGCACATTCAAAACAATGATATTACACCAGCGACCTCTCAGAACTATATACGACATCCTATTACTGAGAAACTCTACTGTCTGAACTGCTTATATTATTCTGCGGTGTAAAAAATCCTGTTCCTAATTGATGATTTTCATCTCCTTTTCTTTAGGGAAAAAATGTATTCCTCTGCTTTTGCCGTGCCCTCTTTGTCCCATCTAACCTCATGTACACCCACTAAATCTAATTTATACCTTGCTAATTCCCTGGCCGCTGCTGCTGCAAGTGTGCCTGCCCTATATAGGGCTCCTAACGTTCCAAGTACCAAATCTCAAGTCCCTTTTCTGTTGCTGAGTATCAGTCAAGGTCCGAGGCTTTTCTTGTAAATATTTTGTAACGTGATACGTTTTTATGGTGAGGAGTTGTTAGCACCTTGCCCAACACCCAAGCTGGAGGACCAACCCTTGTCGGCTGTCCGCGACTGCTTATTCAATATATTCGTAGCTACCCTCCATATTGGAGGCCGTTCCCGCATCCGCAACATGAGGACGCGCCATGCCATGCTGACAGGAACCCACTAATCACGGATGCTTCAATGATAGGTAACTTAGGAGCACAGCATACTGGTGGAATGACGCTGACAAGGAAAAACCTAAATACTCAGAGAAACCCTGTCACGTGTCACATTGTACACGGAAAGTTGACTTTCTTATTCCACACCTTATAATATTCTATCGCCTTATATTTACAGAAGAGGATATCTCGATCCAGTACTCGGCTTGTGATTGGCGATTCGCCTATCTCTGTCGACGACTTAGAGTAGCGTCATTATACTCGGTAGGACGTATACGGGTACAAAGGGATTGTGGAAATTGTTGACCAAAATGACAATGAATCATGTCGATATCGCAAGATTTGAACGTATTTTGAAAACAATAAATGGTTACTTGGAGAATAACGAGCCGTCGTATAACAATGAAACAGAGTGGTATGAAGTAAAAAGAAGTCGTTTTCAGATTATTTTCAGAATTTGATACTAGTAGGACAGTAAGAGCGCAACGTATAGACCGTATTGATCCGTCAAAGCCGACTTCCATCCCTACGCCACACAAACAGAGCGGCAGTTAAAGATAGGACGAAGATAACTGCTATCAGAGACTGCCTTTTGCAACAAAACGCGTACATGTTAAATAAGCCCTTTCGTAAGAGACTGCAAAGCAGTCCGTGACGAATATGAACGATGTGCGGAAAATCGACTTGGCTGTACAAACATAAATACAGATCCTGTTGAACGTAATATACCTATTTTCCTAGTACGCGTATGCAGTACCACTGCGCTCAAAGACCGTTACTCCTCGTGCTTCAGCCTTGGGGCGGGGGAGGGGGGTGGAGAAGCCTCGCCAAAACGAAAGACATAGGTATCTGGGTTCGAACAGACAAGGGCAAAGTTTTTAAACGCGACGTTCCAAGGTATTCTAGCGACAGATAGAATCCGGTTTGAGGTTTTTAAAATGCGCGGTCATCGAGCGATACAATCATACATTCAAAACGAAAATATATAATACCTTCCTTACAAGAACACTTATCGATACATCTTGGATACATTCCACTCGGCAACGGGAATGGCTCCGTTGAAGGTGCTAGACTCCGGCGTATTGGGTATTTGGAAGAGAATGGGCACGGACCATTGTAGGTTAGCATGTTAGGATCAGTAACGAAAAAAATGTAATTTATGAAAGCTTTGGTGCAGAATTATTCTGCGGAAGTATTGAAGTTATCTAAGATTGTTCGCAGGTTCCCTCAACACGTCTATGAATTGGAATTTTTACGGGCACGTCGGCCGCGGCTACACTGGGGCCAGAAGCTACACATTAGCAAACAAACATTTCAACGCATACATCATCAAACACGTGTGGCTAAATCCGACATGTCCGTCCAGACTTCTAGCTACAAAATTACTTGTTCTCAGTGCTTGTTGTAAGTGATGTGAACGGTACATGATGTACGCGTCTGATGATGACTAAGACGAGATTTTGCTGATGGATTAGTAACCTTTACTTGAAGTACACGAACAGAGGAAGATGGTGGATGCATCAGCTTTGGGAATCAAGAATTGATGGTGAATATTTTAAAATGTGCAAGATTATTGCGAGAATTTCCCGATAAGTTCAGAGAATATTACAGAATGAACATAACAACTTATAATCATATTTTTGGTAGTGTGAAGGATGATTGGCAGGGTTATTCTAATTTCAGGAATTGCATTGAAGCAGAAGAGAAACTTACTATTGCTCTTCGGTACGTACTCGTTATTGTGGTAAGGATAAAAATAAATTACATTTTAAAGTGTTAAATGCTATAACAATTCAGTGTAACCCACAACGAAATTACACAAGAAAATAAGAGCTACACTAAACTGAAGTACACTACAGATTTACAAACATAAACACAGACATTAGTAATACTGAATTAACATATGTACTTGAAATTTTTCAAAGTATAAAACTACGTAGACGGAACTGGTAAAACAATCTTCTTCGTCGGCAGTAGACATACCCCCTTAGAAGCTCTCAGAATTGAACCTGAAACTGACGTGGTAGTATGAGATGCGCATGAGATACAGGACGTCCGCGATGTATGCGTTGAAGCATCTGAATCCCGAGAACGTGTTGAATCGAGACTTGCTGCACGCGGAGATGGAGTTGGAGGGCATGAAGTGTTAGATGTTGTGGGAACACTATTATTAGGCAGCGAAAGATTCTTAGAAATCTGAATTCTCCTGGTTACGCTGCTCAGAAATTCTGAGTTCCAATCTTTGAATGTCTTCCAGGTTTTTTTTACGGTAAAAGACTCATCAGGAACATGTAGTCTGCTTCTTCGTCGGCTTGGGACTGTTTTTCACTAGCCTCTCTTCCACAAGTTTAATCCTTATTTCTTCCAAATGTAAATCTTTTTCTTGAAAGCTTATCTTTCTTTTTGTCCCTAGATTTTTCGTCACTTGGCGTTCATCGAAAACCCCTTCACTGAATTCATCATTGTCATTATCATTAATCGAAACATTTGTTAAAGCATTACCATCTTTAATACATGGGGCACTCTCAAGGACTAGTTCCTCCCCCTGGTACATTTGATAGTGTGGGTCGTGGGATCATTACAGCATTCACGAAAGACATGGTCGTGAAGTATTGCCATCTTGATTCATGTGTAGTCCCTGCTACTTGGCCAGATTTTGTGTTGTGTAGTTTTTTTATTTGTCTCCAATACATCTCTCTCTCTCTCTCTCTCTCTCTCTCTCTCTCTCAACGTTTCCCAAGTCTTTTGCGCTTGTTTACCTGAAAGAAACTCTTTTTAGGTACTGACTGCTATAGACTTTCACGACATAAATTTGCAATATTTTAGTGTAACAACGTGGGTCTTTGTCTATTTCTTACTGCCCTGAAAACATTTTCGAACTAGTTTTGTTTCGTTTAAAAAATTAGTCTATAAAACAATCCGTACATCAACACACTAACTAACTAACTAGTACAATGTGAACTTTAAAATGTTATTTTTAATAAATGAGAATGCTTGTGTTTTCAGATATTTTTCGACAGGACAGTTGTTCCGTTTCCTTGCTTAATCATTTCGGATGGATCATTACATAGTAGAAAAAATATGTATCAAATTAGTGATGTTCTCTGGAGCAAGCTGTCATTGAATCACTTAACAGTTCCGGACCATGAAAGGTTTAGGACACAGCTGTTAAGTTTCAAGACAGATGGAATTTTCCTAATTTTATCCGCTGCATAGATGGAAAGCACATTCGCCTTAAACGTCGTACTTAAGCTGGATCACTGTTTAACAGTTTTTTCTGTAGTATTACAAGGCGTCGCAGATTCTGAAAGCAGATTAATTTTTATAGATATAGGTACTTATTGTAAGCAAAGTGATGGTGGTACATTTTCTGCTCCTACGTTTTATCACATCTTGGAAAACTTTGAATTTACCTTACCAAAGCCTGCAAATTTCGAGGGAAGTGGATCAGAAATGTCGTTCGTCATCCTTAGGGATAAGACCTATCCTCTAAAGACGCAACTAATGAAACCTTTCGCGAGAAAGGATTTGTCATGTGAAGAACGTGTTTTCAACTGCAGGCAAAATGGCGATGGTTAAGTAAAGCAATATAAACGAACGTCAAAAAAGCTGAAAGAATAGTGAGGTGTATCTGTTTACTACAAAACATCATCATAGATACTGAGGGAACAAGAAACTTCACAAATTCATGGATCCCGTCAGGTCAAAACAATTATCAGCGGTAGATCATTCAGTCGGTCCTCAAAAGGAGCAATAGATGTAAGAAATGCTTTCAAAGCACACTGAAACGGACCTACTGCAGATATACTATCACAGAACCAGCAGGTTTATTTGCGCTGAATGTTCACTGTAGCACCACATTATGGAACATCTGTTTATGTATAGAGTATATGATAAGAAGGTATTCGTTACAAGAGTTACGATTCTGATATAAAATGTACCAAAACTGAAGATATTGCAGGTATATAAAATATAATAATATATGGGTTCGAGCCTTTCCCGGCCCGATGCACCTAGGCCTTAAGACAGCCCCCTTGTGCCCCGTATTCTAAATTAAATTAAAGGAGCCCTATTCCTTGAACAATGTTCCAGGTGTCCCCCATACTTAGTTTCCTACTGTCTGCTGGGTCCAAAAAGAAGGAACCTAGATATGTCAGTCTGAGTGAGGCTAAGGCCTTACTGAGACTTAAAACCTGAATAACCTCCGGATTCAAAAAGGTACTCGGATATACTATTTATTTCTCTCAAAATCCCTGACAAACAAATCCCCTCTAGGTTCCCCAAAGGGGCCCTTATATAGAGGGAGGCCCGCCCACTGGGCATTTTGTATATCTCTCAAAAACCTCATCTTTCAGGTTCCCCAGTAAAGGAGCCCTCCACGAGGCCCCCTCCACGGAGTCTCTTGAGAGAGCAATGCCCCATCTCCAGAGCACATTCATCCAGCTCTCAAAGTCCCCGGTAGACGAGCCCTCTTCCAGGTTCCCCAGACGGATCCTCTATGAGAAGAGATGCCCGTCTCCAGAGCCTTTTCTAAATATACCTCAGGGTCCCCGGCAAGGGAGCCCTCCCTCCAGGTTCCCTTCACAGAGCTCCCACAGAGAGAGACACTTCACCTCCAGAGCCCCTTTCAACCATATCTCAAAGTCACAGTAGATGAGCCCACTCCAGGATGCCCAACTGAGCCCCAATAAAGAGAGATTCCCGTCCACAGGGACTTCCATACACAACCTCCAGGGCCCCCAACAAAGGAGCCCACACTCCAGATTCCCCTAGCAGAACTTCCATAGGGAGAGATGCCACGTTTCGAGAGCCCTCTTTCAACTGTCTCTCAGAGTTCCCGGTGAACGGACATGTCCGTCCCCTGCGCGCTCCTCCCCATGTCCTTCTGGATCCCCAGAAAGGAGCTCCCTGACAGAGCTCCCGCAAAGAAAGATGCTCCCTTTCCGGAGCCCTTCAAATAACTTAAAATTCCTAGTCAACGGACCCCCAGGTTCCCCGACGGGTCCCTGAGGTTGTGGCGTCCGTCTCCAGAAATGTTTCCTACGCTTTTCCTCAAAGTTCCCGGTAAATGAGCCCCCCCTCCATGTTTCTCAACAGGGTTCCCATGGAGAGAGAAACTTCTTCTCCAGAGCCAATGGTTTGTTCTTTCTTTCATTTACTTATTTATATCTGTCGGAGTCCCCAATGCGGAGCCCTCCTACAGAAAGGGCGAAACATTGGTCCACGAAGAACATCCCCTATACTTGGTAAGGCTAAATGCAACTGGGAGGTCGCCTGGTATCCCAGAGGGTGACGTTAGTGACAGACTCACCCACTGCCATTCATCCCTTAGGCACAGCACCCACATCGTAGGATTGGGGATTGTTTTTCAAAGTTTACTCCTTTAGATCCGCTGTGTTCTGCGCAACAGGGTCACCTCTCGGAGGATGTGGCACTTCACCATGCACAAATGGTCTTGGGTGAAGAGAGGCATCCGCATCTATCACCCCTGGAGAATAGCTACAGCCGCCCCCCCCCCTTGGGCCACCAACATGATGACCCCGGAACGGCCCAGCCGACTCCCCTTGACCCCTTGTACGTAACCTGTTTCATTACTGTTGATTCAGTACCTACCTGTAACGTTTAATTTCTCTCCTATTTCATCCCGAAGTTTTGGCTTTAGATCTCAGTTATGGTCATATTTTGTCTCTTTGGTCCCAAAGAGGCGGCGTATCTCTAACAAGTTCTATTAGACAAGTTTTGTCCATTGCACTGACACTCGAATCCTATGCGAAAAGCAGCAGGTGTCTGGCCAGACTGTCGGCTCGAAACAAACCCACTCTGTTGGGCCAGACAGTCGGCAGTTGTTGGGTGACAACATTCCAGTCGTATCGGTTTTAGTGTAGCCGCTGACATACAGTAATTTGGTTGATTTGTACTTCCTTGTCTGGAGTCTGTCCAAACGGTTGTGTTGTGTCGGTTCTGGCTCCATTGTAGCCGCGGCCTACAGACGGACAGTTATATAAGGAGATAGTGACTTCCGTAAGAATTACAAGGAAGACGAAGAATAAGATAGAATAGTAGGAACGAGTTTCAAGAACAGCATTGACGAGTACTTAGTTCACTGGAAAAGATACAGCACCGACTTTGAAAGCTGGTTTCCGGCACCAAGTTTGAAAAATATATAATAATCATGAATAGTTGTTATAAACCTCCTTGGGCCCACTCAGACCTTTGTACACTGCAGTTAAACCCATGTACCACCGTGACGAAGGCATCGAAGAAGGTAGTCGAAACATGTATTTTTGTATGGTGTAGTTAAATCCCCAGGGCAGTTTCAGGCTCTGCCCGCCTAAACCCCTTAAACTAAGACACCGTAGTGATTGGTAATGGATAAGGGCTAGGGTCATTGTGTACGGACTTTGAAGCGTGCAAGTTAGGCCATTGGAGCGCGCAGCTCCGTCCAACTTTACATGTTAACCTAAGGCATCGTAGTGGTTGGTAATAATATCCGGCGATATAATAGTGCCGCCGTACGTATGGGTATAGTTATTTAGACGCGAAGGATGAAACGTCCGCGAGTGCGGTCCTTGACTGAGACGTTTTGGGACATAAAGAGTGAAGAGGTATTGGTCTGGATTGGTACCGATTGGTCATGCGATGCGCGAGTCATGGCAAGCACACGTGATAGTGACAGAGCAGGGATGTAATAAGAAAGACGTGACAAGGTGGTATGGTGAATTCGTGGCGTGATGGTAAGTATGGTAATGGAATGTACGTGAAGGGTATGTCGTATGGATAGCCCTGCACATGGTATAAGTTGGAAAGTGTAGGGCTCATCAAGTTGTGAAAGAGATGATTGCGCAAACCGTGATATATATGTGTGATAGCTGAACATGTTCTGTCATGTTGCAGAGTTGCTTAACGAGATGTGGAGATGTCAAGTTAGTCAGCTTGATGAGATGAACAGATTTCGTGGAATTGAGTTGTGTAACATTGATGTTTCAGTTACAAGAGTATGGAGTCAGGGGAAAACGAAGCGCTTGCGATGTAACTTATGTCAGGAAAAGCAAAACGTTTGCAGGACAGTCAAGGCCTCAGCACGCTGTCACGTGTAGACAGGTCAGCGGTTTAAGTGCTGGAGTAATGAAATTTGTCTAATAAAAGCGTGCTGGATGGAAGCCTCCTTATCTTCATTGGAAGACATATACTGCTCCAGAACCTCTACA
>Ga0268261_10000683_pt1 | contig 21895 bp, 27 predicted proteins | sample TergutNc150P1_FD_190353 | JGI IMG/M metagenome (GOLD analysis project Ga0268261, IMG submission 190353) | Nasutitermes corniger P1 segment gut microbial community from laboratory colony in Florida, USA - Nc150 P1 (SPAdes) (version 2) | ecosystem: Host-associated > Arthropoda: Insects >...
GATACATTCATGTGACTATCAGACTGTTATGCTGGTCTATCACGCGTGATGTACTGTAGTTTGGCGCGAATAATTAGCTCGCCGCCCGTGGCCGCGATACCAAAGTCTTGTTCGGTAGGTTGTGGTGACACCTCATCGGCCTGGTTGAGACACTTGCCGTTATTATACATAAATTTTCTAGCTGCCATATTGTAGTATCTGCCCATATGATGTTTGTACATATGATGTTGAAAGTATGAATAATAGTACTCCAGTGTCTCATGGTCGAAGGGCGTCGATGCTGCGTTGCAGAAATGGTAGAAGTCTGTTGCGATAGTGAGAGGCACGTCATTCCCGTAACAGAATTTTGCGATTGCTCTAAGCCTGGATTCATTAGGAGGGCAGCAGAATATGTAGATTAGTATATCTGAAGGCCAGTATTCAATTGATCCTAGATGTATCTGCATACATTGTAGGATATTCATTAGCATTATAGGGACGGGGATACCTGACCTGTAAAGAGGAAGATAATATTAATGAAGAGACGTTATTCAGAGTAAATATTTATTGTTTCAATGTTTTTTACAGGTTTCACCTAGTAGTAATCTACCGTTGAGTGTATTTTATCTAGCCAGCATCTTATAATGGTGGGGAAAGGTGTATTGTCTACTCCCATTTTGACTGGCAGCTGAAGCTGAACCAGTTCGCAAGGATTCCTGTATTTGCCGTTTATGTAGACATACTTTTGGAGGCGCATATCGAAATATTGGGCCAAATGTTTTGCATGGGTACATGATTCCCAGAAGGAATACGTTGTGTAGAACTGTTCTGTAACGAGGGCTGTTGATTTAGTATTACAGGCGTGGTATAACTGACACGCCATAGGGCAGGGTATTCCATTCCCATAGAAGAAGGCTATCAGTCCCTCCAGAGCCTCGAGATTAGGGATCTCACAGAAGAGGTATTCCAGTATGTGTGCGGGCCAGTTTTCAATTGATCCAACGATGTTTTCAGCAGCGCGGATGAGAGACATATTGGGTTCCTGTAAGTTTTCCAGAATCAGTACAGCTGGTTATGACGAGGGCCCCACTTTAACACCATCGCCTCCTCTCACGCTATTCCAGAAGGCATCTTTAGAGTTAAGGAAGGATAGGGCACACGGAACATATGGGAAATTTATAATGATATGGTACGTTACAAAGCGTTCGTTCGTTAGAGGGCTTGGACATGGGAAATGACGCCGTAAGCATATCGTATGGATTCGTAATGTTGGGAAATTAATAATAATAATAATAATAATAATAATAATAATAATAATAATAATAATAATAATAATAATAATAATAATAATAATAATAATAATAATAATAATAATAATAATAATAATAATAATAATCCTTCGTTAGAGGGCTTGGACACGGGAAATGCCGTCCTAAGCATATCGTATAGATTCGTACTGTTGGGAAATTAATAATAATAATAATAATAATAATAATAATAATAATAATAATAATAATAATAATAATAATAATAATAATAATAATCGTTCGTTAGTGGGCCTGTACACGGGAAATGTCGGCCTAAGCATATCGTAAGGATTCGAAGTGACGATACCGTCTCCTCTCACGCTATTCCAGAAGGCATCTTTAGAGTTAATGAAGGTTATGGGATTCTCTCTACCTCTGAAGAGGGCACTGAAATAATAATAATAATAATAATAATAATAATAATAATAATAATAATAATCGTTCGTTAGTGGACTCGGACAGGGGAAATGCCGTCCTAACCATATCGGGAAATGCCGTCCTAACCATATCGTAAGGATTCGAAGTGACGATACAGACTGTTCGCTCGTTCAAGAGCTGGCTGGACAGGGGAAAGGTATTTCAACTCGAAAGGCAGTCCTAAGCATATCTTAGGGATTCGTAGTGTAGATGCATGTTCAGAGAATTGTCATCTTCTTTCAAATTATCAGACATAGGAAAATTAATCTTAGACATGGGAAAAGGTATTTCAACTCGAAAGGCGGACCATAGCATATCTTAGAGTACTGTGGTGTGGGGACAGTCGGGAGGGAAGAAAAGTCCCCTGTCACAATGCTTGCACCAGTAGTGCCTTTCATTAGATACTAGACTATCTATGGCCGATTTCATATCAAGGAAGTTACCTTCCATCCTGGTATCCCATTCTCCCTCGCTCTGACAATGTGGGTGAAATTTGTTCTCGAAAGTGTCGGTGTGGAAACGGAACCTGAGTTCTATTTCGGGGAAGCTGGGAGGGAGTAAACGCAGTTCATCAACACGTCCAGACTCCACGGCAAACTTATATTGGCTATAGGTGGTATAACAGGTGAGATCAAACCGTTTGAGGTCTAGTACGCACTTGAATAGAATGTGGGATGCTGAGTCGCGTAGGGAAGGAGGCTGGCACACACAGATATTACAATGACACGGGTTCGGCATTCGCAGTTATTTAAGTGACGAATAGCCCCCTGATAGCGCTCTATGCATTCCTGGCACCTGTCAATGTCAGACCAACCATCACTCGTAGCTCGGTAATATTTAAGAAACATCATTGGAGGATGGCGGCAGTTACTAGGAAACAGAAGTATTGCATGTTTTGCGAACGATAGGCGCTCGGAACGTTCCCAGATAAAATAAGCTAGATTCAGGTTGGAGGGGGGCCCACACTGTGCGGATGTGTCAATTCCGAAAAAGGAGATAATTATGCTAAAGTTTGATCCGTAAGAAACCGTGTAAAAATAAATGTCCATATCATCTTGAGCGCCAGCGAACACAAATTTGAGACCCTCAATAAAGAATACATCTGACGGGTTAGGCTGTCTCCTGAAAAATAAATCCAGTAGTGGGGCGTTCGTCAGAGCCGCGAATATTGAGGCTGAGGCGTAAGAATGTAGTAGGCCTGCTGTAAACATTGTGAAAGTGGGGGTGAGGAAGCAGCATAAGCGGTGACGATACAGGGCTTTTAGTAGACGGTAAATGTAGGCATGTTCCGAGAATGGCACGGGTTCGTATGTAGGGACCCAAATGGCGTTGGGACCGGCTACCGCTCGCATCCACCTATGGGCTTCGGGAAGTGACGCGGAGCCGTCAAACCAGTGCCCGTCCACTAACATGTTATGTCTGGAACAGTGAAATAGAACTCATGACTATTCTGTTATTCAGATATTTATTTTTTATCCGAGCTTCATCTTACCAAACAGTTCCCCCACCATATTGGAACTGGAGTATGGGTTTCCCAAGAGGGGTAAACCCCAGTAATATTAATTTGGTGAATAATGTCTTATTGTTGATCCTGGCCATTTGTGTGGTGGTGAACGGGATGCTACAATCCTCTGGGAGAATTACATACGCGTCCCGCCGGGAATCGAACCATAATTTAATCAGGGTCTCTTCCCCATCGACAGTCCTGAATTTCTCTATATAGAGAATCAGGTACGGTCTTCCAAGTATTAATTCTTCTAGCCGGACGACCATACCTGTGGCGAAGAGGGCGATAATATCCATCTGAAAAGTATAAATGCCTGTTATTGAGAGGAATGTAGGTGACTACATGCTCATAGCAGGTAACGTGTAATAAACGTACATCGTCTCTCCAGATGTTACCATGCGTGAAGAGTATTATGGGATCCCCATACTCGTCAGTTCCTCTATAAATGTAATTGCTTCCTATTAACTGTCCCACCGTGTCATGGTTATAGCCAGGGTTCGGGTGAGACGAGAATAGTCATGGCCCAGCACGATTGAAGTCGGAGGCATAGATCCCGATTTCCTTCCGTCACCTCGGCATCAAAGATTCTATAGCTGTCGTGGGGGCAATGGCGCAGAAGGCCACCATTAGTTGCACATCGAAAATAATTATTGAACTGTGGGACCTCAGGTATGGAGGCATCTGTAAGGGTAATATAAATCAAAACTTGTAGAGGGCATGGTATTCATTTATTATTTCTACATCTCAATGACTAGTTCAGCATGATTGATATCAGGTGCTGTGCTTTTCCATTTTTAGCACCAGGGCGTTATGACGCTGGCCTTTGGAAACCAGGTCATACTGCGGATTTGAACTATTCAGGTCGTCTAGGTCCTGATCTGTGATAACGTCAGCATAACGTTTCGGCAGACATTTTAGCATGCTGTTATCGGTTTCGGCCAGCTTGAAAATCACCGTTGGTCCGTAGCGGGTGTCCGCCCGGTATCCCCGAGTATGGGGTATCTGCGGTCTACGACCAGAGACGACGCGGGTACAAGGCAGGAGGAAGAAGCCACTTGAAATTTATGTTCCATCTGAAAAGAGTGGGGGAACATGGTGCTAGATTTCAGAGAAGCTAGAAAACCTGTCTTAAAATGAATGAGTAAACAACGTACCTTGAGAGTAAATGAAGGTTCCGGTGCACAGAAGGTACTGATATATTCTGGCGGTTGCCCGATCTTTTATTGCAGATGATACGGTAAATCCTGGTAAATAAAATGATAAAACATTAGTGTGCAATATGCTAGGTGAATGGTTTTGAAAATCCCTGTATAAAATGATGAATCATTAGTGATCGATCTTTGTATTATGTTTATCTCCCGCCTCTTTTCTACTGAACGAGCATGAAGTTTTTCATGTTAGAGGAAGAAGGACCTATGTTGAAGGGTATTAATAAGGAGATCTTCTCAATGTAGTTCATTATTCTCAGCAGTAGAGGGTAGATATCTACAGGTTTATTGCCAGACCATATTTTGGAGGAAATCTTCCCAGTAACAGGTGAGTAATCGTATCGAATAATTGTCTTCATTACAGTGCAATGCGTGTAAATTATGTCTAGTAATATTAGTGAATTGTTCACAGAATTAATATGGAACACGTATTTGTAATTAATGAGGATGAGATTGAACCGCTCGGATCTATTAATGAGGATAAGATTGAACTGCCCAGATTTACAATTGATAGGGAAATAAACAGAGAGTACAGACGTTTCGGCGCAGAGGTTACGCAGCTTACTGTGCGTCTTTTACCGCCACATGAGGGAGAGGATTCGAACCCAATGTCCCATTTCATGGCCAGTGTGACGGATCTGTTTGACCATGCTTTACGAAATTATGAGGATTCAGATATGGTGGGAATAACAATTACTAATGAAGTTAATGTATCTGACAAAGCAATTGGTATAAGTTTCAGATGAAAGGACCAGATAACCTCAGAGATGATCTGGTCAGTTTTAGGGAAAGTAGCTCAGTCTAACGCTAGATTTATTGCTTTAGATAAATTGATCATGACCGTTCATTCTGTAAAAATGCCAGTAGGTAATGGGAGAGAAGGGATCGTTGCTAAGGGTAGATCGCTAGAGACCATGGTCCATTTGAAACGGAGTATCGTTGAAGTCAAAGCGGAAAAAACTGCTTGGCTCATGCCCTGATTATTGCCATAGCCAGATTAACTAATGATACAAATTATGTATCATACCGCAAGGGGAATAAGATACGTCCTGTAGTGGATCATTTACTTGCATCAACAGGTATAGACCTGTCGAATGGTGGTGGAATCTCTGAGCTCATGAAGTTTCAGGAGCATTTAAAAGAGTACAGAATTGTTGTTTTCAGGGGTTTGGATTGTAATGATATGATGTTTGATGGTCAGGTGGACTCCGAAAAGAGAATTAACCTGGTTTTTGATGACGTTAAGCATAATTTCCACGTCATTAACAGTGTTACAGGTGCCCTTTCTCGAGAGTATTTCTGTGAAGGTTGCAATAAAGGGTATGGAGGTGGCGTGACACATAGGTGTCAAGAGACGTGTAGTGACTGTATGTCGGTTCCTCCATGTTCGTACGATGCTGTCCGAATCCCGTGCGAGTTGTGTAATAGACAGTTTAGGAGCCGTACATGTTTTGACAAGCACAAGATAAACAAGTTAGGAAAAAATCCGTATGTGAAAAGAAGCGGAATTGTACCACGTGTAATACATTTATAACGAATAAAAGGCATGAATGTTTCAAGCCCTGCTGTACTATCTGTCATGAAAACAGAGAGATTTGTCATTTTTGTTTTATGCAGCCATTAAAGAACGAACTGCCCTGCAGTGATGATGTACTATTTGTGTTCTACGATTTTGAACCTACACAGGATACGAAGTTTTCAGAGACTGCTAACGAGCACATTCCCATATTAGCGTGTGCTCAGCACTTTTGTTCTGTTTCTGAAATGCAGGAAGATATAGAAATAGACTGTGCTCGTTGCGGTAGGAGACGCTATTCATTCTATGATGACCCAGTCGGAGATTTATTATCTTATCTGTGTGAACCTCGACCCTGGTGTAGTAAAGTAGTTGCAATTGCACACAACGCAAAGGCCTTTGATTCACAATTCATATTGAAAAGAGCTATTTTCTTGAAATGGAATCCCCAAATAATTTTAAGTGGTCTTAAAATTATCAGTATGAAAATCCAACACATTCATTTTCTAGATTCCCTATCCTACTTGCCCATGCCTTTACGTAAATTACCTGAGGCATTTGGGCTTTCGGTGACGAAATCGTGGTTTCCTCATTACTATAATACCAAGGCAAATTTGGACTATGTAGGACCCATACCTGACATTAAGTATTTCGGTGCTGATGAGATGAGTGCAGGAGAGAGAAAGGATTTTTTTGTCCTGGTATAATGAACAGAAAGATAAAGTCTTTGATAACCGGCGCGTGTTAGAACAGTATTGCCAAGATGACGTCACCGTCTTGCGGCAGGCGTGCCAGATTTTCAGGCGCGATTTTATGGAGATTGGAAATATCAAAGTTTTCCTAGAGGCACTGACAATAGCGTCTGCATGCAATAAAGTGCTTCGCAAGAAATTTCTCAAACCCGAGACCATTGGATTATTACCGCCTGGAGGTTATAGTGCCAATAACAAATATAGCAAGAAAGCCCTGATGTGGCTTCTACATATGGAACAGGAGGACGCCTGTCAGATACAGCATGCTAGAAACGGGCGCGAATACAAACTTCCTGAACTGCCTCATTACAATGTAGACGGTTATTGTGCAGAGACGCGAACCGTATATGAATTTCTGGGATGTTACTATCACGGTTGCACATGCCAGCCTTTTAGAGACGTGAAAACCCTCGGCGAAGATACGCTGGCGGAACGCTATGAACAGACCCTGTCGAGAATCGAACAGATTAAGCGGGCAGGTTACACAGTTAAAATTGAATGGGAATGTAAATTTGAGGAGGCCAAAATTGTGGAGCAGAAACCTGAAATTTTAGTGCATCCCATTGTCAAGCACGCGCCCCTGATCACTCGAGATGCTTTGTATGGAGGTCGAACCGAAGCCATGCGCCTCCACTATAAGATACGAGAGGGGAAGGAATCTGTCCAGTATTGTGACGTAATGATTTTATATCCGTACATCTGTAAGTATTTCAAATTCCCCATAGGACACCCTACTATTCATGTTGGTGACGCGTGTGTTGATAAGGAGGCATGTCTAAAGATGGACGGATTGATGAAATGTACTATCGTGCCCCCAAAGGATCTCTATCACCCTGTCCTACCATTTCGTCATAACAAGAAACTGTTGTTCTGTCTGTGCCGGTCATGTGTCTTAGAACATAACACGACTGGCGAATGTCAGCATTTCAGCGATGCTGAAAGATGTCTTAAGGGCACATGGGTTATTGATGAAGTACGATTGGCAGTTAACAAAGTCTACAAAATTTTAGAAATTCAAGAAGTATACCAGTACGAAGCCACACAATATAATCCCAACACTGGCGCGGGGGGCCTCTTTGTAGAATACATAAACACATTTCTTAAACTCAAACAAGAAGCTAGTGGTTATCCTGACTGGGTTCGAACTCCAGACGATGAAGACCTATACATTCGTCAATTCTATCAGAACGAAGGCATCCGACTGGACAAAGACTATCAGATATAACGCTGCAAAGCGGGGTCTGGCTAAACTCTGTCTCAACTCCATGTGGGGAAAACTGACAGAGAGAAGCAACCGCTCAGAGACAAAATTAATTTCAGAACCTCATGAACTATACAGGTTTCTGGTAACACCGGGAATCGAAGTCCTGAACATGATGTTTGCTAGTGAAGATGTAGTCTGCATTTCCTGGCAATTTTCGTCAGAAGAACGAGTGGCTAGCCTACGTCATACCAATGGAGTTATAGGTGCCTTTGTGACAGCCGGCGCCCGCATTCACCTGTACTCTTACCTGGACAGATTACAGGACAAGGCGATTTATTGTGACACGGACAGCGTCTTATACATACAGCCGGCAGGCGAACCCGCGCTAGTTAAAACGGGGGACAATTTGGGTCAGATGACTTCTGAACTGCAAGCCAATGAAATCATTTCTGAGATGGTCTGTGCAGGCCCGAAAAATTATGCGTATAGAACAATTAATTCCACGACAGTTGAGATCAAGACAGTTTGTATGGTTCGTGGGATTACTCTTAATTATTCGGCCTCTCAGCTGGTAAATTTTGCAAAAATGAAAGACATGATTCTGTCTATGGATGAGAATGAAACTGTGATTGTGCGCACGCAGAATAAGATTAAGCGTACACGGGGAAGGGGCGGGGTAAGTATTATAAGTCAACCCGAGGAAAAGACGTACAGGGTATCTTTTTTGAAACATCGGCGTTTGAACGATAATACGTCCGTTCCGTTCGGGTATATATAAAAGGTGTGAATGCTAACAGAGTCCATTCATGGCTAGTGACATCAGGTTTAAACATCCGTTTACCTGTATAATTGGAGGCCCGACAGGTTCCGGAAAGTCTTCGTTCTGTATACGTTTTCTTCAGAACCTTGACACCCTGTGTACTGAACCAGATTTTCCGGGGGGAATTGTCTGGTGTTTCAGTGAACAAAGTTCAGTGCCACAACAAAAGTTGGCAGCGTTAAAGAAGAACTTTCAGATTCACGTGGGTCTACCCGAAAATTTTGAAAACGCACAAGGTCTACCGTGCCTATTTATTCTTGACGATCTTTTAAACGAAGTGTTTCCACGAGCCGTGTGTGACCTCTTTACCAAGGGTAGTCATCACCGTAACCTCAGTGTAATTTTGATTACGCAGAACTTTTTCCACCAAGCTCCACACTGCCGCGATATATCGCTGAATGCTAAATATTTGGTAGCTCTGAAAAACGTTTGTGATAGGAACCAGTTTTCATACCTCGCGCGCCAAGTGCTTCCCGAAGCTAGTGCCAGTCTGTGTGAAGCGTATCGTGAGGCTACCCAGAGTCCCTACGGGTATATGATTTTAGACTTTGCCCAAGATACAGACGATATGCTACGGTATCGAACCAATGTATTTCCGTCTGAATATCCTCCCATCTGTTACGCTAGAGTGAATGATGAAGCGCATAAAATCCAACTTTCACCATCTGCAAGTACTCAAGACGGCAAAACCTCAATTACGAAAAGCCATAATTAAACATTGTAGTAGCGAACTAGTCAAGACTATTAGCGAGTGTGTACTGAATGTGTTACGGAACAATCTACAGTTGACTGTATGCCAGAAGAAGCGATTACAAAAGTTCAAAAGTCCCCTCCGCGCATTAGCAGATAAGAAAGTGTCCATCTCTAGTAAGAAACGGTTCCTTAATCAACGGGGCTGGTTCCTCGTGCCTCTCTTAAGTGCTATATTACCAACTATTGCCAGTCTTATATTCCTTTCGCGTGGCGCATAAAAATGCTACGTAAAATGTACCTCGTTTCACCAGATTACCTAAGTAGGCATGAGCGCCCAGCTACACCCCAGCAACCTCTTCAGAAGACAGCGCCGAGTACTAAACAGAAAAAGAAGACTCGTGGTACTCGTGTAAAGAGGAAAAAGAAGGGGTCCCTACATCCGTATAAGTGGGTGGCTATGCGTAGCGAAATCGCTGAAGCAGCTGTAGGACGTAAAGCCTTGATTAAAGCTATCGCTGACTTTATAAAAGTGATATTACCTGACACTACTCTTGCCCAAAAAGTAACTACACCTAGAAGCGGGTCGACAGAGGAGGGTACACAGACCGTACGGAATCTAACAACAACAGCGCTGCGGTTTGAACCCCTTCCCTCAACTTCTTCTGCGGGAGACGTGTATGAAACAGAGAAAAGCCCCGTTAGTACTAGATTTGCCGGTCCTACTACACCTGCCTATGATGATGACGATGATGATGGGGATACAGGTGCCGCTAGCAAAGATGTGGATACAGGTACCGTTAGCAAAGATGGGGATACAGGTACCGTTAGCGAAGATGTGACACGCAAATTTGCTAGAAAGTCTTTCGGGGCTATTGCTAGCCCATACCTATCACCACATGTTCACAAAAGTGGCGTTCTGGATGCGGAATACGGACTGCGTAAAGTAGGTGACAGATTTTTTATAGGAAATTCAGATGTGACGGTAGATAGGTATAGTGACTTCTATATCAGGAATAAACATTTTAAAGGAACGCGAGTTCTCTGGGAATTACTTACTCGAAAAAAGGTAAATACAGACATTGTCAGCGCAAGCGATCTCAGACAATATAAGCGCATTTTGAATTTAACCAGTGCTCATTTGGAGGGATAAGAACCCGGTGCCCCCATACACATCTCCAAAGGCGTCAAATTCAGAACAGTAATTGCAAAGTTGTTCCCCCAGACAAAACAGCGCGACGTTGAAACAGCATTACGGCAACAGTGGGAAAGATATTATCATTGGCTATGATAAGCAGACTGTACTATGATCCCTCGAAACCTTCGTCTTTTTCGACTCAGCAAATCTACAGAAGGCTGTAGAACAGAGTACGAGTAAACAGAAGCAGAAAGCAGAAAGCATGGCTTCTAAAACAAGATGCGTACACTTTACATAGAGCAGTGCGAAAACGGTTTCCTCGAAATCCTTACACTGTTAATAATATAAACGACGTGTGGGAAAGTAACCTGGTTGATGTTCAGGGCCTCAGCAAATATAACGACGGCATCAAATATCTGCTAACTGTAATAGATGTCTTTTCCAAATTCTTACACATCGTTCCACTATAAAGTAAGACGGGTAATTCTGTCACGTCAGCATTTCAAACCATCTTGAAGGACCCCAAATATTTGAAACCTATACGCAAACGTCCTGTCTGGGTGCGTACGGATAGAGGGAAAGAATTCTTGAACAAATCGTTTCAAGACATGCTAAAACGCGAGGGAATTCAATTTCAAACCTGTAAAAACCCCGATGTCAAATGCTCAGTCGTGGAAAGGGCCCACCGCACTATCCGGGATAAGTTATACAAATACTTCACATATAAGAACACGTACAGATTTACTGACGTGCTGCCGGCCTTTGTACGAGGGTATAACGCGACGGTTCATAGTACAACTAGCATGCCTCCAGCCCGAGTTACAGATTCTGATATTCTAACTATATGGAAGAGAATGAACAGTCAGCAAGGCAAGATTCCTATTGCAAAACCCAGATTTCGCGTGGGTCAACACGTGCGCATAAGCAAAGAGAAAATGAAATTTGCCAAAGGCGGTGAACAGAATTACAGCATGGAAGTGTTTCGAATTATCAAGCTAATTCGTAGGACCCCTCGTCCCGTGTACGAACTGGAAGATTTGAATCACAAGGTAATAGATGGCCATTTCTTTAAAAAAGAGTTAACACCTGTTCGAATCACAAAACGTACCACGTTTAAGATTAATAAAATTCTAGCTACAAGGGTCAGACGAGCATTCGTGAGCATCTCGTGCGCTGGAAGGGGTATGGTCCTGACTTCGATAGTTGGATAAATGCAGCTAGCGTGAAGAATATGTAGAGGTGGAATATCGCAATCACTTTTACATTACGTTGTTTAGCAATGCCTCACAGAAAGCCCATCCTTCTAATAGGCTCGCCGACTTTACAATACAGTTGGCACGACGCATAGACCTGGGTTCAATAGACAATTGGGAAGTCGGATTATGTGAATTTAGTTGCCCTCCTCCGAAAAGCGGTACGCTGAAACCCGTTGAAGTTGTCGGCGAGACAAATGCACTTATATATTGTGATCTGATTACTCCGCAGTTTGTGAGTGACGACTATGTCAGATGTTTGCTCACGTTTATCCACCCGTCAAAGTGTTGTGAACACACGTTTCATAACGCCTATTACGTACCCGTCCAAAAACGTTCCTTCTATGACATATGTATATTGATAAAGGATCTTAATGGTAAATGCATCAATTTCAGGGGTGGTACGGTGCCTACGAAAGTGGTTCTACATTTTCGTCGTGTATAAATACACTACGTCATCACACACGGCCGTCATTAGTAACAATGGACCCTCTTGTCCAGTATTACCGGCGACAGGCAGGTCGTGGTCGCGAAGATATAGGATCAATTTACAGTACTCCACCTTTCGTGCAGCGGCGACACGGTCTAGGTAATGTTTTGGCAGGATTATTTAGGACACTTAGACCTATTCTCTGGAGTGGTGCCAAATCTATAGGCAAGGAAACCCTCAAAGCTCTGGGACGCGAGGCGTTACGCACAGGCACTAATATTATTAGAGATATAGCAGAAAATCCTCCGACTCAGACCACAGACATAATCTCAAAACATGTGTCTGACTACACAGAATATAATCAATAAGTTGCGTGGGAGTGGCACTCGTAAACGCAAGAGAGCAGCGTCAGTCACTGCACAAAATGCAAAACGCAAGAAAAAACTAAATGTACATTACCAAGGAAAAGGCGAGGGACTATAAACAGGATATGTTTTCATAATTTACATCATTCACGGTACGACCATGTCTCAGACAGGCTTAGCTTTCGTGAGTAACGAATTTGATATTTTTGCTCCCAAGCCAATACAACTAGCGATCCAAGATACCAAGGTGGTCCACTACAAACCCATTGCATCCATTGATCAGAGCTACCTGGAATTTCTGATACCTGCCGACTACGACACGTATATTGACCCCGATATTAAACTCTATGTCAGAGGCAAACTAACAAAGGCTGATGGGAGTGCCCTTGATGCGACAGATCATACCGCCGGTGTCAACAATTTTTTACATTCGTTATTTAGTCAGTGTACCATTATCCTCAGTGGGGTGACTATAACGCAGTCGGTGACCTTTATAACTATAGGTCAATCTTGGAAACGTTTCTAAGTTATGGTTTAGATGCCACCATATCGCATCTCACGAACAGTTATTGGTACAAAGACGTGGGCGATATGTTACCCTGTGACCCTACAAAAGCTGAGTCGACAAACACTGGATTCATAGACAGATGGAACAGACAGAAGCAGAGTAAGGAAACTGAAATGTGTGGGAGAATACATAGTGATATCTGGAACGTTCCGAAATTCTTACTCCGGGGAATTGAGCTACAGATAATGTTTACAAAAGCCAAGTCAAGTTTCTATCTGATGAGTACTGCTGCAGATTCAAAGACTAATTTTAAATTTCTCAATGCCCAACTGCTTGTTAGACGCATAAAGGCAAACCCCAAGATCCCGATGGCCCACGAAGCGCTATTGAAGACCGAACTCGCGCTGTATCCCCTGACGAGGGTCGAACTCAAAACTTTCACGTTCTCTGCGGGGACCCAGTCACTCTCGATAGATCAGGCAGTCATTGAACGTATACCCAAAAGATTCCTCTTCACTATGATAGCAAACACTGACTTTCTCGGCGCCATCAATACAAACCCCTACAATTTTCAACATTTCGGTCTTCGTACGTTTGTGATGTACGTGAATGGCAGGCAGATTCCTAGCGAGGGCCTAATTATTGATACAGGTCACGAGAAAACATCTGTTATGGCATACAATACTCTTTTTGAAGGCTCCGGCATTCACCATTCGAACTCGGGTCTTCAGATAACTCACGATATGTATATTAAGGGGTATTTCATGCTGTCATTTGACCTAACGCCTGATCTGGCCGCGTCGGAAGGATATACTTCACCTGTGGAAAGTGGTAATATACGCATTGAGTTATCGTTTAAGGAAGCGCTAATAGAGGCAATCACGTGTCTATTGTACCTGGAATACGACAATTCCGTTCGCGTCGATTCTTCGAAAACCATCACCACAGACTTCTAAGATGGACACAATTCAGATATCATGTACCCTAAATAATGTTAAATCGTTTCTGGGCGCTTTCCCATCAGATTTGCTACCACATTCTATTAATCAGCCTAGCACTGTAATTGTCAATACTGATGCACACACAGTCCGGATCACACTGGCTAGCTATCCGTCTCGAGCCCAGGGCCTCCACAGCATTCTGCTTTGTCTCCTATGGCCTATCCCCTCATATTCACGATATCCAATCATTCTTAAGACGCAATTGTACCGTCCTAAATTATAACAACACAACTTCAAGGACCTCTGAGTACTGTCTGCGGCAAATGTTGCTGTCTGTTCGCCCTGTGTATGGATAGAGGTTAAACGGGGCAGCAATTCGTCGGGCTGTTCACTCCGGGCAGGGCCGATCAGCAGGTAGAAAACCTCTTCGCCCAGGAATTCGGGTCTCTGCGCGGGGTACCTCGTGGAGGCCAATGCTGCACAAGCAAGTATAAAAGGTATGATTTACAGGGGTATTACATGATTTACACTCTGTACTTTGAGCAAGATGGATGTCGTTATAGATTATGAATATCTGTTGGGGGCCCATGGTGAAGAAGTAATCAAGGAACTTTCTGTGGCATCTAAAGATGTCCAGGAGACATCCCGTTTTCTTCCCCCCTACCGCATGGACCCACATAGCGGCGATGAAAACGGGATCTGGTGGGACGACGGGAGTATTGCTTACGGATCATTATTCTAAACCTTGGCAGAAGCCACCGCCAACTTTACCAATCTATTCGCTAAAGGCACTGACAAATGCAAGCTTCTCACAGAGCTGCTGGGGCGCTCCGTTCAAAATCTAGACTTGTTTGGCTGTCCTGAAAGAAAGGAGTTTAAAATGACTACAGGCTGTAGTCTTCCCTGTCACAAATATCCGGACAAATGTTGTGAGGCTCGTAACGCGTATAATCTTTACGTATGGTTGAGGCACCATATCCAGGAGAAGGAATACGTAAAATGCCCTAAAGATAATACCCGACACACCGCCATTTTAAATTCAGGAATAAAAATGTAATGACGTCGTATCATAACATCTATTTTAGCTGCATAAAACACCGATGAACTACCTCACCACATCAGTCTACCTAGCCATGGCCTCAAGAAAACGTCGCAATGTCGCGTACGAAGAAGTCAACGAACCCAGAGCCACTGCTGCACCTAACATCTGCACACTTCCCATAGAAGGAATCAATCCTACTTTAGATCCTAACCGAGTACTGCTCCGTCGTGTATTCTTTCTAAATGATGACCATAGCAAGTATTGCTCCGTGGCATTTTACCCGGCGCAAGGATATGCAGCTCTTGTAGAATTTGGAACAGCTAAAAACGCCCCTCTCAGGCTAACAGAGCAACATTTTACTATGCTGACGGAACACCTACAGGGTTTCCTTACGGCCCTATGTGCTGACGAGTATTATAGAACAAGCGTCATAGACAATTTCTCAATAGTTACCGGAGGTTCTTACATGACTGTATTCATGCATCTTGGGCCTGGCAAGCAACGCAAACAATTCGTCTTCAAGATGCATGAACTGCAATACCTAAGTTCTATCATGCATATAGTAACTGATCAGTTGGCAAGATACAGTGCAGCTATGATGGATGTCGTGACATATTCCATATCAGCCTTGACTTCTAGTGAATATATCGAACCCCAGCCCTACTACAGCAAACATATTCAGTACCCCCAGCTGTATGAAGAACTAAAAGCATTTATATTAAAATAAACATTCATGTTACTCTGTAGTTACAATATTAGTATTTCCTACCACCAGAAAGCTCTGATTTACGCTTTACACACTACTATAAAAGACACTTGAATTCATCTAGAAATGCTTAATCATGGAAAACAGTTTCAATTCCGACACTGTGCATAAGGAGGCTCCTGTTGTCTTTTGATGTGAGTCCGGACACCATGGGAAATGCACACCTAAACCGCCAACTACAGGAAAATTTTGTACTGAAACAGGTTGTAAATATGTGGAAGGGACCAAGACACCCCGAATATTGTGAACTCATCGACCGTGTACATTCCTTCAAGCACGTCGTCTGGCCGGAGACGGGTCCCACACCCGCTTCGTTGGCTGAAGCAGGTTTTTTCTTCGATGGTGAGTTAACTAATTTTAAAATCGTTTCCTTTAGCTAACACGATATGTGGAGGACAGGTTTTCATTATTCTCCTTTGTCCTGTACCAGGGTGGCAGAAACAAACAGTGTGTTTCCATTGCGGGATCGGGCTTCAAGACTGGGTTCCAGAAGATAAGGCATTTTAAGAACATTGATACTGGTCACCGTACTGTGTCTACGTCCGATATGTCAAGGGACCTGCGTTTTACAGTGACTGTGTGAAATACCGCAGAGACAGATTCAGGCCTATTGGATTTGACACTGTAGACAGCTAGTCTACACCTCCGTAATCTGTCATTAATACAAGCTAAAACAAGGTTAACGGTCTTTTCTTTCTAGTATGTAAGAAAACCCCTAATCCCTAATCACTCCTTTACAGTTTACACTTTTAACATATCAGGACGTTTCTGAAATATCATGCAAAATAATATTTAAGTGGTCCACTTACCGTTTATCAGTTGCTGATGATGATGATGAAGATGTTAAATTATACGATTCTTGAAACTGAAGTAGTGACGAGAAAAGTTCTTGAAATAGCGACGAGAAAAGTTCTTGAAGTAACGAGGTCTGTAGTAGGCTTCCAAAGAAGATATGGAGGTTCCCAAACAGTCGGCTTTTTTAAGACATTTTTAATTATACTAGCACTTTCACCGCTGACTTGGCCACACGCGGTAACATGCTAAACTCCAGCTATCATGCAAACCTTTGTCTTATTCAGTACATAAGTTTCATCACCAACACTCCATTTTCCACCGACTCCATACTTCTGAAAATGAAACATAAGCATTGCACAACCCAATTCCAAGAAATCTGTTCATCGCAGCAAGCTGACTAGCTTGATTTCACCACATAGCATTACGACGCTCCGGAACATGCTGGAACACGTTCACTTATCATGGTCTTGCGCAATAGCCTCGTGCCGCATCTCGAAGAACCAAACTCATGCCACGTGCAGGGCTAACCAAACAGCATACCCTTCACATACATTCCGGGACCATACTTACCTCCACGTCCAAATAACTATACCAATATGTACGGCGCCACTATTACCAATCTCTACGATTTCTTAAGTTAAACATGGCGTACGCAGCTCAGCTCCACGGATCCCCAACCTATGGCGCACCATAAATCATCCTGTCCAAACTATACTGCCCATCACTCATCCAGGGGGTTTCATTAATCCGTGGAGCTTACCTCCACCACTACACACTACAGGGATCCCCAACCTATGGCGCGCGGGCCATACATCAACGTCACCCTCTCGAAAACCATACTGCCGATCACCCATCCAGGGGAGTCAAAACGGATGGAGCCTGACCTCCAACGTCACCCCTACACTAAAGTACAAAGGTCATGTCCGCCACAAGCCGGGTGCTTACTACTACCGTGATATTGTACACGTAGGTCGCGAAAGGGACCCACTCATCCCAGTTGGTCTGATCCTTGTTTACATAATGTCTCAGGTACTCAGCCAGCACACGATGGCTCCTCTCAATACTCCCTTGCAATTGGGGATGAAATGCAGTAGATGGAATTTTATTGATCTTAAGGATTTTGCAGGTGTTTCGAAACACTTCGCTAATAAAGTTAGCGCCTTAATCAGTTTGTAGAATTCTAGGTGTGCCATATTTTAACACCATGTTCTTCACAAAAGCTCTGGCTACCGTTTCAGCATCTTGTTGACCAATAGGTACAGCTATCACATACTTACTTAGATCATCTTGGAATGTTAAAATGTACTTGCTGTTCCCTTGTGTCACAGGTAAGGGGCCCACAATATCTAGGTAACCCTTGTCAAAAGGGTGTTTGGCAGTCGTCGTTATCTCCATAGGAGCCTTGTGCTTAGGGGTTAGCATCTGTTTACCTGACAGCTCCTACACTGCTTTACATATTCTTCAACGTCACGCCTCATATTCGGCCAGAAATATTGTGACTTAATCGTACGGTATGTTTTATTCATCCCTCTATGGCCACCTACAGGAGAGTCATGAAATTCATACAAGATCTGCTTCTTCCTCTGCTCATCAAACTCATCTGATCGGTCATATTCCTAACAATACCTATCCGGCTAAGAGCGTCGGCATTAGTATTCTGGGACCCGCGCCTATAGGTGATCTCGTAGTCATATTCTGCGAACTGAATTCTCCACCGAAGTAACCTTAATCTCGGGTCCTTGACATTCATGACCCATACCAAGAGCTTATGGTCACTGACTATTTTGAACCTTCGCCCGTAAAGATATGGTCGAAAATATTTCGTAGCCCACACAATAGCCAGCAGTTCCTTTTCGCTAGTCGTGTAATGGGTTTCTGCGTTGTTTAAATTTCTATTGGCATAAGCCACCGGCAAGTCTTTTCCGACCGGCCCTTGTGACAACACGGCACCCAGTCCCGAATTACTAGCGTCGGTTGTTAGAATGAACTCCTTTGAAAAATCGGGATATTGCAGAATAGGGCGAATAATCAGTTTGGATTTCAGATGTTGAAAAGCATTCTCTTGTGCTTCGGTCCCCACAAATTTAGCATCCTTCTTTAGGAGCTTGTACAGTGGCGACGCAATTCCACTACAGTTCGGAATGAACCGCCTATAGTAGCTAACCATGCCACAAAACGTTTTCAGTTGTTTCGCGGTAGTGGGTGTGGGAACTGCTCTATTGCCGCTACCTTTTGGGGGGCCGGCCTTACCCCGGCCTCGGTTATTTGGTGACCCAAATAGTTTACTTCCTTTCTGAGAAAGTCACATCAGGCTGCAATTTCAGCTTGTACGTTCGCAACATATCCAACGCCTCTTGTAACTTGGTAATATGATCCGCCAGCGATCTGACATAGAGGACAATATCGTCCAAATACAGGAAACAACGCGTACCGGTTAGCCCACTAAATACCGAATTCATCATTTTCTGAATGGCCGTTTTTAACCCAAAGGATAGTCTTCGGTACTCCCAGTGGCCCTGCTTGGTGCTAAAGGCGGTTTTTGGTCCCTCCCCGGGCGCTAATTCAATCTGATGGTAGCCCATCACCATATCTAAGCATGAAAAATATTTAGACGGACCCAACTGGTCCAATATTTCAGTGATATCAGGTAAGGGGTACGCATCCCCAACAGTTTTCTCATTCAATTTGCGAAAATCTACCACCAGGCGCCATTTTATTTTTCCATCTGGGCCCACCTTTTTGGGTACTACTAAGAGGGGGCTGTTCCACGGGGAATCGCTTTTCGCTATGATCCCGTCTTGAAGTAGCTGCTTCACTTGTCGATCTACCTCTTTTGACTTTCGTGTAATCGGTAAGGTCGTGTATTTATGGGGGTAACGCCCGGCTCCAACTGTATAGTATGCCTGGCCACGTTTGTGCAACTTAATTTGTCCCCCGGCAAGAAGAACACATCTTGGTAATCAAAGCATACCTCATGGAGTGATTTCCTCTCCTCACTGTTAAGATGATCGGTCCTCAGTTTGTATATAACCCGTTGTCCTCTACTTGGGCCCGGATCATCCCTACCTTTTTCTCATCTTCTGCCACGCCTGTCACTGGTGTCTCACCCACATCGCGGTCTCTCAGTTGTACCATTTTAACTACAGAGTTGGGTAACTCTACGTCCTGTTCTCTAGTGTTGAGAATACTGGTAATAATGTGACCATTATTTACTTTAACAAGGCTCTCGGCCAAATATACCCCTGATGTTATTTCTGCCTTTTCTACCAGGCCCTCTCCTATGCGCGACTTCGCGCTCACTGGTAACTGTACTATTAACTCAGTCCTAGCGGGAAGGGTTAGTTTACCTACCCCTACTCCCTGATGTGCTTCACTTTCCAGCTCCGGTAAGGATTTTAATTCCTTGTGTATTACAAATCCTGCGTGCCGAAAAGTCAAGGATCATTCCTTGTAGCAAATTCGGGCCTGCATTAATTTAAAAAAAATCACGTCCTAGGATCCTCACGTCCTTTTAGATCTACTTGCTTACTTACAAGCTGGAAACGAAAGGGAATATCTATCCTTCCTTCTCGTATCCGAGTCTCTATGCTGCCATGCGTCTCAATGACGCATCCTTCTACGCTCTTTACGCGTACCCTGTCCTTCGGCTCAAACTCAGCTGTCTCCAACAATTTATAGCTCTTAACTAAGCTAATGTCCGCTCCGCTGTCTACCAGGAAATACAACTTATGTCGCTGGCTCACATCTAGTTCCAAGGTAATGTAGTCACAACATTCCCTACTCACGCAGCCTACTGAGTAGAGGAAACGGTCGGGCGGCTGCTCTCCGGCCGTCTTACCTCGTTTCCCGATATCCTAGGTCTTCATCACTTTCCTTTTTTCGCGGAGGTTTCCGACAATTTTGTGCTATGTGACCTCTCTCGCCACACCGGTAACAGGTAACTTTACTTACGGCTCCAGAACGGCTAGCCACAATAGGGTTTACTCGAGCTTCCCCTTTGCTTCGCGAGTAACACTTGTTACTCGAATGACCCGGTTTTCCGCAGTTACTACATCTATACGCGGACACTCCTTCGGCCCGGTATCTCTCTTGCTTGGAAGCAATAGCGCTCTCTTCTACTAGGGCAGTCTCGGCTATCTCGTCAAAATGTTGATAATTACGACTTCGCACTATCGTCTGAATCCGATCGGACGCTAGTTCCTGAATGAAGCAAATGTTGCGTAAACGGTCGGATAAATCCAATATGCCCTCTCGCGCCCCTTCACTGCAATTTAGCAATGCGGCTTCGCGAAACTGCGACCCCAAGGTCTGAATTTTGTGGGTCCAGTCAGCCTCCTTTTCGTCCTTCCCTTGTCTGGCCTTAAACAGTTGACTGGCATGGAAGTCTAGGGTTCGTTTCTCTTTGTAAGCGTTTTACAAAAACTCTTTAAGATCCGCCCAATTTTCGAGGTTCCTGTGACTGATTGCCGTTCTCGGCTCTCCACTAATTCGCGTTAGAACAAATTTATACAAAATGGCCTCTTGGCTGGGGATAATTACAGTGAATGCAGTATCTACATTCCCAATGAAAGCTAGAACCTCCTCCTTATTTCCCATAAACGGTAGTACCAACTTCAAAGCTTCCCCTAAACTAATAATGTCCCAATTCATTCTAGAGGCCTTACTGCTCACCGCACTTCGGGAACTCGAACTGGGAGAATCCATCGGTAGGAGTTAGTTCAGTAAAGACTCACCCTAGCCGGTTCGATGTACCAGAGCTGCTTCTCCTGCTGGCTTACGCCTCAACCCGTCGTCTGCTCTTTCTCGAACCCTGAACTTGCCGGTCGGCTCTTTCTCGAACCCTGGAACAGCGGTGTCTGCTCTCCCTCGAACCCTGGACTGGCAGTGTCGGCTCTCTCTCAAACCCTGAACTGGCGGTGTCCTCTCTCGAACCCTAGACTGGCAGTGTCGGCTCTCTCTCTCGAACCCTGGACTGGCGGTGTCTGCTCTCTCTCGAACCCTGGACCGGCGGTGTCGGTTCACTCTCGAACCCTGATTGCCTCTCAAGTGGTGCTGGGCTCCCTCACTCTCCTCGTAGGTGCACGCTCCTCTCGTCTTAACCTCGCATCTAACACCAAGTAATTCTGTTGCATCCTGCGCGGTCCCGGTGGGGAACGTATCTTGGATATTGTTCCAGGAGGGACGGAGCTCGAACTTCAGTTAAGACGGGGAGTTGGGAAGGCCGCACACACTCGCAATAATCCCCACGTCAAGTGTG
>Ga0268261_10000684_pt1 | contig 21893 bp, 7 predicted proteins | sample TergutNc150P1_FD_190353 | JGI IMG/M metagenome (GOLD analysis project Ga0268261, IMG submission 190353) | Nasutitermes corniger P1 segment gut microbial community from laboratory colony in Florida, USA - Nc150 P1 (SPAdes) (version 2) | ecosystem: Host-associated > Arthropoda: Insects > Digestive...
GCTGATAGGCCTGTAGGAGGTTACGTCAGTTGGGTCTTTCCCTGGTTTTAGGATCATTATGACCTTTGCTCGCTTTAGAGGTCTTGGCCAGTATCCTAGTCTTGTTATTGCATTGAGTAAGTATAGAATAGCTTTAAGACCCTCATGTGGCAGTTCGCGTATCATGAGTGTTCTGATTTGGTCTGGACCTGGTGCCTGGCGAGGATTGAGGTGTTTGATTACCCCATTAAGTTCGCCTATAGTGAATGCTCGTAGTTTTTCTGATGATGGAGCATGGATTGCAAGTTTCCGTATTATTTCGGGGTCCGGTGTGTTGTCATGGGGCTTGCACACCTCGGTTAGATGGCTGGCAAATAGGTTGGTTTTTTCGGGGAGGGGTTGTTTGCACGGATCGGTGGGTGCGGGGTCCGCGCCTTCTTTCTAGATTTGATTGGTCTCCAGATGGTTTGGTCTTCACACCTGAGTGAGGCTATGTATGCTGTGAAAGTGTCATTGTTCAGTTCGTGGAGTGCGCCTCTTAGTTTGTTATTTGCGTTGTTGAAGTGACGTCTGTCTTCCGGTGTATGCAACCAGTTAACTAACCTAATGGGGGGAAGTTCTTCTTCGGACGCTAGTCAAGACATTCCCTGCATTTTACATAACTCAAAGTTTCATAACGCTTTCCCAAGAGCCCGCCACTTGTTCATATCCTGAGCCACACCAATCCAGTTTACGCTCCTCGAAACTACTTCTTGAAGATCCGTTTTAATATTACCCTCCCCTCTAGAGGCCAGACCTTCCAAGTGGTCTTTTACCTTCAGGTTTCTCCACCAAAACTCTGTATGTACCTCTCCCGTTTCTCGTACTACCATATGCCGCAAAAGTCTCCTTTTTTATTGATCACCCACACCGTGATATTAAATACCTAACTCCATGAAGCAGAGTTATTCTTGGGAAGCTAACGGGTTTTCATCTAGGCAAGAAATTCCCGCATATTATAGAACCCGAAGGTTCATCACCACTTGTTATATAATTCAACTCATGCACTTTGTTACACTTCAAAATACATTCACTTTAACATTTAAAAACACTAAAATGTTAAAACATGTTTGTAAACACCACTAAACCCCTACATGTTTCGGTCCTTTTTATTCGACCATCCTCAGGGGGCCACATGCAGTGCTTTGTGCCGTTACTGTACTGTACAGTAACGGCACAAAGCACGGCATATGGCTCCCTGAGGATGGTCGAATAAAAAGGACCGAAAAATGTAGGGGTTTAGTGGTGTTTACAAACATGTTTCAACATTTTAGTGTTTTAAATGTTAAAGTGAATGTATTTTAAAGTGTAACAAAGTGCATGAGTTGGATTATGTAACAAGTGTAACAACATGCACGGTGCGACAGTAAAGATAAAGATAGTTCATCACCACATTCAAGCCACCTGTCCCTGTTCTGAACCAAATCAATCTAGTCCATGCCCCATTCCACTTCTCGAAGATCCACTTTAATAGTATTCTTCCATATACGTCTAGGTCTTTCAAGTGGTCTCTCCCCTCAAGTCTTCCCACCAAAACCTTTTATGCACCTCTCCTGTCTCCCATACGTGCCACTTTCCCTACACTTCTAGGTTTTTTGATTTGGTTATCGAATAATATTTGGTGAGGATTTCAAATCACACAGCTCCTCGTTATGTAGTCTCCTCCACTCCCATGTTACCCTGTCTTTCTTAGGCCCAAATACCATCTTCAAACTCTATTATCGGACACCTTTAGCCTATGTTACTTCCTCAATGTGAGCGACCAAGTTTCACAACCATAAAAAACAACATTCAAAATTATAGTTCTGTATATCTTAATCTTTATATTTTTAGATAGCAAACTGGAAGAAAAAAGACTGAATCGAATGATAGCAAGCAACCCTTGACTTAAAACTTCTCTTAATTTCTACATGAATAAAATCTGATTTTTTAGATTTGTTCCCACATATGTAAAATGTTCATTTCAAAGAATATGTTACCTATCTTTATGCTGTGAATTCGTCCTGCATGCTGATCTCGGGCCATGACTATATACTTCAGATTTCTCAGCATTTACATCTAGTCCTATCTCTTTACTAGCTACTTATAAAGCTTCCGTCTTTTCTTTATAGTATGTATGCTTCCAACCAATGTATAAACAAAACAAGCACAATGATGTGTACCATTTAATTTCAAGCTCTCCTGGTTTGCCCGAACCCTCCTAGTGGCATATTCTAAAGCAACGTTGAAAAGCAATAGCGACAAAGCATCTCCTTGTTTCAAACCATTCTTAATAAGAAATCGTTTATTACTGCAATAAGTGAAATTTATGATTGTACCAGGGTGATATAGATAAGCTGCAAAGAGGTTATAAATTACGTCACGAATAATCTGAAGCTCACTGGTATTCTTTACAAGACTTCAGCACTGGTCCATATTCTGAGCCAAGTGAATCCAGGCCACATCCGCCCCATTTCCTGAAGAACTCTTTACAGCCCACCTTTTTTCCTTCCTTTTTCCTACCTTCCTTTCTACAGTTCCTTCTTTCCTCAAAACAAAAAAAAAAAAACAAGGCTGTGAAATTACCTTGCACTCTGTGCATGCCTGAGTCAGCTTCAGTTCCTTGTCACCTTCCAAGCTTCTAAATTTGTTAACCAATTTATGGTTTCCTGTCGAGGAAAAGTCATTCTTCAAGATAAATCCTTACAGGCAATTCGTACCTCTGGCAGGGAAGACTCAATTCTCGATTATAATGCCTTTGTTAAGATATGTAGAAAAAATTACTAAGTTTCGGAAGTGACAGGCTAGAAGTAAATAAAATCTTATTTCGTTTTGTAATTTCAATGTGAACATCAGTAACAATACATACACTAACATTGTTGGCTTACCTCTACACATGTTAAGCAGAAGTACTGTGTTCACAGAACAACATAATATGCATTTTAAGGACATACGGTTAAAATTAATAAAACTTAGTCTTCTTCATACCAGCAGGACAGTAGGCTGTTCTGAACTCCTCGTAATATCATCTTATCTATACCTAAGCCTTCCAGAAGGCATTGTTCTTTCAGAAATTCCAACAAAAATTCAAGTACTATTTCTCTGTGACATATCGTAAAATGAAAGTTTTATTCAAGTTATCTTTCTGCCGGTTCCCAAGCTGGTTTATGCTATCCATCGCCCTTCAGCGTTTGTACTACAGCCATCGTCCTTATCTCCACACCGTCTCCTTCATACGCAACCCAAAACGCACCAGTCTTGTAATAAATTTTTGTAGCCTATCCCTAACGATAGCGATGGGATGCTTTTGTAGACCTAAGGGTGTCCTGAGCGAAGATTCCGTTAGGGAAATTAATAAATAACTTGTAAGTCCACTTGTACGTAGGTTATTCGGGAAGTAAGTACCGTCTGTGCATATTTCTCGTGTATCCTCGGGACTGTCCCTTTGCGCATGTGCAGTGATTTCCTCCGTCAATTGAGAAGCCACAAACGCCATTTCGTGAAATTCGTGTGCGTTAAACATGTTTAAGACAATTGAAGGGGCTGCCGATTGTGAAATACAGTCTGTAATTCGTTTTTTGAACGCTAGGAAAGTGCTACCAAGTGAGATTCATCACCAGGTCTGTCAAGTGTATGGTGACAATGCTATGAGTTATGGCGTGATTAGGAAATGGTTTCGGATGTTTAATGAAGGACGAGAGAACGTGCACGATGAGGCGCGAAGTGGGCGTCCATCTTTGGTGAATGATGATTTGGTACGTAAGGTCAACGAAAGAGCGCGTGACGACAGACGTTTCACAGTTTGGAGCCAAGTAATTTTCACCTCTTCCTACAACTAAAGAAGTTCCTGGGCGGCAAACGATTTGACGACGACGATGACCTGAAAGATGCAGTGCAGAAGTGGCTATCGCAGGCGGCCGCATTCTATGAGGAGGGTACACAAAAACTTGTGCCCCGCTAAGACAAGTGCCTCAATAATGGCGGCGAATATGTGGAAAAATAGTTTGAAGAATGTAGAATCTGATAACTATAAAATTTTATACGAAACCTTATTCGATTTTTTACAGCCAAACGGTAGTTACTTTCTGAATAAGCCTCGTAGATAGTTGGATGCCGAAATGTGACGTATTAAACAATGAAAATATTTCAACTGAAATACAGTGTAACTAGTTACGCATGGTGATGTTACGTGACAATATCACGCCCTGAAATGTCCAGAATAAACAGAGTGTTAAAATATCGACATGTTTGCTGTGTATTTAGATACAACAGTTTATATAAAGGACAGAAGTGTCGTTTGGAGTTACATATCGCAGCCTCACATCATAAATACCTGACAGCTACATACGAGTCCTCATACTTGCCCTCGAAACCTTACCCTTTGACATAGATAACACACACGCAGTAGTAGGTGCTGCTGACCAACTGCGGGTTAAGATATTGCGCTATTCTTAAGGAATGGAGCGATCCGCTAGCTTGTAGAATACTCCATTTCCAGCTTGGCTTAAAAATCCTATTGTTTTGAGATTCTGGAAATAACTGCGAAATATCGAGAGCATGTACCACAATACTGGTACTTAAATAGTCACATTTACGTAGCAAATATTTATATATGAAAAAGTGACGCTGATAGTATGCATTAATATGCCAAGTCTACACTGACAAGCCTTCTCTGGAAGTCGGTATCCAAATTAACAGGTCTCGAAAAGAAAATCTGGCTCTTGGTGATCTTCTTACACACGACGAAATCTGCCAGACTGTCAGGTCAACACTGACACGTAAGTCATCCGCAAATGATCTGTGTCGCAACTATCAATCGGTAACATACACATGCAACACAGAAATAATAACACGCAGAAGTAGCGCAAGTACCGACCTCGTGCAATTAGAATGCAAATATTTTCGTAACAACTCTAGAAACCGTGGAGATTTTGCGTTACGTACCGGGTACGTGAAGGGAAATTATTGAAGCACGTGAAATAGCAACATTCTTTACAATCGATTACTTGGCCTTGCGCATAAAGTTTCCATTACATTACGGAATGTGAATTACGAGCTGGACATGCCAATTGAGGACAGTCATTTCCTATGCTTCGCAATAGTATCGGATTCTGGTGCTGCCCTTATGTAAGAAGATTTTATGCAGTGGAAAAGAGGGAAGAAGTAAATGACACGTGTCTTGCTAGCAACATTTCTGATCATTACATTCTTCTAATATTTGGGAACAACCCTAACCAATCAAAATTCCATTCAAGAAGAATTTAAGAGAGGACTGAAGCCACGGAATGCTTGCCATCATTCGGTACAAAATCTTCTGTCTTTCAATTTGCTATCCAAACTTTAAGGATTAACATACACAAAACTATAATTTTGTCTCTTTGTTTAGTATGAGTGTGAAACTTTGCCGATCGCATTGACGGAGAAACATATGCTGATGGTGTTCGAGAATAGGTATTTCGGCCTGCAAAGAACGAGGTAGCAGGAAAGTGGATAAGAATGCATAACGCGGAGCTTAATGACGTGTACTGCTCACCAACTATTATTCGAATGATCAAATCAAGAAGAATGAAATAACTCGGGAATGTGGCGTTTATGTGAGACATGAGAGGTGCATACAGTATTCAGTTAGGGAGAACTGAGAGAAAGAACCACTTGGAAATCCTAGGTGTAGGTGGGAGGATAATATTAGAACTTATCTTCAATACGTGGGATGGGGACATGGACTGGATTGATTTGGCTCTTGCGAATGCGGCAATGAATCTTTGGGTTTCATAAAATGCGGGGAATTTCTTGATTAGCTGAGGAATTGTTACCTTCTCAAGAAGGACTCTGCTCCCTGGAGTTATAATTTCTATCAATATTTTCAATAACAACAAAAACACAGTTTACAAACAGTTTTATTACGTAGCAACTAGTTTCGACCCTAATTTTGAGTCATCGTCAGGCCATGATTCAAGCATAGGGAAGTACAGAGGAAATAAATACCATAAGTTGCAGACCTTCCCCTATCATATTAAAAATACATTACAGATGTATGCGAAAAGTACGACGTTAAAATTAATTACAAATGCCTAAGGACGTTTAATAATAATAATAATAATAATAATAATAATAATGCAGTGGGACCTGAACCGAGACCTGGCCGTATTTCCCTGTAGTTAGCGTCCGAGCATTCATTTGAATATATCCAGTATGGATACACATTCCACGGCACATGGGAGAGAAGGCCAAATTGACCTCATCGCTCTGCATTCCACATACACCTGCTACCACCACACAATACCTTCGCCAGTGTTTTAAGTGTTTTATCATATTATTCAACCAACGACATTCAAATATCGCAAAAGTGCAGAGTTTTCTATGTTGCAGCTATTGCCAATAGAGTCTCTACAAGTTTTACAACCGTACATCTGTAGAAAACCACATATTTATACACATGACTGGACATGTGTTGACGCTACATTACAGGAAAATATTTTATTCACTGCAGCTTTTAACCATTTACCATCAAGTGATTCTCAAGAATTATTTGAAAACTCTCTTGGTGCAAAGCTGCATTCTATCTAAGTGACCGCACTCTGTTGACATCCATTTGGTGTGCCGGAAAATCGAACGGTTATATGGTGGACTGCCTGAGGATGACGCCTTGTGCGTCGAAACGCGTTTGAGTAACTCATCAAATAAGTGTAAATTAGTAGTGTAGCTTATAGAATTGTGAATTAAATGATTGGTGCTTAAACTCGATTTCCCTCCAAGCTTGGCTGTCACAAAGCACATTTTACTTTTTTGCACATTATTGTATTTCCTCTCTTTCACCAATAAGCACTGTAAGCGATGGAAAAATGTAAGTTGCCATTTCTTCTTTATTGAACCGATGAGACCGTTTTGGCTGTATGATACAATGATGCGATATATGATGATATAAAAATAGTTTTTATGTCCCCAAACTCTAATTCATGCTCTTCAGATCAACTAGCCTCAATGTTCCTCTCTTATCATATAAAAATTCTTCTCACCGAAAGAAACAGCAACAAGTCACCTTAAAACCATGTGCAGCAACGCATTCTGTTCCCTTATTACGCCAAAGTGAAGGTGCAGTTGAATCTGTATTTTTGAATGCACGTCTGCTTGTGGGGATGTAGTCACTAACCAGAAAGAGGCTGGCACTGTTTAAACTTTTCTGAAGTCAAAGTAAAAATTTGTTGCAAAACAATACTTTTCGTAGCCGTACTGACGATAAAATTAAGGTTATGGAAACCCGCAAGGGACAGACAAAGTTCTACTGAGTAGGGTCTAATAAACTCCCCGACAAGCAGGGGGTTCGCGGACAACAAATTAAAAAATATTTTTCTAAGAAGTGGATAAAACTATGCGGAACTTAACGTCGCCAAGTCAACATTCAGTTTCTGTTACTGGCCTTTTCGTAATAATAGTTTCTACAAAGCTTCCCTACAACAACATACCCTCCATGGGCGAGGTTTGTAAAATGCTTCTCCGATCCGTTCTGCGTGTTTTCCTTATGTATATTAGGCCTATATAAGATTGCATCTTTTCTTCGGAATTATAAGTCGAGGACATCAGTCTTCAAAGCAGTACGTATAATGCTTATTATAATTCACTACAATTGACGTTATTTTGGGTTTACGGCACAAAACCTGACACACAAATAGTGAAAAATCTCCCTCTAGTTTCGCACAAACACTGCAGTCAACTTTATAATTAGTTTTTACTTTCCGATAATGACAGTCTTATTCTTATTGCCTGCACTGTTTCACATATGCGTTCGTCTTGAGCCTTCAGAGTACACCTGTAAACGTTCGAGGTGCGAATCAAACATTTCCGAACTCAACGCGTGTAGCGCTAACCGGAAACAATTGAACTGTTCGTCGCTAGATTCGCTGAGATGATTTATTGTAAATTGCACGTAGTGTAGTGAGTTCCGTTGCAACACAGCGTTGCGTTCTCATTCCCCAGTGAAATGGTACGCCTTAAGGAACAGACATTTTGCAGCAAGTGGTTTTTTAACGTTAGGAAACCAGCTTCTAAAACGTATTAAATGCTTATTAAAGCCTTGCGTGATGATGCCATGGGTAGAGAACACACCTTTGAATGGTGTCTACGTTTATAAAGTCGTCAAGTTTCGGGTCAGGGGTTTGAAGGTTCAGTTTGCCAATCGTCAATCGGACAGACGAAAATGTGTAAAATGTGCACCAAGTACTCAAGGAGGACAGGCGGCGGCTTACAATAGGCTCACCATATGTTAAGTGTCCACAAATTTTAACCGAAAATTTAACTTGAGGCTGAGTGCTGAAAAAAATGTGTCTGTCCTCTGCTGAATCACGACCAGAAACAAAACACACCTTCTGTATGCAAGGATTTCTAATACCAGAACAAAAGGGGGCCGAACATTATTTCTAGAGGTCTTCAGTTCCCAGAGTTTAAATTCGAGTTAAAGGGACGAAAATTCATGACTATCGAAGAGATCCAACCTTAATCCCTTGTGGTGATGGACAGCATCACAAACCTAAGAGTTCCAGAGATGCTTCCAGCAACGGAAGACATGCTAGGCCTAGTGTATAAACTACGAAGGGAACTCTGAAACGGACAACGCCGAATTGTAACGAAGGTATGCATAAAATTATTGCATTGCCTCAGTCCGGAATCTTTCTGCTCGCACTTCCTATATGCGGGGCTAAATTTGAACACACTGGACGAACACGATTCATACGGCTAGGGGCAGTTTAAAACAGTTGTACTCAATTTCATCTCACCCATAAAATTCATGTAATAATAATAATAATAATAATAATAATAATAATAATAATAATAATAATAATAACATGGAAAATAATATTAGATATACCATGTACTGTGCAACCGCTCCGGTCCGATTTTGAACCTGGGAACATGCCACTGTCGATAAGAGTATAAACTCTGAACATAGAATGTTTAGGCAAGTAATGTGTCTCAGCTATGGTTGTTGAAGGACAATAACTGAGCCTTGCCTTACCTTAACGGTAAATTGCCTTGTTAACCCTCTTAATGGTAATTTTACTTTGGAGTTAGGCATCCAGAGATCCTTCCTCATTAGAATGTGGCCATTCGCATACTAGATGATCTCTGGTCGTTTGTACTACAGATCACCTGGTTAGTACCATATTAGGTGATTTGTAATTAGGAGTGTACCTGCACCGAGTGAGTGTAGTAGTTTGGAATGTGGCTACAGCAAAAGATAAATCCCGTAAAATTCCATAACCTTTTTGCTAAACATTTTCTTTCTCTCTCGTATTCCTTAGTGTCCCACTAACATCAGTATTTCATGCGCAACTCTAGCAGTACCTTTTGTATATGTGAACTACATTAGCTTATAATCAGTGTCAAGCAAGCCTAATATTTAATAAAACCTGGGACAGTTCTCTGAGGATATCAATATTTGTCTTTGACCCCCCCCCCCCAAAAAAGAAAGATGTATTGACACACTTCCAGTTATATCCTCCAGAAAAGTCTGTGCAAACTGCCAGCTTCCTCTTCAAGTAACCGAAAGGCGGAAATTCAGCACGTACGAGGTATGAGGACGGTTACCACTGTCACCACAGAAGGTGTTGCAGTACATACCCTAGAGAGATGGGGTTTTCCAGGCATATAATTGTGAATACTCTGTATAAACGTAAAAGTTAATATAATAATAATTCTACTCTTTTACGTCGCATTGTGCAGAATTTTTGGGGCTTTTATGCTCTTCCTTAGCCTCCGGCTCCCAGGCGATGAACTGATCATTATGAGGGACGATGGGAGAGGAATTAGGAATTTGGCAGTCGTGGTAACGAATCACCTAGGCCTTTTCGTGGAAGGACTTGGAGAAACTAAGAGGCCCCACTGCCGCTGCCAAAATAAAACGAATACCCTACATACGAGTACCCCCTTTTTTATACGGCAATGCGACCCAGCGCGGGTCATAGCCTCCTCATTATTGAGGTTTCTAGATCACACACAACGACGCATCACAGTCGGTAGGACTCCTCTGGACGAGTGATTAGCTCGTCGCAGAGACCTCTACCTGACAGTACACAACACTCACAACAGACAAACATTCATGCCCTCGGTGGGATTCGAACCCACGATCTCAGCAGGCTAGCAGCCGCAGACCTACGCCTTAGACCACGCGGCCACTGAGGCAGGCATACGAGTACCCCTAGTCTAACATTATCAGGGTGATCAAATTAAGGAAGATGAATTGGGCGGAGCAAGTGGCAGCCGAGGGACAATAGAAATGCTTACACAATTCTGATGGGAAAACCCGAAAACTTTCAAGATCCAGACATAGTTGTAGCATAATGTAAGCTTCTTAAAGAAATAGGATTCGCGGGTGCGGACTGCCTTCACCTGGCTCTTAACAGGTACTAGAAGCAGGCTCTTGTAAGCACGGTAATGAATCTTTCGGTTCCACAAAAATGAGATCGTGCTGCATGCTCTACCCAGCTCTTCCTATTTGATTTGATCACTCTAGTAATATTTGTGAGAGTACAGCTCATGAAGCTCTCGCTGTACAACTGCAAAGAATTTAAACAGCTTCTGTACAAATAAACACTTCTGTTTTATGGCATTCCTAATTCTCTGTTGAACGAATTAGCTGTATACTCGTACATGGCACCTTACAATATGTAATATACAAGTATACGGGAAATAGAAAAACGTTGCTGTCTATCTAGATGCACACATAATCATTTCTTTTAGCACATAAGGATTACTGTGTATAAATTAAGGACTATTTGAGATAAAAGGCCTCTTATTTTATACACGTAAAAATAATAAGTACATAATTGAATGTGCCATTTGTAACTTGTTCCATTTAAAGGGCTGTGTTTTGAAGCTCATTTTTATTAATGAATATGGATCACTAGTAGGGTCTGGTAGTTGAGGGTAAGATCAAAACCTGGAAGGAAGGAACGTCAGGGAGAGGCAGGTACATACGCTTCAGCAGGTAGGCTATTGCAGTTTAGATTTCTTGCGTGAAGACCACATATACGTATATCCTACGTGATTCCAAAGGGTCTTTCGAAGGCTATAATATATGCGATCGGATACAGACCCGCCGAAAGAGGGCCCAGGTACTGGGGGAAAAAGAATATGGGGGTCCCTCCAGCATGGGCGTGCCAACTAAAAACCTTCACACTGAATCGGATAGACAGAATCGTTAGTTGCAGAGTGACTCTGGCTTTGTCTGAAAGGGTTCATTTGTACAATCGACAAATAAGTATACTACCTAGAAAGACATGAACGTATGCAATATAGTGGCTCCACGGACCGCCTTCCGGGCCGCCGACTCCGCTAATTTGTACAGGCCTCCTTCCCCCCCCCCCTCTCGATGGAACTGATTGGGTCAATGAAATGGTTAAGTGTAGAAACTGTAGCTAGAGACAGACTTAACAAATTTTACTTTACAATTTTCAGTGGATTTCATTAGTACATGGCCTGTTACAAAAAGCAATACTGAGTACCAGAGTGCCAAAGGAATAACATACCTACTCTGCCAAAACATAAATTAAATAGACACCTGTAGGAAGTTATCTGAACTTTGCAGAACAGATTCCATATAAATAAATTTATTACTATTCCATGCTTTAGTATTCCCCACGCAACAACAACAACTACAAGTCATACGGAAAAGACAATGTCATTCCACGGGTTTTACGAAACCAGTGAACGGTTACTTCGCAACAGTTCCAACACCGCTAGCGCAGCGACCATCATCCTAGGGCTGGCCACGACGTTTCTCAAGAGTACGGATGTGGAGACGCCTCCCGGAACACTTAACGGGAGCCATTACGACTTCGTGATCATTGGTGCTGGTTCAGCAGGCAGTGTGGTGGCTAACAGGTTGGTTCAGCAGGCAGTGTGGTGGCTAACAGTTTGGTTCAGCAGGGAGTGTGGTGGCTAACAGGTTGTTTCAGACTTCAGGACAATGTTATTGGCCCCACGTCGAAAATGGAGGTTCAGACTTTGTATACGCAGTGTTAATTTGGTATTTAGGTTATATTTCTAAGCAATAACAAATTCTACCGTCATGATATTTTACACATACGTAGGTGAAGAGGGTTTCTTACATCTGCTGACATCACATTTATTTGCTTGCGAACGTGTTTTAATATTCGTTTCTAAAAGACTACTTTAAATAAAAATATTTTAAAAATACATCAAATAAAAGAAATGTGAGAAAGTATAAGAAATCTTTACTTTCCTGTGAGACAAATATCATAAATATATAACTCGTCATTTCTTTGAAAAAATAATCAAGACATGAAATAATTAACGTGGATGAGACAAGGTTTACAGCCCCCTTAATGAGCTGGCATTCAAACTTTACTTTTCCTGTGTATGAGACATTATTCAGTCAATATGCAATAGGAAACCTACTGCCTAGTTTCGGCCAATAGATGATTTGACGTCTTCATGACGGTAATAATTTCACTCGTGACATTTTGTAGTCAGGTAAGTTTCCTTTATTTTCTTTATTCACTTATGACGGGGTGAGAGTATGTCTGCGGAATTACAACTTCTACCATCCCCTGGGTGAAAGGCGAATGTACAAGAAGTGTGAAACAATAATAGGCAGGAGAATACTGAGGTACAAAGAATAAACCTGCCCCAAAGTACCACTGTCCCAATAATATCCCACACCTACTGACCTGCCTTGTTCTGCAAGCGGGTTACCGGGGTAAGAAGCCATCGATTAACGGCAAGACTTCGGTGCTTGCTTACGTTTCGGATGAATCTGCTGCCTCTATTGCTTTGTCCAGAAAACTGATGACACGTTACACTTAAAGCTTATTGTGTGTTTAAATTATCACTTCCGTCCGACAGGCATCCAAAGATGTGTATGTGTAGAAGGAAAGTTCTATGTTAAGGGACGCTATTACAAATTTAAGCAATAGCGTCTTATGTGGAGATAGCCGTGTAGTGAATAAGCTATGGTCAGGGTAAATCATGATTTGACTCCCGGCAGGATCATGAATGAGTCTCGGTCCTCCAAAACGTGCAGACTAGCTCTCTGGCCAACCCAGCATTTTATTCCATTAGTACGGGACTCCTTCCTCGGGCTGAAGCAGACAGGTCGTAAAGCTGTTCACTGACCTCCATTTAGTGCAGATTTAACGAATAATTGGTGTTATACCTCGACACACACACACATGCCTTCATGGCGTGTGAAGAAATTTGACATTCATTTTTGTAGAGGTAATTAATTTTCGTCTGCCTGTCCGAGAAAATTCATATTGGAGACAATTATCGGAAAAGAATATAAAATCAGTTATTCGATATGCTATGAACAATACAGTTTTCGTAATATTTTGAGGATTTAGAGATAATTAAAGCAAAAAAAATGTAAACTGTTATCTCATAATTCCAGTGGAGCTCGATGCATTTTAGTAACATTCTGTAATGGAAATTATTTTAAAAATATGTAGAAGGTAATGTACATTCGCTAATTTGTTACCTAGTGTCAGTGCCGAAATTTGGATAAATGTTTATAAAATTTTTCATCAGAAAAGTTCACTAAAATTTGTAGGGTAAATCCGACCTTCATCCACTTTGGTCTACAACAAAGACCACGATACTTACGGCCAAAATGGACTTTACCAGTATATCATTAACCAGACAAAATCCTATACCGAAGGTGGTTCATCCCTGTTGTGTTTCAGATGCTAAGATATAAATCAACTTACAATCTATGAAAACAATATATTCAGTATAAGCTTGTCTAACTATACTTATCATAATGTGGTTCACCCCATTGTGTTTCGGATACTAAGATAAAATCTAACTTAAAATCCGTCCAACACAATATGTTGTATTAAAATGTATTAACAGGAAAACAAATGCAATTTTGTTTTACGGATATAATTATATTGCACAGTGGTAAAAACATGTTTCGGCCATTCATGAGGCAATCTTCTGGGCAGTGAGAACAAGAATACAGTGTGTCTAAATAACTACACAGTTGAATAATAATGATGATGATGATGATGATGACGACAATAATAATAATAATAATAATAATAATAATAATAATAATAATAATAATAATAATAATAATAATATATGTCTGGTTAAAATTCACGGTTGAATAATGAAATAAAACAACACGCATTATAAAATATCAGAAGTTAAAAACTGTTGTTTGGCGTAAGTGGAGTGATACACATAGAAGACACGTGAGGTGAACTGTGGTTCAGATTGTAAACTGCAGTTCACTCTACAGATTATATTATTACACAAAAATCTTGATCATAATTTACCACATGTATCTTCTATGTATATCCCTCCACATACTCCAAACAATTTTTAACTTATGATATTTTATAATCAGTGCTATTTTGTTTTATTATTCAACTGCAAATTTTAACCAAAACTATACGATTCTTAAACTGACACCTTTCAATTTTATTTGTATGAGTGGCCGAAATAGGTTGTGACCACTAATCAATCATACTACATCCATAAAACCACGTTGTATATGTTGGTGTTTTAATATATTTAATGCTTCTAATTAATGCACGGAAAATGGAACATCAAACAATATTTTGCGTTTGAAGGATTTTAATTTAGTTTTTAATTTATTATCTGAAACACAGCGGGGATGAACTACCTTAGGATAAAAATAAGGCCGTTGTTGACTTCTTTGTTACATCATAGAGTACATCCGTCCCATTCCTACTGTATGCTTATGACGTTGTACGCATTTGTATTATTTTCAAACAGGCTGTCCGAAATGTGTCACTGGAAAATTCTTCTCTTAGAAGCTGGAGGGGAAGAAACACAAACTGCTGATGTGCCGGCATACAAAGCGTACGCACAATCCACAGCGTCCCCGATTCTTTGGCCACGCTGGACCCAACCAGAGCCAAGAACTTGTGGTGGAAAACCTTGCTTCTGGCCTGGAGGAAAGGTTCTTGGAGGCACCAGTACAATCAACACGTTACTTTATGCAAGAGGCTTCAAGCAGGATTACGATAACTGGCACAGTCTAGGAAACTACGGATGGAATTGGTCATCAGTCCTCTATTACTTCAAAAAGTCCGAAAATAATTTGGATCCTATATATGCCAAAGATACAAAATATCATTATGTCGGAGGGTCTCTAGATGTGCAGACATTTCCTTACCAGGATAAAAATATTTATTCCATACTGAGGGCGTATAAGGAGTTAGGATATAACAACACAGATTACAATGGTCCACATCCGACCGGGGTATTTTTAGTGCAAGGAACTGTTAAAGACGGAATCAGACAGAGTACGAATAACGCGTTCCTTAAAACAGTCCGTCGCCAAAGAAAGAACCTACATATTGTGACTGGTATTAGGGTCACCAAGCTCATTATTGACGACAATAAGAGGGTTACAGGTGTCGAATATGTACTGGATCGCAATCGTGCTCAAAAGGGAAAAGTGTTTGCCGACAAGGAGGTAATTCTCAGCGCCGGTGCCCTTGCTTCACCTCAAATCCTCATGCTGTCTGGTATAGGCCCTCAAGAAACACTAAACAGCTTAGGAATAAAGGTTATCAGGAACTCCAGAGTAGGTTATAACTTAATGAATCATCCCACTTCTATTGGTGTCACAGTCAACCTTACCAGGTCTTCCACTGAGCCGCGAAGTAAAGAGGAATGGCTTTCAGACATCAGACAATATGAGAAGACTCATGATGGGCCTTTGTCAGCACCTGGAATCTCACAATTATCAGGCTATATCCCTTCATCTGACGCAACGGATGACTATCCTGACTTGAAGTTCGGATTTGCATTCAGTGATGTAAGCATTCAGGGTGCTGATATTCCAGCGTCATATTACAGTAGAATCACAGTGGAACCCTACCATGTTCGGCCAAAGAGTCGTGGCCTTTTCACCATCAACTCAACTGATCCCTTTGACCCACCTCTGGTTTATCCTAACCTGCTGGAAAACCCGGAAGATAGAAAGCCTCTAATAGAAGGACACCTTTTTGCTTTGAAACTTGCAAATACAAAAGCTTTTAAGGAAAGTGGATTCGTATTGGATACAACGAAAATGCAAGGCTGTGAACTTGAAACGTTTGGAACGTACCAGTATTTCAACTGCATTTTGGATAAGTATGTAGACTCAGCTCACCACATAGTTGGCACTTGTAAGATGGGAAAGAGCAGCGATCCACAGGCGGTGGTGGACCCGGAACTGAGGGTGTATGGCGTCAGCAGCTTGAGAGTAGTTGACGCTTCCATCATGCCTGTAATTCCCAGTGCCAACACCAATGCTCCCACTATCATGATAGGTGAGAAGGCGTCAGATCTGATAAAGATGGCTCACAAAGATTATAATAAGCCAACTAATGTAAGTAAATATGGCAACTTTTTTCATCCTCTTTTAAATGTACTATTAAAGAGCAAAATGTTATTTTAAATATCAATGGAAATGTGTTCGAAATACACTAAACAAATTTTAATAACACTAAACAACAGAGATACATTTCTTTCAGTTACTGCTTTACCAAATGTAACAAACGGAAGCTGAGCGATTTGTCCTCTGATAAAAATAAACACTGGCAGACAATGTATACTAGTCGACGTAACCACCATTCAGTCTTTCTTCCCGATATACGTCCCGTAATGACCCCGTTTATGTTACTGCAAATAGCGCAAGGTCCTTCGAAAGTGATGGGTAAATCATTTTCCCCTACAGATTTCCCTTTGTACTTGGTCTCTTTCCCTTCTTTCTCACATATTATTTCCTAACAGTTCTCTTCGTAAAAATCGTCGTTTTTCCTCCTTCCGTATCCAAGAAACGGCGCGTTGAGTTTTCTCAAGCATGATGGGAATTACTTGTAGAGCCTGGCCGCTTTACTACCGAAGAAAGATACGCTTGTACTTACCGAGTGTATTCGCTACAGCGAGACATTCAAAATGAGATAAATCTTTGGACATTTTACTTATCTTTAACTTTAATCACTCATACCATGTGACAGAAACCCCGTAGCCCGAACCCCATCCTCTTTCAGTACGTACTGCTATTAATGACGCGCGACTCTTCCAAGATGACGTGAAAAATAATTGTTTCTGCCTTTTCAATGTCTCTTTCGTATTTTTAACTCCTCCTCTCTTTTCTCCCGGTTTTCTTTCCCATCAAGTTTCTTAACCAAACCCATCACCTTCGTCTTCCCGTGTCTTAGCGACGGTTTACTGCGTGAGATAAACATCAAATGACCTGATCTCGAACCTGTGGACCGACTTTTGTTACATTTGGCATGGCAGATCCCATAGTAGACCTAATCCTAATACTAATGCAAAAACTTAAATTTCTCATCTTAATTTTCTGAAGATTTATAGCCGCCACAGGCTCGAACACATACACACACACAATTTTCTTTTGTTATACAATATTATCGTTTCTGCAAACTCAGTCTGGCTTTCGTTAAGTCGAAGAAGTTTAAATAACAACCAGTGACAACGAATTAAATTACGCGAGATTTGAGATCGTGATTAATAGGATTTTTTAAGGGCGTGATGCCGTGTAGTTTGGTACAGAGACACGCTTTCAAAGAACCTGCTTCATCCATCTTTTGCCCTGAAGATTGGGGTACCACGGTCCTCCGAAACGCAAGAAAGACCAACAGGAAAGTATAAATCTGCATTTGGAAGCATGGACACAAAGGTATATTCTTTCCAAGAAACCAGCCTTTCATTTAAAAAATTCAGTTAGGAATCCTTATTAAACTGTAATGCTATTTGTGTGTAACCATATATATATATATATATATATATATATATATATATATATGTGTGTGTGTGTGTGTGTGTGTGTGGTGTTACTCCAACATGGTAAATACCACACCCGCATGCCAGTAGCCAGAATGTACTTACACATTACAAGAACACATCAAGGTGATGAAAACTGTTACATCATTTTCACAGTTCACTCCTAATGGTTGAGGAAATTTCCGCAACCCAGCTCTTTCGTACTTACATTACACAATTAGTACTACAGGCATCATAGTCCAGCCGAATCTCCACTTAACATTGCTCAACTTAACATTTTTCTCATGTAATACCCAATTTCATTCATTCATTCATTCACTCATTTAAAGTCAACAATTTCAAGAACAAATTTCCCCCATTAAAGATTTTCCTTGGTTTAGTGACAAAACCCACTGCACCCCAAAGAAATCCTTAATTTAGTGACAAACCCACTGCACCTCCCCCCCAAATAAAAATCTTAAATGAGAGTTCCCCTGTGTTAAAATCTATAGAAGTCTGTTACTTTATGAGATTCTCACAGCAGTAACTACTCTGAAATATCATGTCATTTAATTTCATACATGGAAACCAATGTTTTGGAGGTGCCTTCTGGCCCAATTTTCAGGGTAAGAATACTTAGTTGCTCATACAAATAGAGGGAAAAGGGAAGTGGAATCTTAATAAAATAATGTACATAGTGCGTACTTTGCATGCATTGGTTGACGACTTTCTGCTGCTAGCGGTGCAAGGCACATTTTCACCAACATCTTAGAGTTATAGTGCAGTTTTTCGAAGTGTCTTCCTTTTTCAGTAGCATATTATGAATCCATTGTACCAAAAACAGGTATAAGGCGGTACCTTAGCTTAAACTAATTGACTTTTTGAATTTTTTTTATCGTATATGTGGGAGAAAATACGTATGATAAAAAAAGGCTACCGGTTGAAATGTCACGCAGCATCGTCGGAACTCTAATATTACGTTTCCAAATTCTTGAAACTTTTTTATTGTGAGAATCGCATAATACGAAAAGCAGCGGGCTTACGAATGAATATTCATTTTGCGCGTGTTCATATACTCGTAGTTCGCGAAAAGCGCCTTTAGTTTCATCTTGTCTGTCATTTCTCCTGTCATCATATTTCAGCGCAGCTCCCATTGGACGGATTTTCGTGAAATTTGATATTTGTTTCTTTTACGAGAATCTGTCGAAGAATTCCAAATTTGGTTAAAATCGGACAAACAAATGGAAATTTACATGAAGACCTAATTTTATTTATGTTGTTGACAGCAATACGATATATTTCGTAGCTCGACAATAGTGCCATAGGAACCCATTTTTGCATTTCCGTGGTAACACCCAACACTTTTCTATTGTTAACAGCAACATGTAGGTCAACAATACAAGTGGGCCGTCGAGCACGACTACTTTTCTTTATTTAGATACAGGGCATTAACGACCACCGTTGTACCATCAATACAATATTTTAAATTACGTTAAAGTGCAATACAAATGTATTTACTCTGTGGGTTCCAAAAATTTACAATAACTGTTGACCCTAGAACAGGTCACAAAGGCCCAGAGGGTGAGTAGATGTACAGCTCTATTCTTTCTGTAACCTCGGCGCTACATGGGGTTGGGTGGTCGACGCCACGCCCCGGCTGCTTTACTCCCGGGAAAGTCCAAGTATCCATTGTATGGGAGGCTGGGTGGGCTCCAGAGCCGGTCTGGACAGATGCGGAAAATATCGCCCCCACCGGCATTCGATCCCCCCGACTGTCCAGCCCATAGCGAGTCGCTATACCGAGTGCGCTACCTCGGCTCGTATACAATAATTGTTCCGACATAAAATTGTAAAAACTGGTTGTAAACTAGCTGGCGGTTGTAAAATTGTTTTCTTAAGACGTAGAAGAATAGAATGGTATTTAGGTTCAGAGACCTTCCAGGTCAGATGCACCTAGGCCCTAAAACAGACCCTTTGTGCCCCGTGTTCTATACTAAGTTAAAGGAGCCCTGTTCCTTTATCAAAGTTCCAGATGGCCCCTATTATTAATTTCATAATATCCTCTGGGTCCAAAAAGAAAGGAATCCAGATATGTATGGTTTTTTATTTATATATGTAGTTTATTCGCAGCATGCCCCATTACCATCGGTAATACTACATGCTTTGCCTGATCATTTACATACAGTTTTGTTAGTTACATATAGAATTTACATTCCTTATGTGTGGTTCAGCTGTTTGTATGTGATGTAATCTCTAGTTTGTTTTCACTGTCCTGTATGCCTTACAACACTTGTGTTGTTGATTGAGTGTTCTTTTCTGATCTTTGTACATGAAACAATGTGTTCATAGTTTCTCGAAATATATTGCGTTTGCAAATTGAATGAAATGTTTTATGTGTTTATGCACTAAATCACTTTTTTCCACCGGCCAGTTGTCTTGTTTCGACACGTCCCTTATAAGTTTCTCTCTCTCCCTCTGTAGTTTGGAGCAGTCGTATAGTAGGTGGTCCACAGTTTGGTTCCCGCCGTCGCAAGGGCATTCTGGAGATTCCGTTATTTTAAAGCGATGTAGGTAAGCCTTAGTTTTGCCGTGAGCTGTTACGAGTGCGTTGAAGTTTGGTGTTAATTTAATTTTGGTGGTCAGTCTGTTCTTGATGATTGGGAAGAACTGTTTTGTTGTTAACCCTTTTGTAGTGCGGTCCCATTGGTTTTGCCACTTAGCTGTACTCTGGTCTCTTACTTGTTGGACTATTTCACTTTTGGGAATTCTGTCGAAGGATATGTTGTCGTAAGTGGCGGCCTCCTTCGCTAGCTTATCGGCTAACTCGTTCCCGTAGATTCCTGCGTGAGCCTTTATCCAGGTAAATGTTATTGTCCATTTGCGATTCTCGAGAGCTATTACTTTCTTTCTAATTTCTTCTATGAGGTAATTGTGGTTTTTCGTGTTCTTGAGAGAATGGAGGGTAATTCTACTGTCTGTGTATACTGTTGCTGTTCTTGGGATGTAATCATTGATGTGCGATTTTTCTATTGTTTCTAATGTTTTAACTATGGCCAGTTGTTCGGCTTGGTTGTTGGAGCATCTATTGTGAAGTGTGTACCTTAGTTGATGCTCTAGTTTGCCCTGGACGAATATTGCTATACCAGCTCTCACCCCGCGATCGCTTTTGCTGCCATCTGTGCATATTTTTATGGCGTGCTCTTCTTGTTGTTCATGTTGTTTAGTGATTCTAATTGTGTTTGCTGGATGAAGCCAGTCTTTTGGCTGTACTTCGTAGTCAATTCCTTGGACTTGACTTTTCCTCATGATGCTGTATAATTTGGCCGCTTCCTCCGCCTTTATCACTATGGGTGGTCAACCTGTCAAGGTGCAGAGAGCCTCGTTGGATGTTGTTCGAAAAGCTTTTGCTACTTTTATGTTAATAAGGCGCTGTACTCTGTTGTGTACTGTTTTGTTGCATTCCTTCTCCAGTGCCTCTATCCATACCGGCGCGCCGTACAACAGTAGCGGTGGAATTGCTCCTTTGTATATGGTGTACAATGCTTCGTGGCTTAGCCCCCAGCTGTGTTTTGCAGACTTTGATAGGGCATGTATTAATTTTGTACACTTACTTGCTGTGTGCATAATGTGCTCTCTGAAGTTTAATTTACTGTCGATGATTATTCCCAAATATTTAATCTTTTGGACTTGTTCTAAAGGCTTGTTGTTCATATAGACTGTAATTTCTTTATTTTCTTTTCTTTTCCTCCGCGATATAACCATAGCTTTGGATTTCTGTTCGTTGAAGTTGATTTTGTTATTTTTGGCCCAGTTTAGTATTTTGTTCATCTCTATGTTAGTAATGTTTTCTGCTTCTCGTATACTTTCTGCCTGCACGGCTATTAATAAGTCGTCTGCAAAAGCAATTGCTTTGGTTTGTTTTCTGAAGTTCAAATTAAGAAGTGAGTTGTATTGGATATTCCAAAATTCTGGTCCGCAGCATGACCCTTGTGGAATTCCTTTGTTAACTTCTCTTTCTACCTGAACGGTGCTTGTGCTCATTATTGCTGTTCTGTGACTGAAGTAACTTTTGGTTAGGTAGTATAAATTTCTAGGGCAGTTAAAGTCTTTTAGGGCCATTAGTATGCTCGGCC
>Ga0268261_10000685_pt1 | contig 21885 bp, 12 predicted proteins | sample TergutNc150P1_FD_190353 | JGI IMG/M metagenome (GOLD analysis project Ga0268261, IMG submission 190353) | Nasutitermes corniger P1 segment gut microbial community from laboratory colony in Florida, USA - Nc150 P1 (SPAdes) (version 2) | ecosystem: Host-associated > Arthropoda: Insects >...
AGAGAGAGAGAGAGAGAGAGAGAGAGAGAGAGAGAGACCCACCCACCATTGTGATTCTGCAATGGAATGTACTGCAGCCAAAACCTTTCCATCATGAAGCAACTTGAGATAAATCATAGAAATACTGGTTCTCACATGCTTGGAGAATAGTGTTGCAGTTTTGGGGAAAAACACAACCTTGATATTCAAATATTTATGTTGGAATTCTTCCTTCCATCCCAAGGATCCTCTTTCAAACTCAAAGCCTTGTTAGATCAAAACCTAGTCTCATCAGTATTATAAATGTTCTTGGCTTTGTAACCCTCCATAATTTTGACTAACTGTTCCTCTGTCCATTCCTCCACTGGTGAAGTGGCTACACTTTTCACACTCACCCACTACAGTTTTGTACACAACACTGTGTTGCTGCTTGAAACTGTCAACTCAGCCATTAGAAGCTCTGAAATCTTCAATGTCTAACATGGTGACAATATGTTCTAGGTTTTCTCTCAGTGTTATGCCACTGATTCCTACATTGATAGTTGTAGCTGATTTCAAGCACACAGCCAACAAACTCTCCAGTTTTAAAATGGAGATACTCTCAGGCTGTTCCTCTGACCAGAGAATATGCCAGATTGTGTGTAACACTTATCGGTATCTTTTGTGTTAGTAACAACAGTGTTTAATTTTGACAAAAATTTCTCATCTAACAGCCAGTGCAACATGTGTTTCCTCATAAGCCTCAACCTGAGCTGAAATCTCCCCTTTTCCTTGAGTACAGAACACTTTTATATTCTGTAGTTCACTCATCATGATGAAAAATGAATCACAACCAAAAATTAAAACACAACTGCTTACTAGTTCAGTTCACAGCAACTTCAGAAGAAATTAGAACTTGTGATCACTTACAATAAAGCATAACCAGCTAACAAAATTAATATTTGCAAGTTCTAGACACAATGGATTTAAAAAAAAAAAAAAAGAGAGAGCAACAAAACAGTGATTTAATAATAAGCAGGAGAACTTGCAGTCACTTCTGAAGTCCTAAGCCCTTCAATGCCAAACAGGCATGATGTCAGTAGGAAACATGACTCCACTCTGCTGGTGCAACCTTGAAACTGCAGAATAGTAGATGATAAGAAATCACAACCAATAATCACTGTCTTTTTCCTGATTTCCAATTGAGAGTACTTAAAATGATGGCAAAAGCCAATTTATGCTCCAGTTTAAAGCATAAACACATAATTTGGTAGAAGGCACAGATGTCTATTCCAGGAAAATACAACATTGTTCCTATGGAAGTTCTGATGGCACTGTTTGGAAGTTTCTAATTACAGCATTTTCATACAAAAATTCTTGTATAGTTTTTGGTACTTGTTCCCCACTGCTTGCAGCAAGTTCTGGGCAGCTCATCAGTCAGTTCTCAGACCAAGAATGAGGGCACTTGTAAAGCACCATGTTTGTCTTCCTACAAACAACTTCTTTGCTTCAAAGTTGTATCTGAATTGAAGTCAATACTGTACACACACTGCGGTTTGTTTAGTAAGGGATGAATACTTTTTGCACACACAATAGACGATTGGTTTTTCTGGTATTCTAAGTACTTCATCACAAAGAAACGACTGGCCTCAGTAACACTGGAATGTTGTACAAAGTCTTCAATCTGAAATCACGAACATGAGATAACTGTAGCACGTAACAACATGTGCATACTTTACTTTGGATTCTTATACAACTTATAATCTGTCACTAAATATGGGTGACAATCTTACACTATTAAATCGTCACACAATGTTAATCACTCAACAAAATTCAATGTTATCTAACCACCAAATTAACAGTGTATGATCTAAATTTTTGACTGCAAATATCTGCAAATCTTCTGCTGTCCCAGGACTTGCAATCAATACAACATGCATAAAAACATCAAAGAATTAGACTTCCTTTTTCCAAGTCCAGCCATAGATTTTCATAAATTTAACATTTTTTAAATTTTGTGTGATAATGAATTTTAGGCACTTTCTCATAGTCACAACAAGTGCCTACTAGCTTTGTCATGTCTGTCTGTCCATCTGCCTGTCTGCAAGCATCAACTCAGATTCTACTGAAATACTTTCAAGCAAACTTGATACTGGTGACTTAATAAATCTGTCATGAAAATACAAATTTGATTCAAATCAGACAAAAATATCAGCCATTTTACATGAAAACGTAAGTAGATTTATATTGTTGACAGCATTATGATATATTTCATGACTCTGCAACATTACTAAATAGAATGAACTGTTCAGTTTCCATGGAAAGAGTTTCAATACTTCTAGCACTCACAGCAATAGATGTACCTCAATAAAAGAAAGGAAACCACTGTCGAATTTCCATAACAATGCTTTCAATGTTTATATTGCTCACACTTACATAATGCTCAACAGTACAAAGAGGATGTATCATTGCATTTACAGAGAAACCCTTTAAATGCAGTACAGCCCCTATTTTGCAATTCTGTAGGGACAACCTAAAATTGAGTAAAATCTAAGAAACTGTTATATCTGGCACTCTAAAAAATGTGAGTTGCCTTATGACAAATATTATGACAAACCATTTAAAATATGGGCTTGTGAACATTTTTACAAAGTAAATACAACATTGTAAGCACACAAAGATTAGAAACAACTTTTTCACAATATTATCACAAAGTGATGGCACACATAACACCATAATAGCTGGTTACCCATGTCAGATATCCTCATGCATTATTTGAAATGCAGTATTCATTTATCTACCAGTCAGTACATGTTGCTTGCTGTTTCTCTTATTGAGCTTTCAATTTGTATAGTTCACTTTCAAGTCTGCTGCACATTGTTACAATACTGTACTTGATATCAAATTGACACACATACTTTCTGGCCATTTCGACTGCTTTTTGTGCATCCACAAGTGTTACCTGAAGTTCTTCCACTTTCTCCTCCTCCTTTTTTCTTCTTCTTCTTCTTATTCTTCTTCCTTCTCCTCTTCCTCCTTCTCTTCTGATCCTTCTTCTGGCCTGGTAAACTGCTGGTCCAACACCTGATCACTGTGAACTACATAAACCTTGAGAGCACTGTCTCATGTTATGCAGTCCTCAAACTGTGCTCCACCATACAGGGGTCTCCGCAAAAAAGTAAGACTTCTATTAAGATGCAGACTGATAAACAGACCTCATCAGCATGTGTATGTCACAGAAGTCATTCTTTAATTGCCTGCAACAGCCAGTCATTTTTCCAGTCTTCAACTGTTTCTGAATAAACATTCCTGCTTTCACCTGCTAGAGTTCAATAAACAATGTTGTGTCTCCTCTTAAATCTATTGATCCAACCATTAGAACCCACAAAGCTGCCTACTCTCTAATGAACAGCAATTTGCAAGCCCCTACCTTGATGATATTACCAACTATAGAAGTGTTTCTTGCTTGAACCATGCAGCCAGAGCAGATTCAAGTTTCTTCAGTGGTATATCAATGACTTCTGGTGCTTGGACAAGGTTCCACACTGTATATAACTTCTTCACTGGCTTCATGCTTTTCACAGTTGTGTTTAACGTAGACACTGAACTCGTGACTGTGATGCCAGATCAACACATGTTTCAGTATGTGCATCAACTTTTCCCAAAATATGTTATTGCTTTTAACCAATAATTTCTGTTTTCTTTTATACATATTTCACCATTTGTTGTGAAATTATGCTCAGTGTACAGTACAACTGGTTTACAAAAAAATTCATGACAAACATAAATAGTGATACTTCCTCTTCAACTGACTGCTATCAACTAAATTCAATGAAATGAAATTTGACATCTGCTCCAATCGAACCCACTGCCATCTATACAAGAACTGTCTTAACTACTTCAAAATTTAGGTTAGGGAGATTTCACTGGAATGTCATTAGCTATGCCTTGCCAGGTGAAAACAAAAATTCTGCATAGAGAACTATGAAATGTAAACTTGGGTAAATTCCAGAGTCAAGACTAGGACAATGTAGTGTAAATTCTGGGAAAACGTAAAGTCAGGGAATTTAAATCCATGAAAATATAACACTGTTCTTATGGGCATGTGGCCAGGACCATACATAAAATGTGTAAAATTGTTGGAAGCGCAAAATGTGGAAAAGTAAATTCAGGGTTTTATTGTACATTGTTAACAATTAAACATGTAGTCTAACAATACAAAGGGAATTCACTGTTGCGTTTCCATGGCAACAATGGTTATGCCAACATACTACAATGTTATGTCATATGTGCATTACCTACCTTGTTACTATAAAAATAGCTGACCATAACATACAAACTCACAACTGTTTTGCAGATGTAGGATACACAATTTGAAATAACAAACCAAATAGTTCTTACTGTGCTCTATAATGAGTATCTAATGAGTGTTGAATAAGGTCAGAATCTGGAATATGAAAATCTGGGATGAACAAGGTGTATGCAACTTGGCTGAAATATCAGTTGAAATGTTGAATTAAAGCAGAAATGCCTGGACACATCATGGGCATTGTTGGTCTGTTAGGAAGCGAAGGGTGATGATTAACTTTGACAAATTCTGACGGGTCATATATAGAATACTTCTAGCATGAAGTTTAAAACAAGTGTCATCCTTAATCACCAAACTACAACAAATATCAAGTAGCATTAACAGTTTGTAAGGTCATGATGACAGGTCTCTTGGTCATGACATAGCAAAAGGTATAGTGTGGAAGAGATCCACATTAAACAGCAACATGTATAGAGTGTGTGTGAAAACAAATACAATGTGAACTACAGCTCATAGTTGTCTCCTTGCAGCATAATCTGCATGTGCATACCTGTTCAACAACCTTCATATCACAGAAATGCACACAGAAGACCTACCACGCACCTTACACTTCAAAGCCAGGAAATCTTCGTCTCTGATAAACCTTAAATGCAGCAATCAGTGGATTTCACTTTCATGGGATTACGGCACTGCTGAATTGTTCACAAACAAGTAGTAAGAAATAATGCAGCACTACTAAGATATAATAAAGGAATATATGCATTTTGTAGCAAAAGAACTGTCCATATTATCTCTCCTTTACATCATATCATTCATTTCTATGAAATATGACAACAATTGATCTTACATGATACATCCATAAAATTTTCATGACAATGAAAAATCACTAGTGAGTTTCTTGTCACCACACAAAGCATTTCTTAATGTTGCAGTTTGCCTCCAGAAAGAAGGGTAACCATGACTGTTGCAGCTTCCCCATAACTAATAGGCAGTAAATACCATAAAGCGTAAAACACATCTACCATATGAATTACACCCTGTATGTAAGATGTGTCTGGGCTAAGAACTAATGCAAATGATATATTTTACTGATTCCTTGTAAGAACATATAATGAAATGAACTACATAAATTTACTAAAACTGGCTGAAAACACATTTCTCTCTGTTAATGGCAGCACCTGAAATGAACAGGGAAGGTTCAAAACAAATCATGCAGTATCACTGTCACCAAGCAGACATTGCAGCACCCAAGCTGCAGTCCAACTTGCAGCTGTCTATACAGTGCAGCCAACCACAACCTGTCAGATGTAAGTCTGGAACATTCAAACATATGTTTGGGTGGCTGCATGCACATCTCTAAGAAACAAAGGCTGTCAAATGCTGCTGCAGTGGCTGTGATGGATAAGCATTCAAGGACAGCTGAAAGTGGTCCTCCAGCCTCTCACCATAAATATGTGTCACAGATGACAATCGTCATGTCCTGTACACATTATTCGCAAGGTGAACAGTCACTTTAAATAATCAGGTGTGAGGAAATCACTTATCTTTTTGTATGCACCCAAACAGAACTTACAGGGCAGCGGATACATGCTTTTGGTTAACAGTGTTGCCGCTGTCTAATGTACACTATGATCCATATGCATAAATTCATCCTGCAACAATACCTGCATCCATTCACAAACTGCTATCTCCCTGCTGCATTTGACAATTTCTTCAGACAGTGGTTTCAGACCCACAATAAAGTAAATGTCAGAGGAATCGAACATTCCATGATGGGTGTGTCTTAAGGAGACGAGAAACTGGAATTCTGATTTTATGTTGGTTTCCTCTAACACTTCTCGAATTGCTGCATCTCCAATATCCTCACCTTCAACAAACACAATATATAACATTAAAAAATTCTAATAAACCAACAACCATAGAAAGGACTAGGCTCTATGGACTTTGCTGTTTGCTTAAATTACTAGTAATATGCCCACACTTGTACTCCATATTACAGCCATAATGCTTTTTACATAGGACCTTCCTTTCCAGTCTGTTTGCACTGGGTTCTTAACACTGAACCTGCTGCAGCCAACATCATGGTTGAGTTCTGTGGAATGATGTGCTAACTTCCTAGGATGATGATTCATCATCTAAGGATTATATTTAGGGTTGAGTTCTAACAAGATTGTGTCTTTCATACAAAAGCCTCAGATAATGCAGTCAAGGTGGAGTTCAGCAACAATATTAGTTTATTAAGTGTAACGTAACTTGCATATTTTCAGGAACCACAGGGCAGAATGTTTAAACTTTGTGTGCAAGTACAAGCCTGGAGTAGGACCCTAGCCATCACTAGATCCCACAAGTTATTCACATCCATCATAGCACAGATTGACAGACAAAAACTCCCCATATTACTGTGCACCTAGTGATATGACCTGTCTCAACTTGTTGCATTCCACTATGTTTAATATCAAAACACTGTGAAATATATAATCCTTCAACCAAACTAACATTAATTCAAACATCTGCAGAAGTCTTTTGCATCTGACTACATGGTTTTGTCATCCCAGACCATTATCAATGGGACATTATTGTTGTCACAATGATCTTGAAGCTCTGGCTTTTGACATTGCCAAAATTTGAGAGTACTGTAATTTACAGAATTAATGGTTCAATAAAGGTGTAATAATGCTAAAGTATACAAATATAAAATACAGCATTAAAAAAGTATACAAAGGAGCACAAAACAGTATAAAAAAGTATTACACCTAGACTGTGATAAATAGGCTTAGGATTACATGCATTTTGCATATTGCAAAATGCATGTAATCCTAGTCCTAATGATAAAGATATTAGAGTTCCCTTTGTTTTGTGTTCCCAACTGAAACATGGAATTGCCTACAGGCTGCCAATTAAGGTAGCTAAGAAACTTTATGCATTTTGTATATTTCAAAATGTGTATGGTCCTAAGCCTAGTATTATAACTGTAAACTCACTCATGCCAGTTTTATACATTACAAGTATTTTTGGCTTATATGTACAATCATTAGCAAGTCATGAATAACTTAGCAACAGTGTTTGTTACTTTCTTTTCACAGGTTGTCTGGCATGTATGTCCACGTACAAGACCATGAAACTATTTGCCAGTGACAGCACTTGTCTCCATACATATTGTCATATACATTCAAAGTACTCAGCAGTTATTTTCAACATTTTGCTGGAATTAACTACTACAACTAACCAAATACAACTGAATTTTATTTGTTTACATTAGTGTACCATTCAAACTCAATGTGCATAACATTCAACTGATAATTATGGTATGTCTTGCTGTGGCATTACTTACTGTGTACTTCATTTGTGGCATCATGTACATACTGTTTGACAGCTGTTTCTACACTAACAGACTAGTGTCACTTGTTGGATTACTCCTGTTGTGTAAGTAGCCTTAAGCCAAAGGGGATATTTCTGAGGTAAGAGTGTCAAAAACAGGACTGAAACTACTAGGTGGTTATCACTGAGTTCAACACCCAACTTCCCTTCTAATGTGCCCATGTGTACAGTTGTTATTATGGGAAAGATAGTGACACAACTATCATGTACTTACAATACATACCAAAACTCTGGTTCCAGAGTCTAATGATGGTACTGGACAAGAGTTTCATAGTCTTATACAGAGTTATCAATATGAAATCACCTATTAAAAAAAATAACACAAACTGGTTCCATATTATTCAAGACTTACATATGACTGCACACAAAACCACAACTACCCGTCATGTATAACTACTAGCATAGGTGAGTTTATAGTTTTATCACAATCAAAATGTAACAGGCCTACTTTTTATATTGTTTTATACTCCTTTTGTACTTCTTAATGCCATATTTTATACATGTATAATTTTAGCATTATTACACATTTTGTTCAAACATCAAAATTGTGAATTACTGTAACGACAAGTTGAGGCACTTGGGGGAAAAAATCGCTTCATGATCAAATTAGCAACAACAGTAATATTCTAATATAAGACTTGATAGTGGTCTGTGATGACACGATAATGTAGTCAGATGTAAAAAACTTTTACAAGTCTTTAAGTGAAAATTAGTTTTGTCAGAGTATTATACACTTTCCCTTCATTTGTTATAAACTAATGCCATGCCTGTTACAGGTTTCCTGACATTTTTATGACTCAGCCTTCCTTACATGATGGTCACTAGAGTAATTAGAAATTTCATTCAAGCTCCTTTTTGGTAGTTTTTGCTGTTTTCTCATGTATCTGACACAATGCCTTCCCACAACTAAAAAGGTAAAGCAATCCCATTACAGGCCTGGACAGGCCCTGAAGGTTCCAGGAGGTTGAGGCTCCCAGATTTCAAGACAATCGGCACATGAAGGTGGTAGAGTTGTCAGCCCTACGCACCGGCCGCCTTTACCCCCAGGAGACATTCCTGGTACTCATTTCTGTTAGAGGCTGAGTCAACCCCAGGGCCATAGTGCGGCCAGAAGGATTATGTCAATGAAAAATTCCAATGACACCATCGGGAATCGAACCCACGACCTTCCAACTTGTAGTGCAGTGCCTCAACCAACTGTGCCACTGCGTGCCCCTCCCACAACTATCATCTTTCCACAATTTCTTATCCACGGTCCCTCAGAAATGATGGATAGGGAATTCACAGTATTTGTAATATCTGAAGTGAACAAACAGCCTTAAATGGGAACCTCTTCACCAGGCCCTATTACAAGAGTGTAATAAAAAATCAAAATTCATTCACACCCAGGATCTTAAACCTCCAATAAGGAGATGTCATCTGAGACATTCTGAGCCATGTTGTGAATGTGAAGAGTAAAATTTGTGATTTTATGCTCAATGTTTAATGCACTTTCATTCTTCTTTTTATTTCAAAGCTTATCATTTTACTGCCCACTAGAAAGAAACATACATGCTCCTTCACAGAATGTTCTGCCCTGAGAAATAAAAAACCTGACAGGCAGACAGAACCTGATATATTCTCCAAAATCGAATATTAAGACTGCATAAGAACTAAAGATCTTCTAATCCCTACAGAGAATGTACAGTTTAAATGACAGGAAGACTGTTGTTCATCTACTTCAAGCAGACATTGTAAGTCACTTACCAGGTTCTACATAACCACCAGGAAGTTTCCAGAATGGTATGAGAGAGTACTTCTCCCTTACCACTAGGATCTCACGTGCCTTGTTCATAACAACTGCTCCAACACCAATCATTGTGTGTGCAAATGGTGGAATGTTACATGTCTCAGTGGCAGGCAGCCAGCGGTACATCATCACATACCCAGGTTTTGCATGATGAAACTGAAACTCATTCTGAAGTGCCACGAAAAACTGAAACAGGCTGTAACACTTCAACATGATAGTTATAGCACAATAAACATTGGATTAGTTGTTTTATGTGGCTGTAAATTAACCTTATGTAAATAACACACACTTTAAAAGAAAATGCTAAAAATATCTGGCCCTAAGAATGAGGAAAGTGGGGAATGCAATAAAATATATTCTATAAAAAATAAACATTAGTCAAGATAACATAGCTGGCAAGCAACAGGGCCACAGGCTGGACAACTAAGGAACTGATTTCAAGCATGGGTAAGAGACTTTTCACTTCTGCAAAGTGTCCACAGCAGCTTTGGGGTCCACCTGGCCTCATATTCAGTGGGTACCAGGGGTGCTTAACCCAGGAAGAGACTGGTGGGGTGTCAACTTAACGACTCACCATGTAGTGTCTTCATAGCGTACAGTGACAACTTGATCTTTTACCTTTTAGTTATGTCAGGGTTAACATACAGAACATTACCTTTTAATGCAGTTATTCACAAAGGGAAGGGAAAATAGTGTAAAAATACATTTACAGGAACAAGTTGGGGTCAGGATGCAACCTGAATTCAGTTGGCTCAGGATTAGTTTTCATTGTGTAGAAACTCTTGAATGCTATTAGCAGATAATTAAATATATTAGTTATTTATGATGATTTCCAGACAACGAGGGTTTATTAAACAAGAGATTATGTCAAGTTTATATCATGTGGTTCGAATATGGGAATGTCCAAACATGCTGTTTTATTAACCTGTTTGGCTTCACCAATTTTATAATTAGAAAAGAAAATGCACACAGGCTGCCCACCTTTGCAAGAATTGGTACCCAATCTGCATGTTCCAATGTCACTTTAAACCAGATACCACGGAAATTCTTCTCATTCCACTGTTTTAGTGATGCTGTAAAAGTAAATATAAGCCAATTTCAACTTCAATAACTGTAAAATAAAACATGCATTCACAAAAAATCTTCAGAATTAAATAGTGTCCCCGGATATGAAACCTCTACCCATTGTTTTCTAATGCTTCATTTCCCCAGTATTATTGTTAATTTCTTCCCAGGCGTGCATCCAAAGGAGGGGAGGGCTGTCAAGCTGCAGGTAGTTCCCGCTCTTCAATATTGAAATTGTAGTGCTTCCCAATGACTGTTTGGACCCAAACTACACCCTACCCAAGAAAACACTCTAGACTGCACAACTTTGATGGTTCTACTCTCGTCTAGGTCCTTACAGTTTCAAAAGTGCTGCCACCATTCAGTTTTAGTTTGATAGCAGATTACTGATAACTGCTTTGTACTAATAACATTACAGCCTCTGGAGAGACCGGTGCCTGCAAGCGATTCTGGTCTGCGCTAAATTCTATCAGCATGGGTAGCTAGCTGGGGACTCAAGGACCTTGTGATGCAGGTGTTTTATTGTGGTTGCTGAGTAAGATACCTAACTATACTGCTAATGTTACAGTCTAGTTTACTAAAGCTATCTGGTTGCAGGGTTAAGGTAGAGCCAATGCTTTCATTTTACAATTTATACACAAGTTTACAAATTTAAATTAAACATCAAAATTTGCAACAGTCAAACAGCCTTACTTTTGCTATAACCCAGTGCAGTGTCGGAAATTTAGAATTTAAAAAACAAACAAAAATAGCCATGTGACATTAACCAAAGGTGCTCAACTTGACAAAATTACTAAAGGGAGTACAAAATTCCAAATGCATTCAGCACAACTTGTATAATTTTAAGCCAGATGAATCTCAAACACATAATAGTAACTCCTTCTAAGTAACGAGCCCGGAGCCATCTCCACGTATGTAGCAATCTTCAATGTTAAGGGCAAGTAAGTGGTAAGTAAGCGAGTGAGGCCAATTACCCTGCCACACTGGTTTATATTGAGAGTTGAGGTACACAAACTGTCTGCTCAGGCATTCCCACAGTCAGAAAGCCACCTCATTGGCAACGTGCTGTGGCTTTGTGACATGCTACTTCAATTACTCAAAATGTAACTTGAGCTTTCAAAATCTGAAATTCATTGAAAATTATAAAAAAAATTATGATATCCAACATGATTTATGTGATTTACCCTTCACCAGAAATCAGCCACTGAAATCACATGATGACTGGTACAATGTTATTTAGAATACAATAAAAAACTTAGAAAATCTTGCATGAACTTAAAAAACCAAAAAAGATTAGAAGTTGTGATTTAAATTAGTCATGGAACATGTAGGTATAGGGGGGCATGTGGTAGCGCAGTTGGTTGAGGCACTGCGCTACAAGTCGTAAGTTCGCGGGTTCGATTCCCGATGGTGTCATTGGAATTTTTCATTGATATAATCCTTCCGGCCGCACTATGGCCCTGAGGTTGACTCAGCCTCTAACAGAAATGAGTACCAGGAATATTTCCTGGGGGTAAAGACGGCCGGTGCGTAGGGCTGACAACCTTACCAACTTCACGTGCCGATTGTCTTGAAATCTGGGAGCCTCAACCTCCTGGAACCCTCAGGGCCTGCCTGCCCAGGCCTGTAATGGGATTGCTTTACCTTTACGTGTAAGTATATTCACATGTAGATATACGCAACTGCAAACAATGTTGTGTTACAGTTACATTTATGACATGATTTTTATAACAGTGTTTAAAAACAAACATTATTAATACACGGCCTCAAGTTCAACCTACCAACCCCCTCCCCAATGAAAAATTATGCATGTGCATTTTTATTTTATTTTCTTCTGTAATCACAACAATTTCTCCATGGTGTGTACAAGACAGAACATTTTATTAGATATATCTGCAGGATATGAACCACCAAAGGATTGCAATGTAATTCTCAGCAGAGGCAACAGAGCTTTCTCTTCACCAGAGTATCCAGACATGCTCTAAAGCCAACCTCTGGAAAACACACAACTTCCAATTTAATAGGTATGAGGGGCTTCCTCTATAAGTAACATGGTCAGGAAGGGGAGCCACCCACTCACCGCCCTCCAGCACCAAGGTTAGGAATGAGTGCAGCTATTATGTCCACTCCCAATACACCTTTTTGTCCTGCACAGAGACTACTGTACTTTACTTTACTTTTACCAAAGCCCACTTCTGGCCCACTAGCTATATTCTTTACTATTCATAATGTAGGGTGAGAGGCTATTGATAAGATTATCAGTTTCTGGCAAAACTGCTAGAATTTTAACCTATACTGCCATATGCAGAACTGTTCTCAGTCCCATCAACCTTACCACAGCAAGGTTACTGGGTATTCAAGACCTTCCCTAACCATGCAAGAGATGCGGATGCAGTAGAAAGATTATTGCTCATTTTCTGTCACCACCCAATTTTAAAAATGCAACAGGCTTTAACATCCCACATCTGTACACCATATTGTACTTTAGGTACCAACTGGTGAGATATATTATATAACAATTGTATTTGTCCATATTTTCCCTATACGGTGATACCTCAGCTAACGAGTGACCCTGCTAACAAATTTTTCGGCTAACGAAGATTTTTTCGGTGTTTTTCAGACTCAGCTAATGAATATGAATTCAGCTAACAAATGTTTTAGTGGATGCATGCGCTAACATAAAGCAGCAAACATGAACTGTCGGGCCATTCCAGGAGCTTATCTTTTCTGTCTGTATGTGTGTGACAAAGAAATGAGCTGACCACATCACACAGGGGAGACCCACCAACCCGACCGGGTTGTTTACGTTCGACTTTGTGCCTTGGTTGAAAACAAGTGTCTGAATCACTTTAAAAACATTCTGAAAAAAAGAGAAGTTCATTCAACTTTGGACAGATTTTTTACTTCTCCTTTAGCAAAGAGACAGAGGCTAGCTACTGAAGAAGAGGAGACTTACTGTACCTTGAATAAACTTTGAAAATTTGGAAGAAAAATAGTAAAAACGTTGTGTACGTATTTTCAGTTTAATAGTATAAAGTGTATAATACATTTTCAGCATAATAGCGTAAAGATCGTCAGTTTTTCATTCTACTTTATATTCTCCTGCATCCAATTGGGCAGCTATTCATCTCAGCCTTTGGTGAGTTTTTGCCCTTTTATAGTGTGCTTTTTACTATTTTATAAAACTTATTTTTAAATAGTGGGCAGCATCCAGAACGAATTAAACGATTTTCTATAGAAACCTAAGGGAAATCATGTTTTGGCTAACGAATGTGATTCTGGAACGAATGATCTTCGTTAGCCGAAGTATCGTGTGTGTGTGCGTGCGTGCGTGCGTGCGTGCGTGCGTGTGTGTGTGTGGGGGGGGGCGCCTGCCTATCCATCTGGTATTTCTGTAACAACGCTAGTGCTGTGGACTTTGGGACAGTACGCCATCCACCTCCACCATCTGCACTTAATCCTTCACCCTGAACAAGAATAACAATGCACTCAAAACAGATCCATCATCATAAGGCATAGTGGCAAGACTGAAGAATAAACAGTCTCAGTCTCATTCATCATTTGTCTTGCAGCAGATAAAAAACAGTGTCAGGACACCACCCTCACCTGCCCTGAAAGGCATTAGGTATAAAAACAGTGTCAGGACACCACCCTCACCTGCCCTGAGAAGCATTAGGTATAAAAACAGTGTCAGGACACCACCCTCACCTGCCCTGAAAGGCATTAGGTATAAAAACAGTGTCAGGACACCACCCTCACCTGCCCTGAAAGGCATTAGGTATAAAAACACTTTTAAATGCACACAATCATTTATTGAATCCATGACAAGGCAAACGTAATCCAACAATGCAGCCCAGGGTTTCTGGACATCATACTAAAAAAGGAACACCTTCAAAACAGCCCTCATAATGTGTAATACGCTAATTCATATTTTGTAATAGCTAGTGTTATAATTCAGGAAACCAGACACTTGAAAATTGTGTATAGTTTGCACATAAAGTTAATAAAAAACCACATCTGCATATGGACCCTTTACATCATATGTCTACAAACAATAAACCATGGAAAAATAACATGAAAACTTGCTTCACTTGCACTTGCTACCTCATCAAAGCAGCACAAATAACTTTTGAAATATACAGTCAAGTAGTACAAGAGCACAGTTTAAATCACTTTAAGGCTAGGAAAATCTCGAAATCCTTGACATTGGTTACACAGAGTGTACCAACAGAAGTAGAAATCGGACCTTTATAATCTTACATATATATGGTCATTAAAGCTTGAAAAAGCTCATCACAAAGCCTTTCTCCTAACAATTTCCCAACCCCGGTGTACAATGACACTCTAATTACATGAGGTTACACAGTGTTCCTTGGTCTTATATTCAACTAATTCCTGTGACTGTCTGTGACTGAATGTAGATTAAACATTAATTAGACCAGACAGGAGTGGAAGTGGAGACTACTTAATTACATAGCATGAATTTCTTATATTAAGGTGACAATTTGTCCCGTATTTTCGGGGACAGTCCCTGAAATAGGACACACATCCTGGACTAATTCCATCTCTGATTTTGTGCGTATTTTTTATTCTTCTGGTTTTATTCTGTCATCCCGATAATATTCTCTAAACTGAAACTTTCTAGGATCTTGTTAGGGAATTCCCTGATGATGTAGTAACAGTGCTGCACATGGAGCAGTATAGAGTAAAGACATGTAAGATATAAAAACATGAGTGTCACATTTTGTTATTTCCACGCCATCCTTATACCCCAACCAATCAGGGAAAAAAATGGCCACTTGATCTTAGTTTCAAACATAGGTTCTGTCAAGATCATCCAGGAACAATGACAGTGAATTCAGTGCTCAAAAACCATTCTGAATAACATGTATGGCTCATTGAAACAGATATATATTTACAGAGAACATTACCTTCCAGTTTCTTAGGAAAAATACTGATATCACATTTTTCTTTGGAAGAATCAACCGTGATGCCATGGAATCGGTCCTCTTGTCCTTGGAACACTTCGTTCCAAGCAGTATCACCCACTGCTGCCATTGACGTGATTAAGTTTTTAGCAGCACACTGAGGAATGAATCTGGATGAACAGCTATAAAAAAGGAAAACAGAACAATTAATGAAATGAGCTAGGCTGCAATATTATGATGAAGACTGCACTGAAACACAGAACAAAGACTTGCAGCTTGACAAGCTGTTGTAGAATTACTTCATGTGGTACCCACTAAAGTTGTGATGTGTCTTTTTAGGTGCAAAATTGACATCCAATTATCGGCAATCATGCATCCTCTCATTTTATTATTAGTGAGAACAAGTAGCTTCAATGAAATATGGTTGGACCACAGTAAAGGTAGGATGTGGTAATGACCATGGCCTATTTCAGGCACAAATCTTTCTATAGTTCATTTTTAAGCATTATCTTGGCACCTACCAGAAAAACTGATGAAATCACAAACACTGTCAGCACAGCTGACTGAACCTGTCTTTAAAACTTGGACCTACCGAGTCACTGTCAACTGCAACATTGTAGGTGATTGCAAAATAAAAGCACTTTATAAAGTCAATATTCTGTTCTTTCTAGATTCATTATTGGAAAGTATTTCTATAACCTCTACATTGGCAATGGGTATGGACCAGAATCTATGATAAAACTTGCAAGCATTCTTAAATGTTCTTTCTCATAATGTATAATACATGTCCATATTTTTTGGAACAGAGGGGTAAAGTTTTATCGAATACTATCATTCTGTTTCATCACTTAAAGTAGTGAAGATAACCAATTTCATAAATGGCTGACTTTATTACTGACAATGACTGCATACAATCATAAATGTATGAGTTTCAGGCTAAAAGATTATGATATGATGGCACACTGGAAGCGCATAAATTTTGTCAGATGCTAGGAGTAATCTCAAAATTCTAGGCAGAAGAATAGTAAGAAGAAGCAAGAGATATACTGAAGACCCACAAATACCAGGAGCCACCATGCAAAATTTAGCCATCTGGGTAACATGGTGCCCTGGACTTGTGAATGCCTTTAATATACTGGTCAACAGACTCCATGTAGACAGTATAAAATATAGGCTACTTTGCAAATTCTTCATGTAACTTGAATGTCTGGAGTATTAAGAGTAGCAAGAAGAATTTAATATCAATTTAATAATGACCATTATCCTATGCGAAAGTATGCTGGTCTCCAACATATACTAGTAAATGGCCCAGCTTGCCTACCCTGGGGTCTGTGTGTTTATGTCATACCAATTTACATGTCCCTGCCAAGCCAGAAAACCTCAAGACATCACAAGATGCAATTGGTGTTTAAATGTATCTCCCAAAGGTTAATTTTGCTGTACTGCAATATCAACTAACATTGTCTGCAAATGTGATATATATATATATATATATATATATATATATATATATATTATACACATTAATTAAGGCAGGTCCACCTGAATCTTATGTTGAGCATTCATGTAAGGTTCAAGTTATGGTGTTGTATTAAAGGGAGAATGCCATACATGTTCAAAAAAATGTAACACAAGGCTAAAAAAAACCTGCACATCCAATCACAGACCAACTTACTGACTAAATTCATTCTCTAAAATATCAGCAGAAGTTACATGCAATAGAGTAAGAAATTTCTTAAACTAGAAAAACATTCTTGCCAATAAACAATTTGCGTTCAGAATCACACAACAAAATAAAGTCTTTTTCATCTTCACAGAAGAGTTCTTACCTGCCCTTCATAATGAAATGCATGTTGCTGCAATATCCAGAAATCTTGCTAAAGCATTTCATTGTTTAAATAATAATCACAAAAAGTTATTTAGAATAAAGTTGGACAATAGCTTACAGCATATCATCATGACAGAAACAAAAAGTAGAAAATAATCCATCAGATTTAATTTTCAGAATATGCAGTGATTCAGGGTTGAATACTTGGTGCTTTGGTCTTTCTCACGTACCTGTACATTAGCACAAGAACAACTAGTGTCTGATTATAGTTTAATCTGTCATCGGTTATCCTTATTCAAAGGCACATACATATTAATGTCCTTCCCTAACCACAAGTATTCAAACAAAAGTTACATTTCATAAAGAAAATCCAACAAGATGCAACAATGTATCAGAATTTTTATTATTCCATATTTATATGAAGCTCAACATGTTTCAGGCGACACACCGCCCATCATCAGGAGCCTAAAACTGCACTGGCAGCCTCTGGTTTTTCATACGTGGAAGGTCGTTGGACGTGTAGTTGGTAGACGTTGTCAGGCACATACTGTGCCTGTATGGAAAACCAGAGGCTGCCTGTGCAGTTTTAGGCTCCTGATGATGGGTGGTGTGTCACCTGGAACATGTTGAGCTTCATATAAATATGGAATAATAAAAATTCTAATACATTGTTGCATTTTGTTGGATTTTCTTTATGAACTGTACTATGATGCATGGATCCACGAACATCAAGTTCAAAAAGTTACACTTTTGCCAGCGATGTCAGTATTATTATTACATAGCCAGAAATTTACTCTACCACAAACTTAATAAATGACATTTTCATTTTTATTCTGATACAACCCACGATCTTTTTATACATCACAGGCAAACATTTTATGAAACAGGCAGAATCGTGTCATGAAAAGCACAACTGCATGTTAACTCATGTTTTTTAAATTGTTGTAATAAGAAAGTGCCTGATGATGGCTTGTGCAGACTGAAATATGTAGCACACTGTCATATAATATTAAAGTGTTGTGTTGATTGGTGTATTTCACTTGTTTGTGGCATTTTCACTATTTTAAACAAATTTTTACAGCAAATAACTCACACTAAATTCCGCCAAAATATATTTCATTAAGTTTTTTATTCTTTCAAGTACAGGACACAATAATTAAACAAATGTAGGATGGGCAAATAATTAAACTCCTTGGTCTACAAATAACTCCAACCTAAACAGAAAACATACATTGAATAAATTAACTCTAAAGCAAGTTCTGTAGTGTATGTCATAAGGGCAGTCACATCACTCATGAAAACACAGAAGCTACATTAGTTTAGTTCCATTATTTACATTCTATCACATCACATGGAATAATCTTCTTAGGAAATTCAACACATACCAAGAAGGTATTTTACACCCAAAACAATTATTGGAATAATGGCAAGCCTTAAAAGAAAGCTGTCTTTTAGGAAATCATTTGGGAAATTTAACATTTTTCTACTTGCCAGAAAATTTTTCCTCTCAGTATTATAATTTGTTGTGGGCAAATAAAAACATTCCAAATTCCATAGGCATAAGATATATATATATATATATATATATATATATATATATATATATATACACAATCTGCACATTACAAGCACTATCATCAGTACCACAACAGGGTTGATTATACCCATTTTAATGAAGTTATTCAGTACCCTTCACCCAACAAATGAAAGCTGATACCAGAATCATAGCATCTAACCCCTTCTACTTTGTCTACAATTTAGTACACTGAAAAATTTCTATTACATGCAAGAGAAAATGGTAATGGTTCCATAAAACACTGCCCCTTTGCTGCAGGACTGTAGATACATATTTGCCAGCATTTTAAACGAGTATTACGGCTTGTGTCATGACATGTTCTATAACCTTGGCTTGTTACTCCCATCAAAGTTCTATGAAGCATTACATTCTATAAGGTATTAAGGGAAAAAACTAAATGCAATTAATAGGATACAATCATTCAGGGTCTTGTAATTTACAGAACTGAATTTCCGTGTGTTCCTGAGTCTGGAAAGTGGCCAGTTGAACTAGGCATGATGGACTGTGTGAAATGAATGCTAAGACACAAAGCAAGCTAGGATTAAAAGTCGGCTGCATTTTATTTACTTAAAAGACTACTTTAATATTTATCTCTTCGTGTGTTACGCTTTGATTAGAGTACGAGTTAGTAATATTTTGTGCGTACAAAAACACCAGCAAGTACATAAATTCTGTCCCTTATTTTGGAAAGAATTAATATTACCATTTTGATACAACGTTTGTTCTTGGTAACCCAAATGACAAGTGTGTAATGATCATGAATTTGAAACTAGAAATGAAACGTCATAAAACCATATAACCAAGTTACATATTTTATCAACCACGTCAACAACAAAAAGCGGTTAATTAATGCCAGTCACGTTTGCCTATTGGAACAGTAACCATAAAAAATATTAAGCAATCAAGTTACATAATTACATCAAGTTACATAATTACAAACAATCTTCACATATTAAAAATGTATGTCGTTTAGTTTGTCACTTCATGCTTCATTTATATTGTCACGTCTTACTTTGTCGTTTTCGATTGGAAGAATTTACAAAACGAACAGCTGTACGCTTTAATTCCAGTTCCTATTATCTGCTGTACACTTACTACGAAAATATTTCCTTTTAGTGACCTGCACATTACGTTACACATGGAACAAGTTCATTACCAACAGGCCATGAAAAATTGCCTGTTGCTTTCTACTACACACTCCGTCAGATTACACAATCAGCTGACGGCTGCCAGCGCACCACCACCATATTGAAAGTACAGTGACGTAAAGAGGAGCCATTTGAAACTGCGTCTGATGTCAGTGAAACTTCAGAAATTGACGAACTATGACTAGCAAAAATACAGAATACAACTATTTCTTCTTGTGGATCTCGTTTCTTGGACGAACGTTTCGAACAAGACACTTACTGTAACCTTAACTAAATCTTTTTCTTTCTTCGTTGTGTGATTTGTAGCAAAAAACTTGTTTCGTAAAGAGTACGACTCTATAAAAAAGGTGAGAGGATGGATATTTCTAATTATAGACCATTTCACTTTTGCCATCATTTTCAAAAATTTTTGAAAAGATCATATTTAGAAGACTAATTCAACATCTTGATTATAATAAGATCTTGGCTAATGAACAGTTTGGTTTTAGAAGTAAAACATCTACTGATTTAGCTTCTTTTCACCTAATCTGTAAAATACTTGAGGCATTAAATAATAGATTATTAGTGGGAGGTATTTTTTGTGATTTGAAGAAGGCATTTGATTGCGTGGACCATGAGATTTTGTTGGCAAAAACGTATCAGTATGGCAGTATAGGTAAAGGGCTTAAATTAATCGCATCTTATCTGCAGGATAGAAATCAGAGTAATTATATCTAGTAGGTCTAAACTATATTACTCAGAATGGGAATCAATCAAACAAGGTGTTCCACAAGGCTCTGTCCTTGGACCATTGCTTTTTTTGATATATATAAATGATCTCCCAGAAACTATTAACTCATTAGCTGATCCAGTTTTATTTGCGGATGATACGAGTATGATTGTGAAATCGACTGAACCCTGGGAGTTCTTGCATTCCATACAAAGAAATATTATAAATGCTGATAGATGGTTTAAGAGTAACTCATTGTTGTTAAATGTGGATAAAACTCATTTACTACAATTCTATACCGAAATTGGTCAAATAATGGACCTGGAGGTCCACTATGAAAATAAACAAATTACTGCAGTTAATACTATTAAATTTCTTGGACTAATAATTGATTCAACCTTGTCATGGAAACAGCATATTGATAGCATCATACCCAAGCTTAATAGAGCATGTTTTGCTATTAGACAAGTAAAACCATATATGGCATTAGAGGCTTTAAAAACGATTTACTTCTCTTATTTTCACTCAATTGTAATGTATGGAATTATATTCTGGGGTAACTCAGTTCATAGTCAGTATATTTTCAAAATTCAGAAAAGAATGATCAGGCTTATTGCAAATTTGGGAGTAAGGGACTCCTGTCGCTGTGTTTTTAAAGAACTGGGGATTATACCCTTGTATTCACAATACTTATATTCCCTACTCATGTTTGTAGCTAAAAATAGAGATTTGTTTCAAGCAAATACTGATGTTCACTCATTTGGCACAAGATATAAAATTGATCTCCACCTGCCATCAGCAAAATTGAAAGTATTCCAGCGAGGGACTTTTTACTCAGGAATTAGAGCTTATAATTACCTGCCAAAAAATATAAAGGACTTGTCGTATGATGTGAGGCGTTTTAAACGAGTCCTTAAAAGATTTTTTCAAACACTCATTTTACTCATTAGAAGAGTATTTTAATTTAAAATTTGACCTTAATTTTAATTCACAATTGTAAATGATGGATACTCCATTAAACATGTCTGTATTTATTATACATATGTATATTGCATTTGTAGTACGTTATTTGGATCAGTATTATTACTTACTTACTTACTCCATGGAGCAGAGTCCTTCTTGAGAAGCTAACCAGTAAACTTTGCAGCTAGTCAAGAAATTCCCCGCATTTATGGAACCCGAAAGTCCCTTACCATA
>Ga0268261_10000686_pt1 | contig 21878 bp, 15 predicted proteins | sample TergutNc150P1_FD_190353 | JGI IMG/M metagenome (GOLD analysis project Ga0268261, IMG submission 190353) | Nasutitermes corniger P1 segment gut microbial community from laboratory colony in Florida, USA - Nc150 P1 (SPAdes) (version 2) | ecosystem: Host-associated > Arthropoda: Insects >...
GCGTAGTACAGGTAAGACACGATAACTCGAAAACCGTAGCCAATGAAGCATTTTCATTGTGATTTTCGTGTTCAGCAGCTCAATTTACATAAGAATTGGCTCATTTCATTTCTGCTAGAAAAAAAAAGTGAAATTTTGTAGATCAGTGTAATCTACGCTGTGTAACATCCCAGAATAGTGCCAACAGTACTTCATTTTGTGTGTAAAGTTGCCCTGTACTTTTCTACTTCTGCAGTAAATAGACTGGTAGATGGATAACATGGTGACATTGATGAACAAAAGGAATAGTTTGAGTGTGGAAGGAAAACTGAAGTGATACGAGGAATAGACATTGGAAAAAAAGAAAGCCAGCATGTGTTGCAAATTCAGTCTCGTAAATTCTGTGATCCAAATGACTTGTAATAACAGAGCCAAAATATTAATGCGTAGCAAAGGAGTGGATCGAGAATAGAGTGATTTTGCAAACTTGAATGAAGTGACAAGGATGAGGCAATGCTTACGTGGTTTTAGCAACAGAGAAGTGACTATGTACCAGTGAGCAGTTCTCTTCTGATGAGTTTTTATTCTTCCTAGATTTTAAGTGAAAGTTAATGTATTTTTTTTTACCATAAACCTGTATGGAAGCTTGCAGCTACGTAAGAGTAATTTTTATTCTGTCTAAATTTTAATTGTAATTTAATTTTAAAATAGATTATAACATAAACATGTAAGTAATATGCCTACATGCCTGAATTTTGTTCTAAAATATTTTTCCTTTACTTTTACCATGCACCTCACTTAGAGTGACACTCATTTATAACAACACAATTTATTCAGTCTCTTTCATGATGTTACAACCAAGGTTGGCTGTATTCAAATAAGTTTCATTTATTTTCATCTTTAGTCTGTGTGTCTAATGTACTCTTCTATTTTCATATATTTTCCTATTTTATAGGGACCTGGCTGCAAGAAATATCCTTGTCTTTTCAAAGAACAAAGTTAAAATTTCTGACTTTGGACTGTCACGTGCTCTAGGTGTGGGAAAGGATTATTACCAGACAAATTTTAATGTTAATCTGAAACTTCCTATAGCTTGGTGAGTAGCTGTTTTGTACATTGAATTATTAGAATATTATAAAGTAAGTAGTTAAATTTGTCTTGGGGGTCATGAAGAACTTGTAAAGTAAGAAACATTTTTACATTACGGCCATGATATAACAAGAATTTATAAAATTGATGAAAGTGTTTGTTCTGACAGATCCTCTTAACATCTTAAAGTGGTTGTAGTGTAGAGTTTTGAAGTCTGGCTAAGTACATGTGGCATGGTATGACACAAAAGTTTAATCTTTGGATTGCTGGCCGGGTACAAAATGTACCCAGGCGTTGTCTTTTATTCAGCAGTTCTCGGTGTTGTGGAGTAACAGGCTTACCAACTTTTCTCTTTGTTCTTTCAAGTCCTCTGACATAAAATTATCATTATGCATTGAGTGTGTTGTTTTTTAACATGCTGAATTTTTTTACAAATATGACTGGACAGTTTTGTATTGATGTTAATTCTATTTGTTCAAGAGCCAAAAGACAGAAAAACAGATGGTAAATGTTACCAGTGTTCAGAATTATTGTTCCAGGACCGCTCTAAGAAGGCAGTTCAAATAAGATGCAACATTTGCAGGGAACAATCATACTATGAACAAATTTCATTCACATTTCTGTTTTAAACTATTTTTTATTAAAAAAAATTTAGGCCTATTGTTCTGTTTGGTTGAGAAATGAAAAATGTGAATATAAGCAATTTTTTTTATTGAATCTGAGAAACATATTTCAAAAAAAGACATGTTGAAAAAATAGTGGGTGCAAAATGTACAAAGTACGGTAAAAGTTGGAAGTTGTGTTGCTCCATAATCTAAGTGTTAAATCCATGTCTGCAGTTAGTATTTGTTTTTTGCCACATGTGCATTGAAAGTTGCAGAAATGTTATTATTAGTTTCACTGTGTATGTATGTATGCTTTTTAATCGCTTGATTGCTGAATGGATTTTCATGAAATTTGAAACTGAAATTTGATGACACATTCCAGTTATGGTTAAAACCATGTAACAGTGAAAGCTCTTCTCTACAAAGACTCACACATCTTTCTGTGTGTATCTTGAGCATCTCTCATTGAATATTTGAGTACAGAGTTTTTCAAGCGCTCATTATTAGAGGAACATTCAAGGCATTTTATGCCCTTCACACTTTTTCAATAACTTGTGTAGGTTTTGAGACAGTTGAACAGTTGAAAGAAAATGTGTCACAGTTTACACATATAGTGTGTGTATATACCTATATAACCTTTTTAATTGAATATCACACGCATGAGAAAACAATAAATAATAATTTAACTTTTATAATGTCTTAGGTGTTTTAACTGAGAAGTTGATGATATGCTTACTGTATTCTCAAGTGATCACTTTATTGTGAAAAACTGTGTGGTAGAGGCAGCTTCTGAGCACAGTAGATTTGCCAGACACTTTGTTCCGCCAATGCTTGTTTTTTCTTGTCGAGTGGTCATTCTGCCCATGATACCACTGAAAGTTCTTGGTCTTCTAACTGTCCTAAGAAATGGTTGTGTTCTGCCTTTATTATTGTTTTGTCATATAGTGTCGCTTCCAATCTTTTCATACAAAACAACTCTGGAAGGATATATTCTGAATCTCTGTCCTTGGTATTATGCATTTCTTTGTGTGACACTGGTCCACTTTCACATAAACAGCTTACCCATTTTTGGCTTTGTTCTTCAAATGGAAAACACTGCTGAGGAAGTGTGTCCTTACTGTCTTTCTGTTCTACTCTTCATTGCAATAATTTCAGTACGTCTTTACTTCTCACTCATGTCAGATGATGTCTTACTTCACAGACTTTCTTGTACTCTTATTTATCAGATTGGTTCTGGCATGATTTAATGTTTAACTTTATCATGAATTTCTGTTGCTGTAAATAATGTGTCTGTGATTTGGTAGATGAATGTATGATCTATGTTGTCAGTGTCAATAGCTCAGATAATTTTCTTAATGAAAGCTCTTTCTGTGCTGAAATATACGATTTCCCAAGCTGCCACAAATGTTTCATAGAGATATTCTGTTCTGTCTAGTATAACACAGCCTTCTGCTTGTAAACAATATTTTTACTTGAAGCCATAAGCATGTATGCATGTGCAGTATAATAGATATCTTGATGACAGTAATGTACTGAAATTTGGGAATAATTACTAGGTGGGGATCAGACATTTCCAGACCAGGGCAATAAAGTAATTTTGGGCTTACCTTAGGTACAGGTTGGTATTGTCTCCTTCAAGGTACTCCCTTCACATTTTATACACTGGGCCCAGTACCTCTCCCACTGCTGTAAACATTCTCAAAATTTCATTTCATTATGCTGCCTAGCACTACCTGTGATTCTGCATGAATATCTGTGATATCTTCTTACCTCTGCCTTTTGTAACTCAGTTTTTATATTTGGGAGCAGGAAGAAATAACAAGACCTTAGAAAAGAAATTTCTATCCTAGGCCAGATTGTGCAGGTCCCCCCCCCCCCCCACACACACACACACGCACGCGCGTACGCACGCATGCGCACACGTACTTCAGTTTTACTTCTGGTCATAATGCTGCTGAAGGGGCACAAATTTTGCAGCGACTCACCTCATTTTTAAATCTTCAGTTGAAATGCATGTATCATATGTTATAGACCTAGGTTGTTGCAAACATTGTTAACCCTTATCCTGCTAGCGTGGAGAATATGGTGAGCTCCTAATAATGTCAGCAAGTAGCCGATGGGATTTAATTCGGCGTTTAAAGGGTTGATCATCATAAATGACTTTACACACTTTTGCCACATTGTAAATAGTTCATATTAATGATGAGCAGCTTGAACATCCAGAATCTTCCATGGAAGTGTGGCCATCTTTGAAAGTTGAATAACCTTCAGGGGTGTGTGATCTACTCATGATGTCATCACAAAAGGCTATTTTCCAACATTTTATCAGTTTCATAAGCTGGTTTTTTAAAGTGAAATAAATTATTCATTCATTCATTCATTCCTTTGGCATGTGCAGAATGCGACAATTTCTTGCCATTCTCAGGAGCTTCTTCCATTCCTCTCTGTTATATACCCTTTGCTTCTTTCCCTTTCCACCAACTAGTCTTCCATCCTCCCTCACTTCCTCATGCCATCTGTTTCTTGGTCTACCTCTCAGTCTCATTTCCAAATTAACATCTAATACTTTTTTTGGAAATTCCGTTTTCTTCATTCTCTGTACATGCCCAAACCAACGAAATCTATTGAAGCTTTTTGTCTGTTATAGTGAGTTTTTTTTAACAATTGAATAAATTTCTTTATTGGTTAATATCCTCCAGTTTTCTTTTTCATTGTCATGTACTGGGCCTAAGATTCTTCTATACACTTTCCTTTCAGAAATGTTGATTTGCTTTCTATCTCTCTTTGTTAGTATCCAGGTTTCTGATGCATATGTTAAAGTTTTGTCTCTTATTTTGTTGTTTAGTCTTAATTTTAGCTCATTAGATGTAATTTTATTCCTAAAAATCTTTCGTAGCATAAAGTATGTTTTGTTAGCATTTTTTATTCTTTCTTGTAAATCTGTTTGATGATTGTTATCTTCATTAAGTATAACACCTAGATCTTTGAGGTGCGACATCCTCGTTGTGTTAGTCGAATCACAAAATTATACAGCAGACACTCGAATTCAAAACACAAATATATTATTATTACATATATAGCAGACAATGGTAACAGCTAAAAACTACATGGTTGGCCTCTAACAGGCCATCATCGGGTTGTACATCCAATGAAAAGGGGTTGGGGGGCTGTACAATATACAGTGTAACTTCTGTCTGATGACGAGACCTCGTTAATCGTATCATATACATTATAACCAACTTAAAATAGGAAGAACTAAATAAGTAAGTAAAGTTAGGAAGAACTAATGAGTAATAATGCCCTAGGATGTAGTTCGTGGTGGGTAGCGGACTGTGAACTCCGGGGTGTGTGATGTGGTATTAGTAGAACAAAAGCTGCATCCGTGCTGGTTTCAATATGAGGTAGTACCGGTGGGTGTGCTGTGGCAGTGATGAACAAGGATGTGGTGCTGTGGAAGGAGGGCCACTTAGGTGCGATTTGGCATCTGTTTTGAATGGTGTGGTGTAGCTCTCAATATTGCTATGGTACAGGGTTCCTTCTGAACTACTGATATGCATGCTGTTGTGGGTGGTACAATCTCCCGTCTGCGAGAATAGAATATGGGCTTTTTATAAAGGATTAGAGAAATATGGTATACCCTAAAACGAGGGCAAGTAACATGTATATTAGTTCCTTGCATGTGGTAGTAGTATCCTAGGTCAGTGTGTTGGTGGTGTTTGTCGCGTTGAGCGTGTATATGGGAGTTGGTCTTCATTTATCCCTGTGGGTGCTAGTTTTCAGTACTATCACTGCATAACACTCGCTGTGTGGAATTTATATGTGGCACCTGTTGTGTGCATATGTGCTTGGTACACGGAGTAGTTAGGCACCTGTGTGGAAGCTTTTGGTAACACACTGCACTGTAGGGTAGAAATAAACTTGGACAAACTGACTTGTGTTCATTGTTTCAAGTTTTTGCTTGTGAGGTCGTTGTGTGTGGTTGCGACTGCTTCTCTGAACTGGTCTTGTTACTATCATGGAAAAGGAGGCCTGTGTTGGAGTATTGGGGTGTTTGACTGTCTGAGGGATTATGGTGGGAGGGGTGGGGGTTATGGAGAGTGGGTCTTTAGCAGGGTAAATATGGTGTGACTGTCATTTAAGTGGTTGTTGGCAGCGTATTCCGCGTGAATGTAGCACCGTTCAAGTGTGTTAAGGTGTGCACTTTTCTTATGGTTTTGTAAGACCTGCATAGTATCGTGGATGGTGCCAAAGGAATGGGCGTGATTGATTAGGCGTTGGGTAAATTTCGAAGTGTGGCTGTGTAGTGCCCAGGGTTTGAGAACCACCGTGGACACTCGTTAGTACTGACCCGGGTTCGAGAATGCCGCGCCGGTACTTTGGGTTTCTGGCTTACGGGCACCGTCGTTAAACTGTGTGTCCGTAAGTCAGGGTATTTGCTGCCACCACGTACCTAAGTATGACGAATTTAGGGATGCAAAGGGAGGTTATGTCCAATCGAACGATCTGTATGTTGCTATTATCTGGAGACATATATTTACACACAGTATACACTTATATACAATTTAGAGTAGTTCAGTACAAATGGTATAACTGACAGTGTAAAATAACGAATAATCGTCTTGCCTTTATGCTCAGGGGGGGTTTCGGAACTTGCCACTCGAATGAATTTAGCGAATATAGTCAGACAGTCTCACCTTGAATTAGCAGAAGCGTAGCAAGGTACAGAACCATTCTGTACTGTGGTTTCAGTATTATCAGTATGTCAATATTCTTCAGACGAGCACTACGTCGGTAATCAGTGACTAGAGATCCAAAACGTCAAACTGACGTGGATCCAACCAAATGAGAATTCCTTGATGCCTTGATATCGGGTCATTGCGGTGAGGGTATATGTAAGAGAATTTACGCTGATCGCAGCGACTTCTGACATTGCGGCAAGTGTCCTGCTCCAGTTAGCTATGATTTCCTAGTGCGGCGTACATATGAAGCAACTAGGTCATGCTGACACGATAAAACTTGCAGGCAAGACGATTGTGATTTCCGGCATTCTATAATTTCTTAACTGGGCCAAGCGTTGTGAAACAAATTTTCAAAGTTAATCTAACCAACAGTCCAAACCTGTAATTTTGAACATTACAGCTTGCCCCTTTTTAAACGATATTTCGGGGTAAGCCACAAATTAACCCGAAATTTCGTTACCCATATGGTAATAATACTAAAACATAATTGACAAGTGTTAACATACATAACCCTTGAACATGGCGAAATACATACAGCTTAACAATGTGACCATGAATCAACATATAACAATCAGGAAAAAAAATATACATTTGCACAAGGCATTCAGTCTTTATACAGAGCATCAGTATCGATGTTTTGTGGTACGAAGACCGGATGTTAGCGGAATTCCGCTTAGTCGGCGACCTTGGTTAGGTGGACCTTGGTTGCTGTGCGTTGACGAATCAGCAAACTGACACTGGCGGTTTGTTCTGGAGTGTATTAATCTTTGCGCGGCAGTGTGTAGGCGGCGAACGTTACATTGTTGCATCGTGGTTCGGCATAAGCGGTGGCTGTCGGGCTTTCTGAAGCCGGAACGGGGTGCGTTGGGGACCGGGGTGTATTGTCTTCTGTGGCCTTGTCTGTGCGCTGGCAACATGAGACAGCACACTGAAATTTCGACTGGAGAAACATCCCTAGTGCCAGCAGGACTGTGAGTGCGCAGGAGACTGCTGTGATTATCAGGTGCCAGTGGGACGGTGTTTCTTGCTGGGGGGTGGCCTCCTGGATGTGCACCAGCATGTCTACGTCCGGTACGTATACTGATGGGGCGACGAGGTTGGCGTGCGCAACGCCGTGCAGTTCCGGAAGAGTCCATATCTCGCCGGAAGCGATGGAGCATCGTGTGGCGTTGTGGATTAGACCCGCGCCGGCAAGTGTACGAGTGCGCGTCACCCACACGTTGTCTCGTGGACATCTGGTGGTCACTTGGCGCTGGCTCGGAAAGTGGAAGACCCATACTTCTCCGTGCCGCAATAAGGTAGGTTTCCGGTAATGTACCGTCAGGCTCCTCTTGCAGGGTTCGTCTTTAGATGTCGTCTGGAAATATAACTTGGACTCGCAAGTAATTGACCTTGTGTCATACAGGGCTCTGTCTGCCGGGCATATTGTAATGCTGCCCGCGTTACATTTTTGCACGTCTGCTGCCGTCATCAAAATGTAATCTCTCTGACTATGTGACAGGCCGAAATAGTCGTACTCAAGTTGGTATAGCGCGAAGGTGTCATTTAATACTGGAGTAGGCAATGCGATTATTTGAAACAAGGTAAAGCTCTGGCTCTCAGTTTTCAAGGGAACTTCAAGAATTAATTTAATACCGTGTGCGTTACCTACTTCTGTCACTTTAATCAATTCATAATATAAGTGAATGTTTTCAAATTTAGTACCTGCAATCAGTTCATAATTTACAGGCAAACATAAGGAAATGTTCCTCAATATGCTGTGTAAAATGTTTGGACTCAAAATAGTCATGGGCAACTTCCCAGAAAGCGAATGTTGTATGGCCATTTGCAGATCATCGACCTGATGGGTCAGCTGCAGTAAGGCGTATTCTAATTCTCGAATTACTGTAAACAGTGCGCTTTGATTAAACAAAGTTAAATTCAACCACATAACGTCTCTTGTTAACTGCACATAACGGTCATGTGATTGGACTAATTTATTTTTAACAATGGTGGACATATTCGAAATTGCATCAGCATTTACCCGTGTAAAACATAAGGAAACCAAACATAAATTAAGTTAAACCGTTACATGTGTAAGAAAATGCATAAACATATGTGCCGTAATCAATTTAAATACAATTATAGGCCCAATGCATGTTGCCTATTTAAAACAAGGGTAAACAATCTCTGAATTTCCCTTTTGTAACCCGTTTACCGTTTCACGTGTACATTGTCTAAGTCTGTTCTCGTGGCTGTCTGCTCTCAGCACGTTCAGAACTAGGGGTGTCCAACATCCGTTGTGAAGGCAATGAGAGTTGTCTAAAGAGTCGGTACTCCCTGAATGAATTTCCTAAATCTACTAAACATCCGAAATACGTTCTGGATAAAATATCTATGCTGGTAGGCTACGCTTCTCGGGGTCGCTCTGTCTTCGCATACAACGTAACACAATGTCTACTGACTATATCTCGTGAGATTTTCCCGATTTCACACCTCAAACAGCAAACACACTCCTCAATAGGATAGCTTGTGTTCGTGTTATGTCGTCAGTCCCAACTGACATAACCCTGTTTCTCCACCGAGACTGCTCAGCCTTGCTGAGATAACCCGTGAGACTTCTCAACAATCTCACCCGTTGAACGGCGAACATATTCCTCTAAAGGACAGATATGTTCCCGTTTTTCGGCATCAGACACACTGACCTAACCTTGTCTCTCCAACAAGACCGCTCAGCCCTGCTGAGATAAACCCGTGAGATTTTCACAACAATCTCGCCCGTTGAACGGCGAACATATTCCTCTAAAGGACAGATATGTTCCTGTTTTTTGGCGTCAGTCACAACTGACGTAACCTTGTCTCTCCAACGAGACTGCTCAGCCCTGCTGAGATAAACCGTTGTCCCAGACAACGCGCGCTCGGTCGTCTCTCAAGTGACGCACCGAAAATACTCTGGACCTACATCGGCTCCTAGCCGGTCCACCGAACTATAATCTTCTGACATATGCCGTTACGTGTACGTTCCTACGTCGCGTGCCCTGTTCATCGTGATTTCCTAAAGTTCTACCAGCAGTGGGTTATCTGTGTCATAGCTTCGTAAGCATCTGCAAGATTACGTCATAAGCGTGGACATCTCCACGAGTATGCCTTGCCTCCCCGACCTTGAGTCAGGTGCTCAGTGCATACGTGCGCGGCTCACTCCAAAGTGCAACTGCAGCACATTCCCAGTCAGCTGTTACACTGACCGTTCCATATTGACGTCTTGCCATGAAACACACAACAACAAAGAATTTCGTTTCTCATTTCCCAACTAATTTAACTACAGTACTGAAATTTCGCTTTCCATATTCTGCGATAGCACACGAGAGGTAAAGCTCAGGTTTCGACTTAGTTTCGTAATATTGAGCGTTCGCTCAGATTTCCTATCCCTGGCGAGTTTCGTGTTCTCCCTCGCTGTTTCCGCTATGCAGGGCATTCCTCGGCAAAATGCCCTATGCCCTTGCACTCATAACACTGGGATGCGACCTTAGACCCAACGCTAAGCGTCGTTTCGAATTTATGCCCTGCTATCCTCTCCCTTTGGAGTTTTGGGCCCGAGTAGAAACGCGAACTAGCTGGGTCGGCAACTTTCACCGTTTCTAGTTTTGAATCGTCGGACGGGTGCCACCTTCCTATCCTAACTGTGCCTTCAGTAATTTCGATTTTGTGTCCTGTTATCCTCTCCCTTTGGAGTTTTGGACCCGAGTAGAAACGCGAACTAGCTGGGTCAGCAACTTTCGCCGTTTCTAGTTTTGAATCGTTGGACGGGTACCACCGTCCTTTCCTAACTGTGCCTTCACTAATTTCGATAACCCTTTCTAGGGGTGTGGCTGACTCTGAACCTAACCATTTCGGCACAAGTGAAATGGTTAACATTAATAAATGTCCCATCCGCCTGGTGAGTTCTGCTTTTGATTTCAAAAGTGCTTGGCGGCGTATTTTCTGCATGGTGAGTTACAATTTTGACCAACGTTAGAATTTAGAATTTTGACCGACGTATTTCCTGTGCTCGTCTGATGTGTATATGATTCGTTCGTACGTGACTCTATCTTGGACCCATATCTCTCCTCCCACTTGCAAATCAAGCTGTAGCGTAATGCGAAAGCTACTTGGTAAAAGAACACCCTGCCTACCAATCTGTACCTACGTCGTACAAACTTGGGAATGCTAGGGGAAAGGCCACCGCTGCCTACCAATCTGTACCTACGTCGTACAAACTTGGGAATGCTAGGGGAAAGACCACTGCTGCCTACCAATCTGTACCTACGACGTACAAACTAGGGGATGCTAGGGGAAAGACACCGCTCCCTACCAAATCTGTAGCGACACGGTGCTAACCGCTGTCACTAATGTAGCTAAGTCGACGAATTTAGGGATGCAAAGGGAGGTTATGTCCAATCGAACGATCTGTATGTCGCTGTTACCTAGAGACATATATTTACACACAATATACACTTATATACAATTTAGAGTAGTTCAGTAGAAATGGTATAACTGACAATGTAAAATAACTGAATAATCGTCTTGCGTTTACGCTCGGGGGGGGGTTTCGGAACTTGCCGCTCGAATGAATTTAGCGAATATAGTCAGACAGACTCACCTTGAATTAGCAGAAGCGTAGCAAGGTACAGAACCATTCTGTACTGTGGTTTCAGTATTATCAGTATGTCAATATTCTTCAGATGAGCACTACATCGGTAATTGGTGACTAGTGATCCCAAACGTCAAACTGACGTGGATCCAACCAGATGAGAATTCCTTGATGCCTTGATATCGGGTCATCGCGGTGAGGGTATATATAAGAGAATTTACGCTGATCGCAGCGACTTCCAACATTGCGGCAAGTGTCCTGCTCCAGTTAGCTATGATTTCCTAGTGTGGCATACATATGAAGCAACTAGGTCATGCTGACACGATAAAACTTGCAGGCAAGACGATTGTGATTTCCTGCATTCTATAATTTCTTAATTGGGCCAAGCGTTGTGAAACAAATTTTCAAAGTTAATCTAACCAACAGTCCAAACCTGTAATTTTGAACATTACAGCTGTTGTTTCTGAATGCTAGCCCGTGTTCATTGTAACGTATTGAGAAGCTTCGACCAGTTTGTCCCACATAGGCCTTCTTACGGTCAGGGCATGTGAGTTTGTATACCCCAGATGATGCATATTTGTCTGATTTCTGGTTTTTGTGCATTAGGGGCTTTTGAATGGTGGTGTTAGTGTGGAAGGCTATTTGTACTTTAGTACATGTGAATATGTTGGTGATAAAAGTGGTCTCCTTCCCTGTGTATGTGAATGTGGCCCATGTGTGTGTTGGTGTTTGTGTGGTTAGCTGTTGTTTTGGTTTTTGGTAGGCAGATTTTTGTGGGTTGATGGGGAAGGAGTTGTTGTTTAGAATGTTGTGGATGATGTTTTCTTCTTGTTGGTACTGTTCTTTTTGTAAATCATATGAGTTTAGTCAATAATACAGGAATTTGAGTGCTGCGTATTTGTGCTGATTGGGGTGGTTGGATGTATAAGGGATTATGGTGTCAGTGAACATAGGCTTCCTGTAGATGGATGTCTTCCAGTTGGTGGGGGTTTTATGGATAAAAAGGTCTAAATATTTTAATGTGTTGTTTGCCTCCATTTCCGCTGTAAACTGTTAGGTTGGGGTGTATGGCATTGAAATCTTCTAAGATGGCATGAATGTTTGTGCGGTTAGGGTAAAAAATTATTAAAATGTCATCTACATAGCGGGAATAGTTGACAGTGCTGTATTTGCTCGTTATGTGTGCTAGATGTAGGTGTTCGGTGTGTTGTAGAAAGATCTCAGCTTTTGTGCTGGATGATGGGATGCCCATTGCGAGTCCCTCATTCTGAACTCTTATGTTTTTGTTGAAGGTAAAGTAGTTCTGCTTGGTGATGACCTCATACCAATTTAGCAGTTTGCGCTGCATCTGGGGGTCTATGGGCTTGTGTTTCAATAAGTCGGATAGAATTTATTTAGTTTCCGTGACTGGGACGCTTGGGTATAATTTGGTGATGTCAAGTGATGCAAACGCGAAGTGGGGTAGAATTGGAGTGTCTATTAGCTTCTGCATCAGATCCTTGGAGTTTTCTGTGTTATAAGTATACGGGAGAGGAGCTAGCTGACCTATCCTTTGTGTGAAAAGTTTGGTAAGCTTGTACGCTGGGGCATTATGCCAGTTCACTATGTGTGGAATGGGTTGGTCCAGTATGTGTATTTTTATTAGCCCTTTGATGGTGGGTGCTGAGGGGTTCAAGTTGATGTGCTTCCATCTGAAGTCATGTGGAATTAGTGTTTTACTGTCATTGATTGTTTTCCTGATTTGGTTTTGGTGTGTTTTGGTTGGGTCTGTGGACATGGTTTGGAAGCTGTTCATCTGTAGAAGGTTATGTATTTTGGATTCGTATTGCTGAATGGGTAGAATGACTAAACAGTTGCCTTTGTCTGCGTGTGTTATTACTGCATTGTTTTCTTGTAGTTTGGCTTGGATTGTTTCTATTGTTCTGGGTTCAGGATGGGTGTTAAATCTGGGGTTTGGGTTAGAGTTCTGGTGTAAAGTGTTTATGCGCTCGGCCGAGCCGAACTGAGCGCATAAACACTCATATGGTTTACAAAAAGAAGAGTACCAACAAATGAAAACATCATCCATAACATTCTATACAACAACTCCTTCCCCATCAACCCACAAAAACCTGCCTACTGAAAACCAAAACAACAGCTAACCACACAAACACCAACACACACATGGGCCATGTTCACATACACAGGGAAAGAGACCACTTTTATCACCAACATATTAAGGCGTACTAAACTAAAAATAGCCTTCCGCACTAACAACACCATTCAAAAACTCCTAATGCACAAAAACCTGAAATCAGACAAATATGCATCTGGGGTATACAAACTCACATGCCGTGACTGTAAGAAGGCCTATATGGGACAAACTGGTCGAAGCTTCTCAATATGTTACAACGAACACAGGCTAGCATTCAGAAACAACAGCCACACTTCGAAATTTGCCCAACACCTAATCGATCATGTCCATTCCATTGGCACTATCCACGATACTATGCATGTCTTACAGAACCATAAGAATAGTGCACACCTTAACACACTTGAACGTTACTACATTCACGCAGAATACGCTGCCAACAACCACTTAAATGACAGTCACACCATATTTCCCAGTGCTATTTATGACACCCTGCTAAAGACCCACTGTTCATAACCCCCCCCCCCCCCTCACCATGATCCCTCGGACGGTCAAACACCCCATTACTCCAACACAGGCCTCCTTTTCCATGATAGTAACAAAACCAGTTCAAAGAAGCAGTCGCACCCACACACAACGACCTCACAAGCAAAAACTTGAAACAATGAATACATGTCAGTTTGTCAAAGTTTATTTCTACCCTACAGTGCAGTGTGTTACCAAAAGCTTCCACACAGGTGGCTAACTACTCTGTGTACCAAGCACATATGCACACAACAGGTGCCACATATAAATTCCACACAGCGAGTGTTATGCAGTGATCGTACTGAAAACTAGCACCCACAGGGATAAATGAAGACCGACTCCCATATACACACTCAACGTGACAAACACCAGCAACACACTGACCTAGGATACTACTACCACATGTAAGGAACTGATACACACGTTACTTGCCCTCATTTTAGGGTATACCATATTTCTCTAATCCTTTATAAATAGCCCATATTCTATTCTCGCAGATGGGAGATTGTACCACCCACAACAGCACGCATAAGGAACCCTGTACCATAGCAATATTGAGAGTTACACCACACCATTCAAAACAGATGCCAAATCGCACCTAAGTGGCCCTCCTTCCATAGCACCACATCCTTGTTCATCACTGCCACAGCACACCCACCGGTACTACCTCATATTGAAGCCAGCACGGATGCAGCTTTTATTCTACTAATACCACATTACATACCCCAGAGTTCACAGTCCGCTATCCGCTGCGAACTACATCCCAGGGCATTATTACTCATTAGTTCTTCCTAACTTTACTTACTTATTTAGTTCTTCCTAGTTTAACTTGGTTATAATGTATATGATATGATGCATGATAACTTGCCATCAGACAGAAGTTACATTGTATACTGTACAGCCCCCCAACCCCTTTTCATTGGATGTACAATCTGATGAAGGTCTGTTAGAGACCGAAATATGTAGCTGTTAGCTGTTACCATCATCTGCTGTATATATATAATAATAATATAGTTGTGTTTTGACTTCAAATGTCTACCGTATATATTTGTGATAACACCTAGATATTTAAAATTTTCAGCTGTTCCAAATGTATAATTTTTTACTGTTAATTGTCCTATTTTATTTTGTTTTGAACTGTTTTCCCATTCCACTGTCGTATATTTTGTTTTTCGTAGGTTTATGTGTAGTCCTAACTTTCTGGCAATGTTTTGTTTTTCTGCAAAAAGTTGTCTTATTTCTATTTTATTTTTTCTAATTAAAACAATATCATCTGCATATGCTAATATATTTAGTTGTTCTTTACCAATCTTCATGCCACTAGGAACCATATGTATACTTTGCATGACTTTTTGTAATGCTAAGTTGAATAATATTGGAGATAGAGAGTCTCCCTGTTTTAATCTTGTTTTATTTTCAAAAAAGGATGACAGTGTTCCTTCTATTCTAAGAGCACTTCTTGTCTTTTGTACACGTGTTTTACACATATTTATTAATTATTTAGGAATTTTAAATTCTTCCATACATGTCTCTATGAATAGAGTCATGTGCCTTTCGAAAATCAGTAAGTAACAATTGTACACTCTTATTATATTCCCAAATTTTTTCATTTATTATTTTCAGTACAAATATGTTGTCAGTTACAGATCTTCCATCTCTGAATCCATTCTGGTAGTCCCTGGTAATTTTTTTCAATATATGTTTTAATTTTTTCCAAATTTATATTCACAAAAATTTTGTAAGCTGTGATTCCGAGTGCTATTCCCCTGTATTTCTCACATGTATCTCTATCTCCCTTTTTGTGTATAGGAACTATTATTGTTTCTTTCTATTCTTCAGGCATTCTTTCCTCCTCCCAAATTTGTCTTACTAGTTCATAAATTCTATTCAATAGTTTATTTTCTCTGTATTTTATTAATTCCATATGTATTTCATCAGTTTCAGCTGCCTTGTTATTTTTAAATTTCTCATTGGCTTTTTCACATTTTCTATAGTAAGTTCTTTAACTTCATTAATTTCTCTATTTCCTGTTTTAATTTATAACTTTGGTTCTTCTGTGTTTAATAATTTATCAGAGTATTCTTTCCATATTTCTGCTGTCTCTGTAGTATTCATTGCCAGTTCACCTTTTTTGTTCCTAATCATGTTAAATTTATGTTTATATCCTTTCTTAAGTTGGTTTATTGTTTTATACAGTTTCCTTGTGTTATCATACTTTTGATCTTCTTCTATTGATTCTGTTACATTTTTAATGCATAACTTTTTTATTCCTAATTATTTAGTGTGCTCCTTTTTTATGGTGATACTCCTGCTCTTCTTCTTCCTTCCTCTTATTAACCTTTATCCTGCCAATGTAGAGAATAGGGTGAGCTCCTACTAATGCCAGCAAATGGCAGATGGGATTTAACTCAGCATTTAAAGGGTCAAACACTTTTCCCTTACTTTCTTCATTTCTTCTATTACAATTTTGCATTCCTCATCATACCATCAATTCTTTAATGTTTCTGTGCTTTCATCCCTTTCTGTTAGCTGTTGTTTTGTTTTCTTGATTATTGTTTTAATGTTTTCCCATTTTTCATCAGTATTATTGTCAATATTATCTTCATCTTCAGTATTTTCCAATATTTTGAACTTTTTTTAAGTTCTGTAGCATATTCATGTTTTCACTTTGAATTTTGAAAAACATTCACACTTTTTCTTTTCTCATATTTCTTTTCAGTTTTTACCCTTAATTTCACTTTAAAGTTTATCTTCAGTAAGTTGTGATCTGATCCAGTGTCTGGTCCCCTTGGTGCTCTGATGTCTGTTATTGCACTTCTAAATCTGTTGCTAATGAAGACATGATCTGTTTGATTCGCTGTCCTGCCATCTGCTGAGTACCATGGATGCAAATTTTGTGGGCTTTAATATCTGTCTTTTCTCTGGGATACAGTGATATTGGAACATGCTCTGCACAGATTTATTTAACTTTTAACATACCAGGGATTTAAATCCTGATGTATCCGCTGACGAATGGGGTACTTTCACTGTCCAAGCTCTTTTTCACACTTTTGATAGAACCCATTGTATTTCTGGCCTGTTACTTACTTCAAATGAACAGTATGTGCATAAGAATGAATCCTTCTACCCATTCCACAAGTTTAAAGGAAATCCGCCTCTTTTTATGAAGCTTAGTTGAAGGTAATTTTATTTTCTTTATTTTTTACTCGAATTTTCATTTTCTAGATTTAATCGTTCTAATAGCTCCTGCTGTAAGTTGAGACTCTGTGCTATAAAACTTGGAGTTGACTGTACTTGCCATCGTATTTCCTCAGCCCTTGTTAAGGTTCCAGACTTATAATGATGTTTAGTTTTTGTATTGGTGCTGGCTTATCTGTGTGCTGTGGCAGATGAGTTCGTATGCCATCAGTGGGAGAGTAAAGTTGTGAATACAGACATTTATTTCTGTGTTGAGTGCAATATTGGACCAGAGACAATTGTTTGTCATTCTGCTGTGGGGATTTCTTCATGACATTCTTGAACTGTAGGGTCATAATTAGGTCTGTCTTCTCTGCTCTCAGAGCAGTAACATACAACAAGCCAGGCACTGCTGACACTTAAATCACAAACAGACTCAGAAAGTGTTGTGTTTGTTGTGTGCCAAATTGCTTCAAAGTGCATTTAGCAGTACAAGGAGAAAACATTACAGACAGAGACATCACAGAACTGGTATTAGAATCAGACTCTAACATACTGCTAGAGTGACAGTGATACTGACAATGACACGGATGATGTCGCAGGCACAAATGTCACATGATGGACTGACAAAACAAACTGTTGACCTACTCTACTTATAGTCCACAGGTTTACAGGGGTCCCAGTGTATGATGACAAACAGAGTTACCACGTATCATTAAAAACCCTTCCCCACTTAGTGTTTTGACCACAAGAGCAGGGAAACAAGCACCTTCCACAAGCCACCTAAAAAGACATGACACAAGACAAAACAGACAGTGGCTTATGCAATGTAAGAGAATTTGGTGCCATGTGTTTTCTGTCAAAAACAAAGAAACAACAATGAAATTCAAGTGTCAAGAATGCAACATAAGGTTGTGTGCTAACCCATATTTCAAGGTATATCACACCAAACTGCATTTCTGAGGATCAGCTGACACTAAAAGGAAAAGCAGAACTCACAAATGTCAATAAATTCTACCATTGAAATTATTGAACTGATGTTTTTCAGTAGTGTCTTCTTGATGAAGTAATGGGGGTGAAGGGGGTGTGGATTTTACAGAATGGGTTTTATGAAGGAATAGAGACTTGTCAGAGGGGCCTATGTGTGTTGTATATACTTCATTTTGCTAATACAAGGAAAAAATAAGAAATGCTGATTGGAGACAACTGTAAATAATTTGTGAATTCTGGAAAAATCTGAAGAATGTTAGTAAGGAAAACTGTACTTTATTAGTGATAATTTTGACTACAATCAAACTCCACACAATCTTTTATGCATATACAAGCCTTTTAGACAAATATTGTGGAAAAGAGATATGTATTTATAAATGCAGAAAATTTTAAACAGGACATGGCATTGTGGGACAATGTATTCCCATTTGGCCATTGAAGGGCATTTAATTTCTGGGACATTGTTTTCCCATTTGGACATAAAGGGCTAAATCTCAGTTGCACAAAAATATGAAGTTCATTTAAAGCAACGCTATCCTACCTAAGTCACAACAAATTAACTCGAAGGTATCTACTGCTACTCGGCTGTGTTTTATCTGGTCATTGCTCCTTGTGGCATGCGCAGCAACTTTTTCTGACACCACATAACAGTCACAATGAAAATAATAGTGAAAACAACAATGAAAACTGACATGGTGTTATTCTGGGAAGTAATGGTTGGCATGATTCTTTTCACACAGATGCACATGTGCAAATTCAGTTACACATTTGTTCAAGTTGTACTGCAGATAATAACATACATTGTTGCAAACCTGGACTTTTTTTGGGTATTTCTTATTGGTACATTGCTAACAGCAGTGGTCATTGAAACCAACAGGTATATGAGGTAGAAAATAAAAACATGCATTCCCATTCAGCAGCAGTCTGTCTTGAATTTATGACCCTTCAGAATGAAGGCATTTCTGAGTGTCTTACTAAATATGTGTGTGACCACAGATTCAGAATCCAGGATTATTGGTCCCAAGCAGGGATCAATCAGTTGCTAGTGGTCACAGGTATTTTATCTGAAGATAAATTCCAACATTTGTTTTGGTGATGTTTCATGTGAGTCTGTCAGCTGCCCAACATCAACATATTAGACCTCATTGGAACAAATCAGGCATGATTTGAATAAATTTATGGATATAAAACTTTGTGAAATGTATCTTCCAGGCAGGCACATTGCAACCAACAAGTGAATGGGAGGCTTCAAGGATTTGTAGTTTTCAAAATGTAGGAGTTAGCTAAATGAGGCCATCATGTTTCTAACTTGAGACACTGCAAACTAGACTACATTTTGCCCGTCATCCCATATTATTGGAAATCAGCCACAGCTTTGTGATGCATAATTACAAGTTTTCAAGCATAGCTGTGCTTCATCTGGGTGAAATGCTTGTAACATATTCAGGTGGGTTATTGTATCACACACTGACAGATACCGCACAAGTTACATTGTAGCAGAGGAGATATTGAAGATGAAAATACAACTGGGCCGATACCAACTGAAGAATAATCTGCTATCACAAGCAAAGAACCTGAAATTGAAGAATCCTGTGGTCACTATTAAAAAAAAAAAACTGTTGAGTGGTGTGACAAGATACTGCCAGTTCTGATGCTTGGCACTTTCCACAGCGACAGATGCCAGCTTATGCAGCAGAGAATGAGAGGTTTTGTAATTTGTAACTTGTTATACAATAAGGGCATTATTGACAGGGCTGATAAGAGTCAGCTGTCCCATTACAATGTAAACATGTAGGTTGCAGTGGAAAATGTTGTTGCTAAAGGTGACTGTGGTGAACAGTTCCGTAATCTGTAGTCTCCCACGATAAGAGCAGGACCTGAAATTTCTGAAGCCATTGAAGCACCTGAAGTGAATCCCCAGTGCTGGTAACTGTGGTCATCTGTTGTCTTTAAAGGAAGAAATGCCAAATGGCACTTTTGTCCTGTTATGAAGAATTGAGGCAAAATTATGAATGACTGTGCAATGTTCAGTGATTGGAACACTAAGGGAGGGTGGAGGGAGAAGCAACGCTTCTGTGAATTATGTGCCCGTTATCCAGAACTGCATCCAGGGGAATGTTTAAAACTCAGAAAAAGTGCAAGTGAACTGTAAACAAGGCAAAAGTATACCAGTGTAAATATGTAAATATACATACTGTGCATAACTCATTAAGCATAAGAAAAAATTGCCACTGCTTGGGAATGAACCCAGGCCAACCAGTAAGATGACAGCCATCCTGCAGGCTGGGGGGTACCTTAACTATGTAAGCAACATACCCTTTGAGGTCCCAGTTTTCACAGCTGTTTCTAAGTTTAAGTGAAATAATTAAAATGACTGAAATGCCAGGTAATGTAACTTGTTTTAACTGGCTGGTGTGGTGTAGGAAAAGTAAGTGCAGATTGTTAGACAGTATGTATCACAGTTGTGCAGATGTTTTATCTGCCACTTAACTAGCCACAGTGCAATGGACAGAAATGAAATTCAGATACCTTTATGCTGTGTACAATTTTAATTGTTTTTTTTTTTTTTGAATTTGTCACTTGTTACAATTACCTGACAATAAATTATAAATTTCCATCAGACACAAGAACTTTATTATATGTAATAATTTATGCTACATGTGTCATTCATCTTTTGACCATCTTCGGACTTTAGTATACATTGTCTAAAACCAAGGAGGACCTCTATTAAAAATATGTTTTGTAATTTGTGAGATCTCATGGATTTTACAAATGTCATCATAATGTAGCATTGCATATTCAAGAAAGATCATGTTTCTGTTCATGTTGCTACTAATGGCATACAGCATTGTTTCTGAAATTGTTAACAATTATGTACAAGCTGTAGTCTACTGTATTTGCAAGTTATTTAGTTGTATAATGTACTGTAAACAATTTGATGTAGGAAGTAGCCAGCATTAAGTAAAACTGATATTTATAAGGAGTTGCAAAATCGTAATCACTCACACAGCATAATAACTTCAGCAACACACAATCCAACAAAATGTCAAATGCAAGGAAAGAATAATATCATAGGATGTGAAATTATCAAAATCATGAGAACACGCATACATATTGTAACAGAGGCGCCCATTGGTTTGACACAACAGCATTTTTTTACACTACAGTTAAAACAATTGAAACAGTCAGTAATTAAAACAGAACACTCACAAGAATTTCAAGAATCACTCACAAGATAGTACCTGCACTTGTGAACTCAGTACTCTGGGCTCATAGCCCTGTCTACAGTTTGCTTAGTTTGGTTGTCTGCTGATGCTCACAGCACTGACACTGGTCTTGAACACAATACTCCACAGATGCACTCTTCTACTCGCTCCACACAATGCACTTTCACAGTGACATTCTTCCTTTACTTACGTCGTCAAGACTTGTTATCTGCTACATAACACACTGACTCGCCATGACAAGACTGAACATCTCTTGCCGTGTTCGCCTTATATGCCACCATTTGCACTTCTCAAACTTTCTATACTGTTCTAGTCACTACTGGATATCCCTTTTCTCGAATATGCTATTTCCTTCTCGTACGAGAAGTTTCTGGCATACTGGCAGCCTTGTTGTCAGAGACTTCGTGGATTGGTAGACTACTAGGTGCCGTTGCCCTCTGTCACAACGTGCACTTATAAATCAGGAAAATCAATAACAAACAAGCCAAACAGAATAGAGATTGTACATAATTTTTTTTTTTAACAATTTCAGGTACTATATAGTATGCCTTTAGTAACAAAACAAAAACATGCATAAGACATGTCGAATATGCACTGGTACATTATAATGAGATCTGTAAAATTTGTGAGATTTCACAAACCACAGAATATTTTTAATGCTCGTTCACCTTTAGTTTAGATAATGTATATTAATGCCTGAAGGTGGTCAAAATAGGCCTGAGACATGTGGCATATATTATTATATACAATGAAGTTGTATCTGACAGAAGTTTATTATTTATTGTCAGTTCTATTAGCTAAGATTTG
>Ga0268261_10000687_pt1 | contig 21845 bp, 1 predicted proteins | sample TergutNc150P1_FD_190353 | JGI IMG/M metagenome (GOLD analysis project Ga0268261, IMG submission 190353) | Nasutitermes corniger P1 segment gut microbial community from laboratory colony in Florida, USA - Nc150 P1 (SPAdes) (version 2) | ecosystem: Host-associated > Arthropoda: Insects > Digestive...
CCTGCCCTATATAGGCTCCTAACATTCCAAGTACATAGCAAAATGTCCCTCTTTCGTTTATAACTGCGTGATACTTTCTCTAGAAACACTCCCCCCCGGAGATCCGAGTGGGGGAGTTGTTTACCTCCGGATTGTTTTGCTTCCAGAGAAAGCATCTCAACTTGTGGGTAATTCTTAACATTTGGTTTTTACGGAGAGGGGTTGTTAGCACCTCGCCCAACGCCCAAGCTGGAGGACCACACCTCGTCGGCTGTCCGCGGCTGCTTATTCAATTTATTCACAGCTACCCTCCATATAGGAGGCCATTCCACCATCCGCAACACGAGGACGCGCCATGCCGTGGTGACAGGGACCCACATCATGGCCAGGACAGTTAGTGTCTCTAAATTAATAAGACGAATTACTTAGAGTCTCTAAAGGAATAGGCCAGGACTTTTAGAGTCTCTAAATTAATAAGGCGAAATTAATAGAAACTCTAAAAGAATAGGCCAGGAAAGTTAGATACTCTAATATAATAGGGGGAAATACTTAGAGTCTCTAAAGGAATAGACCAGGACAGTTAGAGTCTCTAAATTAATAAGGCGAAAGTCTCAGTCTCTAAAGAAATAGTGCAGGAGAGTTACGAGCTCTAAATGAATAAGGCGAAAATACTAGAGTCTCTAAAGTAACAGGCCAGGACAGTAAGAGTCTCTAAATTAATAAGGCGAAACTCTTAGAGTCTCTAAAGGAATAGGCCAGGACTGTTAGGGAATCTAATTTAATAAGGCGAAAATTTAGGGTCTCTAAAGGAAGAAGCCAGGACAGTTAGAGGCTCTATATAAATAGCGCGAAAATACTATATTTTCTAAAGGAATAGGCCAGGACATTTAGAGTTTCTAAATTAAAAATTCGAATCTCTAGGGTCTCTAAAGTTATAGGTCAGGAAATTTAGAGTCTCTAAATTTGTAAGGCGAAACTCTTGTGATCTCTAAAGGAATAGGCTAGGAGTGTTAGAGTCTCGAAATAATAAGGCGAAACTCTTAGAGTCTCAAAAGGGAAAGGCCAGGACAGTTAGAGTCTCTAAATTCATAAGGCGAATAACTTAGAGTCTCTAAAGGAAGAGGCCAGGACAGTTAGGGTCTCTAAATTAATAAGGCGGAACTCTTAGAGTCTCTAAAGGGATAGGCCAGGACAGTTAGAGTCTCTGAATTAATAAGGCGGAACACTTAGAGTCTCCAAAGGAATAGGCCAGGACAGTCAGCGTCTCTAAATTAATAAGGCGAAAAACTTAGAGTCTCTAGAGGAATAGTACAAGAAAGTTAGAGTCTCTAAATTAATAAGGTGAAAACATTTCAGTCTCTAAATATTAGGCCAGGACAATTAGAGTCTCTAAATTAATAAGGCGAAACACTTAGAGTCTCTAAAGGAACAGCCCAGGAGAGTTACAGACTCTAAATTACTAAGGCGAAATATTTAGAGACTAAAGGAACAGGCCAGGAGATTTAGAGTCTCGAAATTAATAAGGCGAATCACTTAGAGTCTCTAAAGGAATAGGCCAGGAATGTTAGAGTCTCTAAATTCATAAGGCGAAACACTTAAAGTATCAACAGAAATAGGCCAGGAAAGTTATAGTCTCTAAATTAATAAGGCGAAACTCTTAGAGTCTCTAAAAGAATAGGCCAGGACCGTTAGGTTCTCTAAATTAATAAGGCGAAAAGCTTAGAGTCTCTAAAGGAATAGGCCAGGACAGTAAGATTCTCTAAATTAATAACGCCAAAATCTTAGAGTCTCTAAAGGTATAGGCCAGGAGATTTAGAGTCTCGAAATTAATAAGGCGAAAAACTTAGAGTCTCTAAAGGAATAGGCCAGGACAGGTAGTGTCTCTAAATTAATGAGGCGAAAATCTCAGTCTCTAAAGGAAATGTGCAGGAGAGTTAGGTGCTCTAAATTAATAAGGCGAAACCCTTAGAGTCCCTAAAGTATTAGGCCAGGACAGTTAGAGTCTCTAAATTAATAAGGCGGAACACTTAGAGTCTCTAAAGGAATAGGCCAGGACAGTTAGAGTCTCCAAAATAATAAGGCGAAACACTTAGAGTCTCTAAAGGAATAGGCCAGGACAGTTAGAGTCTCAAAATTAATAAGGCGAAACTCTTAGAATCTCTAAAGGAATAGGCCAGGACAGTTAGAGTCTCTAAATTAATAAGGCGAAACACTTATAGTCTCTAAAGGTATAGGCCAGAAGTGTTAGAGTCTCTAAATTAATAAGGCGAAACTCTTAGAGTCTCTAAATTAATAGGCCAGGACCTTTAAAGTCTCTAACTTAATACGGCAAATCTCTTAGAGTCTCTAATTGAATAGACCAGGAGAGTTAGCTTCTCTAAATTAATGAGGCAAAAGTCTTAGTGTCTCTAAAGGAATTGGCCAGGAGAGTTAGAGTCTCTAAATTAATAAGGTGAAACACTTAGAGTCTCTAAAGGAATAGGCCAGGACAGTTAGAGTCTCTAAATTAATAAGGCGAAACTCTTAAAGTCTCTAAAGTAATAGGCCAGGACAATTAGAGTCTCTTAATTAATAAGGCGAAACTCTTAGAATCTCTAAAGAGAATAGGCCAGGACAGTTAGCGTCTCTAAATTAATAAGGCGAAACTCTTAGAGTCTCTAAAGGAATAGGCCAGGAGAGTTAGAGTCTCTAAAATAATAAGGCGAAACACTTAGAGTCTCTAAAGGAATAGGCCAGGAGAGTTAGAGTCTCTAAATTATTAAGGCCAAACACATAGAGTCTCTAAAGTAATAGGCCAGGACAGTTAGTGTCTCTAAATTAATAAGGCGAAACTCTTAGTGTCTCTAAAGGAATAGGCCAGGAGAATTAGGGTCTCAAAAATAATAAGACGAAATTCTTAGAGTCTCTAAAGAAATAGGCCAGGACAGTTAGTGTCTCTAAATTAATAAGGCGAAACTCTTAGAGTCTCTAAAGGAATAGGACAGGAAAGTTATTGTCTCTAAATTAATACGGCGAAACACTTCGAGTCTCAAAAGAAATAGTCCAGGTAAGTTAGAGTCTCTAAATTAATAAAACGAAAATCTTAGGGTCTCTAAAAGAATAGGCCACGACAGTTAGCTTCTCTAAATTAATAAGGCGAAACGCTTAGAGTCTCTAAAGTAATAGGCCAGTACAGGAAGGTTAACTAAATTAATAAAGCCAAAATCTTAGAGTCTCTAAAGGATTAGGCCAGGAGAGTTAGAATCTCTAAATTAATAAGGCGAAAAACTTAGAGTCTCTAAAGGAATAGGCCAGGACTCTTAGAGTCTCTAAATCAATAAGGCGAAATTCTCAGTCTCTAAAGGAAATTTGCAGGAAAGTTAGGGGCTCTAAATTAATAAGGCGAATATCTTAGAGTCCCTAAGGAATAGGACAGGACAATTAGAGTCTCTAAATTAATAAGGCGGAACAATTAGGGTCTCTAAAGAATAGGTGAGGAGAGTTTGTGTCTCTAAATTAATAAGGCGAAACACTTGGAGTCTATAAAGGAATAGGCCAGGACATTTAGTGTCTCTAAATTAATAAGGGGAAAGTCTTAGAGTCTCTAAAGGAACAGGCCAGGACAGTTAGAGACTCTAAAATAATAAGGCGAAACTCTTAGAGTCTCTAAAGGAATAGGCCAGGACAGTTGGAGTCTCTAAATTAATAAAACCAAACTATTAGAGTCTCTAAAGAAATAGGCCAAGAGAGTTAGAGTCTCTAAATTAATAAGGCGAAACACTTAGATTCTCTAAAAGTATAGGCAAGGACAGTTAGAATCTCTAAATTAATAAGGCGAAACTCTTAGAGTCTCTAAAGGGATAGGCCAGGACAAATAATGTCTCGAAAGGAATAGGCCAGGACAGTTAGAGTCTCTAAAGTAATAAGTCGAAAATCTTACAGTCTCTAAATTAATAGGCCAGGACAGTCAGAGTCTCTAAATTAATAAGGCGAAAGCCCCAGTCTCTAAAGCAATAGTGCAGGACAGTTAGGGGCTCTAAATTAATAAGGCGAAACTCTTAGTATTTCTAAAGGAATAGGCCAGGAGAGATAGGATCTCTAAATTAATGAGCCGAAAAACTTAGAGTCTCTAAGTGAATAGGCCAGGACAGTTGAAGTCTCTAAATTAATAAGGCGAAAATCTTAGAGTCTCTAAAGGAATAGGCCAGGACATTTAGAGCCTCTAAATTAATAAGGCGAAACTCTTAGTGTTTCTAAAGGAATAGGCCAGGAGTGTTAGAGTCTCGAAATTAATAAGGCGAAACCCTTAGAGTCTTTAAGGCATAGGCCAGGACAATTAGAGTCTCTAAATTAGTAAGGCGAAACCCTTAGAGACTTTAAAGTAATAGGCCAGGACGGTTAGAGTAGCTAAATTAATAAGGAGAAAGTCTTAGAGTCTCTAACGTATTAGGCCATGAGTGTTAGAGTCTGTAAATTAGTAAGGCGAAATCCTTAGAGTCTCTAAAGGAATAGGCCAGGAGATATAGAGTCTCTAAATTAATAAGGCCAAACGCTTAGAGCCTCTAAAGGAATAGGCCACGACAGTTAGTGTCTCTAAATTAATAAGATGAAAGTCTTAGAGTCTCTAAAGAAATAGGTCAGGACAGTTAGAGTCTCAAAATTAATAAGCCGAATCTTTTAGAGTCTCTAAAGGAATAGGCCAGGACATTTAGGGTCTCTAAATAAATAAGGCGAAACTCTTAGAGTCTCTAAAGGAATAGTCCAGTACAGTTAGGGTCTCTAAATTAATAAGGCGAAACACTTAGAGTCTCTAAAGGCATAGGACAGTACAGTTAGAGTCTGTAAATTAATAAGGCGAAAGACTCAGTCCCTAAAGGAATAGTGCAGAACAGTTAGGGGTTCTAAATGAATAAGGCGAATCACTTAGGGTCTCTAAAGGGATATGCCAGGACAGTAAGAGGCTCTAAATTTATAAGACCAAACTATTAGTGTCTCTAAGGAATAGGAGGTTTAGAGTCTCTAAATTAATAAGGCGAAACTCTTAGAGTCTCTAAAGGAATAATCCAGGACAGTTAGAATCTCTAATTTAATAATGCGAAACTCTTAGAGTCTCTAAAGGAATAGGCCTAGATATTTAGAGTCTCTAAATTAATAAGGCGAAACACTTAGAGTCTCAAAAGAAAAAGGCCAGGACTGTTAGAGTCTCTAAATTAATAAGGCGAAAGTCTCAGTCTCTAAAGGAAAAGTGCAGGACAGTTAGAGGCTCTAAATGAATAAGGCGAATCACTTAGAGACTCTAAAGGAATAGGCCAGGACTGTTAGGGAGTCTAAATTAATAAGGCGAAAGTCTTAAAGACTCTAAAGGAACAAGCCAAAAATGTTAGAGTCTCTATATTAATAGCGCGAAAATATTATATTCTCTAAAGGAATAGGCCAGGATATTTAGAGTTTCTAAAATAAAAAGTCGAAACTCTAGAGCCTCTAAAGTTATAAGCCAGGAGAATTAGAGTCTCTAAATTTGTAAGGCGAAAATATTGTGATCTCTAAAGGAATAGGCTAAGAGATTTAGAGTCTCTAATTTAATAAGGCGAAACACTTAGAGTCTCAAAAGGAATAGGCCAGGACAGTTAGAGTCTCTAAAATAATAAGGCGAAACTCTTAGAGTCCCTAAAGGAAAAGTCCAGGACAGTTAGGGTCTCTAAATTAATAAGGTGAAACTCTTAGAGTCTCTAAAGGAATAGGCCAAGAATGTTAGGGTCTCTAAATTAATAAGGCGAAAATTTTAGAGTCTCTAAAGAATAGTGCAGGATCGTTAGGTTCTCTAAATAAATAAGTCGAATGTCTGTCTCTAAAGGAATAGTGCAGGAGAGTTAGGGTCTCTTAATTAATAGGCGAAATTCTTAGAGTCTCTAAAGAAATAGTCCACGACAGTTAGAGACTCTAAATTAATAAGGTAAAATCCATACAGTCTCTAAAGGAATTCTCCAGGACAGTTAGAGTCTCTAAACTAATAAGGCGAAACCCTTAGAGTCTCTAAAGGAATAGGCCAGGACTGTTAGATTCTCAAAATTAATAAGGCGATATTCTTAGAGTCTCTAAAGTAATAGGCCAGGACAGTTAGTGTCTCTAAATTAATAAGGCGAAACTCTTAGAGTCTCTAAAGGAATAGGCCAGGACAGTTAGAGTCTAAATTAATAAGGCGAAAATCTTAGAGTCTCTAAAGAATAGGCCAAGACAGTTAGAATCTCTAAATTAATAAGACGGAACTCTTAGATTATCTAAATGAATAGGCCAAGGAAGTTAGCGTCTCTAAATTAATAAGGCGAAAATATTTCAGTCTCTAAAGATTATGCCAGGACGGTTAGAGTCTCTAAATTATTAAGGCGAAACACTTCGAGTCTCTAAAGGAATAGACCAGGACAGTTAAATTCTCTATTTAATAAGGCGAAACGCTTAGAGTCTCTAAAGGAATAGGCCAGGATATTTAGAGTCTCTAAATTAATAAGGCGAAACACTAAGAGTCTCTAAAGGAAGAGGCCAGGACAGTTAGATTCTCTAAATTAATAAGGCGAAAATCTTAGAGTCTCTAAAGGAATAGGCCAGGAGAGTCAGAGCCTATAAATTAATAAGGCGAATTCTTAGAGTCTCTAAAGAAATAGGCCAGGACAGTTAGAGTCTCTAAATTAATAAGGCGAAATGCTTGAGTCTCTAAAGGAATAGGACAGGACAGTTAGATTCTCTCAATTAATAAGGCGAAATTCTAAGAGTCTCTAACGTTATAGGCCAGGACAATGAGGGTCTCTAAATTAATAAAGCGAAACCCTTAGAGTCTCTAAAGGAAAAGGCCAGGACAGTTAGATTATCTAAATTAATAAGGCGAAACTCATAGTGTTTCTAAAGGAATAGGCCAGGACAGTTAGCGTCTCTAAATTAATAAGGCGAAAATCTTAGAGTCTCTAAAGGAATAGGCCAGGACAGTTAGAGTCTCTAAATTAATAAGGCGAAACTCTTAGAGTCTCTAAAGGAATAGGACAGGACAATTAGAGTCTCTAAATTAATAAGGTGAAATTCTTAGAGTCTCTAAAGGAATAGGCCAAGACAATTAGTGTCTCTAAATTAATAACGCGAAAATGTTAGAGTCTCTAAAGGAATATGCCAGAAAATTACAGTCTCTAAATTAATAAGGCGAATATCTTAGAGTCTCTAATGGAATAGGCCAGAATATTTAGAGACTCTAAATTAATAAGGCGAAAGTCTCAGTCTCTAAAGGAATATTTCAGGACAGTTAGGGGCCCCAATTTAATAAGGCGAATCTCTTTGAGCCTCTAAAGTAATAGGCCAGGACAATTAGAGTCTCTAAATTAATAAGGCGAAAATGTTAAAGTCTCTAAAGGAATAGGCCAGGACAGTTAGTGTCTCTAAATTAATAAGGCGAAACACTTAGAGTCTCTAAAGAAATAGGCCAGGACAGTTAGAGTCTCTAAATTAATAAGGCGAAACACTTAGAGTCTCTAAAGTATTATGCCAGGACAGTTAGAGTCTCTAAATTAATAAGGCGAAACACTTAGTGTCTCTAAAATAATAGGCCAGGACAGTCAGAGTCTCTTAATTTGTAAGGCGAAAACCTTCGAGTCTCTAAAGGAATAGGCCAGGACAGTTAGATTCTCTAAATTAATAAGGCGAAACTCTTCGAGTCTCTAAAGGAATAGGCCAGGACAGTTATAGTCTCTAAATTAATAAGGCGAAACTCTTAGAGTCTCTAAAGGAATAGGCAAGGACAGTTAGAGGGTCTAAATTAATAAGGCGAAACTTTTAGAGTCTCTAAATGAATAGGCCAAGAGTGTTAGAGTCTCTAAATTAATAAGGCGAAAATCTTAGTGTCTCTAAAGGAATAGGCCGGGACAGTTGGGGTCTCTACATTAATAAGACGAAACTGATAGAGTCTCTAAAAGTATAGGCCAGGACAATTAGTGTCTCTAAATTAATAAGTCGAAACACTCAGATTCTCTAAAGGAATAGGCCAAGGCAAATAGTGTCTCTAAATTAATAAGGCGAAAACTTAGGGTCTCTAAAGGAGTAGGCCAGGACAGTTAGAGTCTCTAAATTAATAAGGCGAAAAACTTAGAGTCTCTAAAGTTATAGGCCAGGATATGTAGTGTCTCTAAATGTATAAGGCGAAAGTCTCAGTGTCTAAAGGAATAGTGCACGAGAGTTAGGGTCTCTAAATTAGTAAGGCGAAACTCTTAGGTTCTCAAAATAATAGGCCACGAAAATTAGATTCTCTAAATTTTTTAGGCGAAATTCTTGGAGTCTCTAAAGGAATAGGCCCGGAGAGTTAGAGTCTCTAAATTAAAAAGACGAAATTCTTAGAGTCTCTAAAGGAATAGCACAGGAAAGGTTGAGTCTCTAAATTAATAAGTCGAAAATCTCAGATTCTCTAAAGGAATAGGCCAGGAGATTTAGAGCCTCTAAATTAAAAAGGCGAAACACTTGGAGTCCCTAAAGAAATAGGCCAGGACTGTTAGGGTCTCTAAGTGAATAAGGCGAAAGTCTCACTCTCTAAAGGAATAGTGCAGGAAGGTTATGGTCTCTAAATTAATAAGGCGAAACACTTAGAGTCACTAAGGAATAGGCCAGGACAGTTAGAGTCTCTAAATTAATAAGGCAAAACTTTCAGAGTCTCTAAAGGAATAGGCCAGGAGAATTAGTGTCTCTAAATTAATAAGGAGAAACTCTTAAAGTCTCTAAAGGTATAGGCCAGGACAGTTAGATTCTCTAAATTAATAAGGCGAAACTTTTAGAGTCTCTTAAATTAAAGGCCAGGATATTTAGGGTCTCTAAATTAATAAAGCGAATCTCCCAGAGTCTCTAGAGGAATAGGCCAGGACAGTTAGATTCTCTAAATTAATTAGGCGAAAACCTTAGTCTCTAAAGGTATAGGCCAGGAGAGTTAGAGTCTATAAATTAATAAGGCGAAACTTTTAGAGTCTCTAAAGGAATAGGCCAGGACTGTTAGTTTCTCTAAATTTCTAAGGCGAAAAACTTAGAGTCTCTAAAGAAATAGGCCAAGACAGTTAGCGTCTCTAAATTAATAAGGCGAAAGTCTCAGTCCCTAAAGGAATAGTGCAGGAAAGGTAGGGTCTCTAAATTAGTAAGGCGAAACTCTTAGAGTCTCTAAAGGAATAGGCCAGGACAGTTAGAGTCTCTAAATTAATAAGGCGAAACTCTTAGATTCTGTAAAGGAATAGGACAGGAAAATTAGGGTCTCTAAATTAATAAGGCGAAATTCTTAGAGTCTCTAAAGGAATAGGCCAAGACAATTAGTGCTTCTAAATTAATAACGCGAAAATGTTAGAGTTTCTAAAGGAAAATGCCAGACAATTAGAGTCTCTAAATTAATAAGGCGAATATCTTAGAGTCTCTAAAGGAATAGGCCAGAACATTTAGGGACTCTAAATTAATAAGGCGAAAGTCTCAGTCTCTAAAGGAATATTTCAGGTCAGTTAGGGGCTCTAAATTGATAAGGCGAATCTCTTTGAGTCTCTAAAGTAATAGGCCAGGGCAATTAGAGTCTCTAAATTAATAAGGCGAAAATGTTAGAGTCTCTAAAGGAATAGGCCAGGAGAGTTAGTGTCTCTAAATTAATAAGGCGAAACTCTTAGAGTCTCAAAAGGAATAGGCCATGACAGTTATAGTCTCTAAATTAATAAGGCGAAACACTTAGAGTCCCTAAATGAATAGGCCAGGACAGTTAGAGACTCTAAATTAATAAGGCGAAAGTCTCAGTCTCTAAAGGAATAGTTCAGAGCAGTTAGGGTCTCTAAATTAATAAGGCGAAACTTTTAGAGTCTCTAAAGTATTATGCCAGGACTGTTAGAGTCTCTAAATTAAAAGGCGAAACACTTTGTGTCTCTAATAGAAGAGGCCAGGACAGTTAGAATCTCTATATTAATAAGGTGAAACTCTTAGATTCTCTAAAGGAATAGGCCAGGACAGTTAGATTCGCTAAATTACTAAGGCGAAACACTTAGAGTATCTAAAGAAATAGGCCAGGACAGTTAGTGTCTCTAAATTAATAAGGCGAATGTCTCAGTCCCTAAAGGAATAGTGCAGGACAGTTAGGGTCTCTAAATTAGTAAGGCGAAACACTTAGAGTCTCTAAAGGATTAGGCCAGGACAGTTAGAGCCTCTAAATTAATAAGACAAAACACTTAGAGTCTCTAAAGTATAGGCCAAGACAGAGTCTCTAAATTAATAAGGCGAAAACCTTAGAGTCTCTAAAGAAATAGGCCAGGACATTTAGAGTCTGTAAATTAATCAGGCGAAACTCTTAGAGTCTGTAAAGGAATAGGCCAGGACTGTTAGGATCTCTATTTTAATAAGGCGAAAATTTCAGAGTCTATAAAGGAATAGTCCAGGACTGTTAGAGTCTCCAAATTAATAAGGCGAAATTCTTAGAGTCTCTAAAGTAATAGGCCAGGACAGTTAGAGTTTCTAAATGAATAAGGCGAAAGACTCAGTCTCTAAAGGAATAGTGGAGGAGAGTTAGGGTCTCTAAATTAATAAGTCGAAACTGTTAGAGTCTCTAAAGGAATAGGCCAGTACAGTTAGAGTCTCTATATTAATAAGGCGAAACTCTTAGAGTCTCTAAAGGAATAGGCCAAGACAGTTAGTGTCTCTAAATTAATAAGGCGAACAACTTAGAGTCTCTAAAGGAATAGGCCAGGACAGTTAGATTCTCGAAATTAATAAGGCGAATCGCTTAGAGTCTGTAAAAGAATAGGCCAGGACAGTAAGTGTCTCTATATTAATAAGGCGAACAACTTGGAGTCTCTAAAGGAATAGGCCAGGACAGTTAGAGTCTCTAAATTAATAAAGCGAAACTCTTAGAATCCCTTAAGAAATAGGCCAGGAGTGTTAGAGTCTCTAAATTAATAAGGCGAAACTCATAGAGTCTCTAAAGGTATAGGCCAGGAGAGTTAGAATCTCTAAATTAATAAGGCGAAATTCTTAGAGTCTCTAAAGTGGTACGCCAGGACACTTAGAGTCTCTAAATTAATAAGGCGAATCTGTTATAGTCTCTATAGAAATAGACCAGGACAGTTAGAGTCTCTAAATTAATAAGGCGAAACTCTTAGCGTCTCTAAAGCAATAGGCCAAGACAGTTAGAGTCTCTAAATTAATAAGGCGAAAATCTTTGAGTCTCTAAAGAAATAGGCCAGGACAGTTAGATTCTCTAAATTAATAAGGCGAAACTCTTAGAGTCTCTAAAGTTATAGGCCAGGACAGTTCGAGTCTCCAAATTAATAAAGCGAATCTCCTAGAGTCTCTAAAGGAATAGGCCAAGGCAGTAAGATTCTCTAAAATAATAAGGCGAAACACTTAGAGTTTCTAAAGGAATAGGCCAGGACAGTTAGAGTCTCTAAAATAATAAGGCGAAACTCTTAGAGTCTCTAAAGTAATAGGCCAGGACCGTTAGATTCTCTAAATTAATAAGGCGAAACTCTTAGAGTCTCTAAAGGAATAGGCCAGGAGAATTAGTGTCTCTCAATTATTAAGGAGAAAATCTTAGAGACTGTAAAGGAATAGGCCAGGGCAATTAGAGTCTCTAAATTAATAAGGCGAAAATCTTAGAGTCTCTAAAGTAATAGGCCAGGACAGTTAGAGTCTCTAAATTAATAAGACGTATCTCTTAGAGTCTCTAACGTAATAGGCCAGGACAGTTATTGTCTCTAAATTAATAAGGAAAAACTCTTAGAGTCTCCAAAATTATAGGCCACGACAGTTATAGTCTCTAAATTAGTAAGGCGAAAATCTTAGAGTCTCTAAAGAAATAGGCCAGGACATTTAGAGGCTCTAAATTAATAAGGCGAAAGACTTAGTCTCTAAAGGAATAGTGCTGGGGTGTTAGGGTCTCTAAATAAATAAGGCGAAAGCCTCAGTCTATAAAGGAATTGTGCAGGATATTTAGGGTCTCTAAATTAATAAGGCGAAACACTTAGAGTCTCTAAAGGAATAGACCAGGACAGTTAGAGTCTATATGAATAAGGCGAAACTCTTAGAGTCTCTAAAGGAATAGGCCAGGACATTTAGAGTCTCTAAATTAATAAGGCGAAATATTAAGAGTCTCTAAAGGAACAGGCCAGGACAGTTAGGGTCTCTAAATTAATAAGGCGAAACTCTTAGAGTCTCTAAAGAAATAGGCCAGGACAGAGTCTCTAAATTAATAAGGCGCAACTCTTACAGTCTCTAAAGGATTAGGCCAGGAGAGTTAGAGTCTCTAAATTAATAAGGCGAAATTCTTAGAGTCTCTAAAGGAATAGGCCAGGACAGTTAGAGTCTCTAAATTAATAAGGCGAAACTCTCAGAGTCTCTAAAGTTATAGGCCAGGACAATTAGAGTCTCTAAATTAATAAAGCGAAAGCCTTAGAGTCTCTAAAGGAAAAGGCCAGGAGAGTTAGATTCACTAAATTAATAAGGCAAATCTTTTAGTGTTTCTAAAGGAATAGGCCAGGAGAGTTAGGGTCTCTAAATTAATAAAGCGAAAATCTTAGAGTCTCTAAAGGAATAGGCCAGGACAGTTAGAGTCGATAAATTAATAAGGCGAAACTCTTAGAGTCTCTAAAGGAATAGGCCAGGATAATTAGAGTCTCAAAATTAATAAGGCGAAATTCTTAGAGTCTCTAAAGGAATAGGCCAAGAAAATTAGAGTCTCTAAATTAATAACGCGAAATTGTTAGAGTCTCTAAAGGAATAGGCCAGGACAATTAGAGTCTCTAAATTAATAAGGCGAATCTCTTAGACTCTCTAAAGGAATAGGCCAGGACTGTTAGAGACTGTAATTTTATAAGGCGAAAGTCTCAGTCTCTAAAGGAATAGTTCAGGAGAGTTAGGGGCTCTAAATTAATAAGGCGAAAATCTTAGAGTCTCTAAAGGAATAGGCCAGGACAATTAGAGCCTCTAAATTAAAAAGGCGAAAATGTTAGAGTCTCTAAAGGAATAGGCCAGGACAGTTAGAGTCTCTAAATTAATAAGGCGAAACACTTAGAGTCTCTAAAAGGAATAGGCCAGGACAGTTAGAGACTCTAAATTAATAAGGCGAAAGTCTCAGTCTTTAAAGGAATTGTTCAGGGCACTTAGGGTCTCTAAATTAATAAGGCGAAACCCTTAGAGTCTCTAAAGTATTAGGCCAGGACAGTTAGAGTCTCTAAATTATTAAGGCGAAAAACTTAGAGTCTCTAAAATAATAGGCCAGGACAGTTAGAATCTCTAAATTAATAAGGCGAAATATTTAGAGTCTGTAAAGGGATAGGCCAGGACATTTAGAGTCTGTAAATTAATAAGTCGAAAAACTTAGGGTCTCTAAAGTAATAGGCCAGGACATTTAGGGTCTCTAAATTAATAAGGCGAAACACTTAGAGTCTCTAAATATATAGGCCAGGACTCTTAGTATCTCCAAATTAAAAAGTCGAAACACTTTGAGTCTCTAAAAGGATAGGCCAGGACAGTTAGAGTCTCTAAATTAATAAGGCGAAACTCTTAGAGCCTCTAAAGGAATAGGCCAGGACAGTCAGAGTCTCTTAATTAATAAGGCGAAACTCTTCGAGTTTCTAAAGAAATAGGCCAGGACAGTTAGGGTCTCTAAATTAATAAGGCGAAACTCTTCGAGTCTCTAAAGGAATAGGCCAGGACATTTAGAGTCCCTAAGTTAATAAGGCGAAACACTTAGAGTCTCTAAATGAATAGGCCAGGACAGTTAGGGTCTCTAAATTAATAAGGCGAAAATCTTAGAGTCTCTAAAGAATAGGCCAGGACAGTTATAGTCTCTAAATTAATAAGACGAAACTCTTAGAGTCTCTAAAGTTATAGGCCAGGAAAGTTATAGTCTCTAAATTAATAAGGCGAAAATCTTAGAGTCTCTAAATAAATAGGCCAGGACAGTTAGAGACTCTAAATTAATAAGGCGAAAGACTTAGTTTCTAAACGAATATTGCAGGAGTGTTAGGGTCTCTAAATGAATATGGCGAATGCCTCAGTCTCTAAAGGAATAGTGCAGGAGATTTAGGTTCTCTAAATTAATAAGGCGAAACTCTTAGAGTCTCTAAAGTAATAGGCCAGGACAGTTAGGGTATCTATATTAATAAGGCGAAACACTTAGGGTCTCTAAAGGAATAGACCAGGAAAGTAAGTGTCTATAATTAATAAGGCGAAACACTAAGAGTCTCAAAAGAACAGGCCAGGAGAGTTAGAGTCTCTAAATTAATATGGCGAAACTTTTAGAGTCTCTAAAGGAATAGGCCAGGACAGTCAGAGTCTCTAAATTAATAAGGCGAAAGACTTAGAGTCTCTAAGGAAATAGGCCAGGACAGTTAGGGTCACTAAATTAATAAGGCGAAATTCTTAGGGTCTCTAAAGGAATAGGCCAGGAATGTTAGAGTCTCTAAATTAATAAGGCGAAACTATTAGAGTCTCTAAAGTTATAGGCCAGGACAATTAGTGCCTCTAATTTAATAAAGCGAAAACCTTAGAGACAATAAAGAAAAGGCCAGGACAGTTAGATTCTCTAAATTAATAAGGAAAAACTCTTAGTGTTTCTAAAGGAATAGGGCAGGACAATTAGGGTCTCTAAATTAATAAGGCGAAAATCTTAGAGTATCTAAAGAATAGGCCAGGACAGTTAGAGTCTCTAAATTAATAAGGCGAAACTCTTAGAGTCTCTAAAGGAATAGGCCAGGAAAATTAGGGTCTCTGAATTAATAAGGCGAAATTCTTAGACTCTCTAAAGGAAAAGGCCAAGACAATTAGAGACTCTAAATTAACAACGCGAAAATGTTAGAGTTTCTAAAGGAAGAGGCCAGGACAATTAGAGTCTCTAAATTAATAAGGCGGATTTCTTAGAGTCTCCAAAGGAATAGGCCAGGATTGTTAGAGACCCTAAATTAATAAGGCGAAAGTCTCAGTCTCTAAAGTAATAGTTCAGGACAGTTAGGGGCTCTAAATTAATAAGGCGAAACACTTAGAGTCTCTAAAGGAATAGGCCAGGACAATTAGTGTCTCTAAATTAATAAGGCGAAAATGTTAGAGTCTCTAAAGGAATAGGCCAGGACAGTTAGTGTCTCTAAATTATTAAGGCGAATCTCTTAGGGTCTCTAAAGAATAGGCCAGGACAGTTAGAGTCTCTAAATTAATAAGACGAAACTCTTAGAGTCTCTAAAGAAATAGGCTAGGACTGTTAGAGACTCTAAATTAATAAGGCGAAATTCTCAGTCTCTAAAGTTATAGTAGAGGGCAGTTAGGGTCTCTAAATTAATAAGGCGAAACTCTTACAGTCTCTAAAGTATTAGGCCAGGACAGTTAGATTCTCTAAATTAATAAGGCGAAACACTTAGAGTCTCTAAAAGAATAGGCCAGGACAGTTAGAATCTCTAAATTATTAAGGCGAAACACTTAGAGTCTGTAAAGGGATAGGCCAGGACAGTTAGTGTCTGCAAATTAATAAGTCGAAAAACTTAGGGTCTCTAAAGTAATAGGCCAGAATATTTAGGGTCTCTAAATTAATAAGGCGAAACACTTAGAGTCTCTAAAAGAATAGGCCAGGACAGTTAGAGTCTCTAAATTAATAAGGCGAAACTCTTAGAGTCTCTAAAGGAATAGGCCAGGACAGTCAGAGTCTCTTAATTAATAAGGCGAAACTCTTCGAGTATCTAAAGGAATAGGCCAGGACTGTTAGAGTCTCTAAATTAATAAAGCGAAACTCTTCGAGTCTCTAAAGGAATAGGCCAGGACAGTTAGAGTCTCTAAATTAATAAGGTGAAACACTTAAAGTCTCTAAAGGAATAGGCCAGGACACTTAGAGTGTCTAAATTAATAAGGCGAAACTCTTAGAGTCTCTAAATGAATAGGCCAGGAGAGGTAGAGACTCTAAATTAAAAAGGCGAAAATCTTAGTGTCTCTAAAGGAATAGGCCAGGACAGTTGGAGTCTCTAAATTAATAAAACGAAACTGATAGAGTTTCTAAAATAAAGGCCAGGACAATTAGTGTCTCTAAATTAATAAGGCGAAACTCTCAGAGTCTCTAAAGGAATAGGCCAAGGCAAATAGAGTCTCTAAATTAATAAGGCGAAAATCTTAGAGTCTATAAAGGAGTAGCCCAGGACAGTAAGGATCTCTAAATTAATGAGGCGAAAAATTTAGAATCTCTAAAGGTATAGGCCAGGACGTTTAGGGTCTCTAAATGAATAAGGCGAAAGTCTCAGTGTCTAAAGGAATAGTGCAGGAAAGTTAGGGTCTCTAAATTAATAAGGCGAAACTCTTAGTATCTCTAAAAGAATAGGCCACGAAAATTAGTTTCTCTAAATTTATAATGCGAAATTATTTGAGTCTCTAAAGGAATAGGAGCGGACAGTTAGAGTCTTTAAATTAAAAAGGCGAAACTCTTAGAGTCTCTAAAGGAATAGGCCAGGACAGTTTGAGTCTCTAAATTAATAAGGCGAAACTCTTAGATTCTCTAAAGGAATAGGCCAGGAGATTTAGAGCCTCTAAATTAATAAGGCGAAACACTTGGCGTCCCTAAAGAAATAGGCCAGGGCTGTTAGTGTCTGTAAGTGAATAAGGCGAAATCCTCAGGCTCTAAAGAAATAGTGCAGGAAGTTTAGGGTCTCTAAATTAATAAGGCGAAACCCTTAGAGTCACTAAAGTAATAGGCCAGGACCGTTAGAGTGTCCAAATTAATAAGGCGAAACTTTCAGAGTCTCTAAAGGAATAGGCCAGGTGTGTTAGTGTCTCTAAATTAATAAGGCGAAACTCTTAGAGTCTCTAAAGGAATAGGCCAGGACAGTTAGATTCTCTAAATTAATAAGGCGAAACTTCTAGAGTCTCTAAAGTTATAGGCCAGGAGAGTTAGAGTCTCTAAATTAATAAAGCGAATCTCCCAGAGTCTCTAAAGGAATAGGCCAGGACAGTTAGATTCTCTATATTAATTAGGCGAAACTCTTAGAGTCTCTAAATGAATAGGCCAGGACAGTTAGAGTCTATAAACTAATAAGGCGAAACAATTTGAGTCTGTAAAGGAATAGGCCAGGACAGTTAGTTTCTCTACATTACTAAGGCGAAACACTTAGAGTCTCCAAAGGAATAGGCCAGGACAGTTAGAGTCTCTAAATTAATAAGGTGAATGTCTCAGTCTCTAAAGGAATAGTGCAGGACAGTTAGGGGCTCTAAATTAGTAAGGCGAAACACTTAGAGTCTCTAAAGGAATAGGCCAGGACAGTTAGAGCCTCTAAATTAATAAGACGAAAAGCTTAGATTCTCTAAAAGATATGCAAAGACAGTTAGAGTCTCTAAATTAATAGGGCGAAACTCTTAGAGTCTCGAAAAAAATAGACCAGGACAGATAGGTTCTGTAAATTAATCAGACGAACCTCTTAGAGTCTCTAAATGAATAGGCCAGGACTGTTAGTGTCTCTATTTTAACAAGGCGAAACATTTAGGGTCTATAAAGGAATAGGCCAGGACTGTTAGAGTCTCTAAATTAATAAGGCGAAACTCTTTGTGTCTCTAAAGTAATAGGCCAGGTTAGCTAGAGTCTCTAAATAAATGAGGCGAAACACTTAGTGTCTCTAAAGAAATAGGCCAGGACAGTTAGAGTCTTTAAATTAGTAAGGTGAAAATCTTAGAGTCTCTAAAGGAATAGGCCAGGAGAGTTTGTGTTTCTAAATGAATAAGGCGAAAGCCTCAGTCTCTAAAGGAATAGTGCAGGAGAATTAGGGTCTCTAAATTAATAAGTCGAAACTCTTATAGTCTCTAAATGAATAGGCTTGGAGATTTAGTCTCTATATTAATAAGGCGAAACTCTTAGAGTCTCTAAAGGAATAGGCCAGGACAGTTAGTGTCTCTAAATTAATAAGGCGAAACATTTAGATTCTCTAAAGATATAGGCCAGGACAGTTAGATTCTCTAAATTATTAAGGCGAATCTCTTAGAGTCCGTAAAAGTATAGGCCAGGACAGTAAGTGTCTCTAAATTAATAAGGCGAACAACTTGGATTCTCTAAAGGAATAGGCCAGGACAGTTAGAGTCTCTAAATTAATAAAGCGAAACTCTTAGAATCTCTTAAGAAATAGGCCAGGAGTGTTAGAGTCTCTAAATTAATAAGGCGAAACTCGTAGAGTCTCTAAAGGAATAGGCCAGGACAGTTAGATTCTCTAAATTAATAAGGCGAAATTCTTAGAGTCTCTAAAGTGGTACGCCAGGACGTTTAGAGTCTCTAAATTAATAAGGCGAATCTCTTAGAGTCTCTATAGGAATAGGCCAGGACAGTTAGAGTCTCTAAATTAATAAGGCGAAACTCTTAGAGTCTCTAAATCATTAGGCCATGAGAGTAAGGGTCTTTAAATTAATAAGGCGAAACTCTTAGAGTCTCTAAAGGCATAGGCCAGGACAGTTCAATTCTCTAAATTAATAAGGCGAAACTCTTAGAGTCTCTAAAGTTATAGGCCAGGACAGTTAGTGTCTCTAAATTAATAAAGCGAAACTCTTAGACTCTCTAAAGGAATAGGCCAGGACAGTTTCTCTAAATTAATAAGGCGAAACTCTTAGAGTTTCTAAAGGAATAGGCCAGGACAGTTAGAGTCGCTAAATTAATAAGGCGAAACTCTTAGAGTCTCTAAAGGATTAGGCCAGGACCGTTAGATTCTCTAAATTAATAAGGCGAAATTTTTAGAGTCTCTAAAGGAATAGGCCAGGACAGTTATTGTCTCGAAATTAATAAGGAGAAAATCTTCGAGACTCTAAAGGAATAGGCCAGGACAATTAGGGTCTCTAAATTAATAAGGCGAAAATCTTAGAGTCTCTAAAGAAAAGGCCAGGACAGTTAGAGTCTCTAATTTAATAAGGCGAAACTCTTAGAGTCTCTAAAGGAATAGGCCAGGACAGTTAGAGTCTCTAAATTAATAAGGCGAAACACTTAGAGTCTCTAAAGGTATAGGCCAGGACAGTTATAGTCTCTAAATTAATAAGGCGAAAATCTTAGAGTCTCTAAAGTAATAGGCCAGGACTGTTAGATTCTCTAAATTAATAAGGCGAAAGACTTAGTCTCTAAAGGAATAGTGCAGGATAGTTAGGGTCTCTAAATGAATAAGGCGAAAGCCTCAGTCTCTAAAGGAATAGTGCAGGAGATTTAGGGTCTCTAAATTAATAAGTCGAAACTCTTAGTGTCTCTAAAGGAATAGGCCAGGACAGTTAGAGTCTCTATATTAATAAGGCGAAACTCTTAGAGTCTCTAAAGGAATAGGCCAGGAATGTTTGAGTCTCTAAATTAATAAGGCTAAACTCTTAGAGTCTCTAAAAGAATAGGCCAGGACCGTTAGGGTCTCTAAATTAATAAGGCGAATCACTAAGAACCTCAAAAGAAATAGGCCAGGACATTTAGAGTCTCTAAATTAATAAATGAATCTCTTAGATTCTCTAAAGAAATAGGCCAAGATGTTTAGGGTCCTAAATTAATAAGGCGAAACTCTTAGAGTCTCTAAATAATAGGCCAGGACAGTTAGAGTCTCTAAATTAATAAGGCGAAAATCTCAGTCTCTAAAGGAATAGTGCAGGACAGTTAGGGGCTCTTAATTAATAAGGCGAAACTCTTAGAGTCTCTAAAGGAATAGGCCAGGAGAGTTAGAGTCTCTAAATTAATAAGGCGACACTCTTAGAGTCTCTAAAGGAATAGGCCAGGACAGTTAGAGTCTCTAAATTAATAAGGCGAAACTCTTTGAGTCTCTAAAGGAATAGGCCAGGACTGTTTGTTTTTGTAAATTAATAAGGCGAAACTCTTAGGGTGTCTAAAGGAATAGGCCAGGACAGTTAGAGTCTCTAAATTAATAAGGCGAAACACTTAGAGTCTCTAAAGGAATAGGCCATGACTGTTTGGTTCTCTAAATTAATAAGGCGAAACTCTTAGAGTCTCTATAGGAATAGGCCAGAAGAGTTAGGGTCTCTAAATTAATAAGGCGAAACACTTAGAGTCTCTAAAGGAATAGGCCAAGACTGTTAGAGTCTCTAAATTAATAAGGCGAAAATCTTCGAGTCTCTAAAGGAATAGGCCAGGATTTTTAGGGTCTCTAAATGAATAAGGCGAAAGTCTCAGTCTCTAAAGAAATAGGCCAGGACAGTTAGAGTCTCTAAATTAATAAGGCGAAACTCTTAGAGTCTCTAAAGGAATAGGCCAGGACAGTTAGGGACTCTAAATTAATAAGGCGAAACTCTTAGAGTCTCTAAAGGAATAGGCCACGACAGTTAGAGGCTCCAAATTAATAAGGCGAAACTCTTAGAGTCTCTAAAGGAATAGGCCAGGACAGTTAGAATCTCTAAATTAATAAGGCGAAACTCTTAGAGTCTCTAAAGGAATAGGCCAGGACAGAGTTTGTAAATTAATAAGGCGAAACTCTTGGAGTCTCTAAAGGAATAGGCCAGGACTGTTAGAGTCTCTAAATTAATAAGGCTAAACTCTTAGTGTCTCTATAGGAATAGGCCAGGAGAGTTGTGGTCTCTAAATTAATAAGGCGAAACTCTTAGAGTCTCTAAAAGAATATGCCAGGACAGTTAGAGTCTCTAAATTGATAAGGCGAAACTCTAAGAGTCTGTAAAGGAATAGGCCAGGACAGTCAGGGTCTGTAGAGGAGGCCGGCAATATGGCGGATGAGGCGAGCCAGAACATCGGGAACGAGCTGAACAAATTAGTGTACACGATAGATTAAAGCGGGAATATGCGCAAGGATCTCAAGAAAACCTTCTACGAAACTCTAAGTACTCTGAGAAGCTTATTTCAAAGCATGAAAGAAACACTAGATGAGAAAACAATCCAGATTAAACACTTGGAAAACGAGGTTACCAAAGTGAACCCAGAATTAGAAAATTGTAGAAGCATGACCCAAAAGGGACAAGCAGAGACTCCTAGAGACCGCAAGCAGGAGACACCAAGAATAGACAGCAGGCAGGTGCCGCCATCTCAGGGCAGTAACAGGAAGCTTTATTCCAGCGTAGCAGCGACCCACGTGGAAACCACACACAAAGCACTAATCAGGTCAAGAGTAAACCAAACCCCTGAAACGATTAAGAAACTACTGAAATCAAAAGTGAACCCCACGGAAATAAGAGTGTGGATAACCTCACTAAAATTGCTTAGCGACGGAAGAGTCATGATAGAGGCAAATATCAAGAAAGACATAGAAATAATGGGAAACAAAATCGAGGAGTCATGCGGAGCAGAACTCGAAGTAAATATTCAGAAACGTAGAAATCCAAGTTTAGTCCTCCTTAGTATTCCTGAGGGCATAAACCTAGATAATGCAGAAGAAACTTTGGCAAAGCAAAACCCCGAACTAGACATAAAAGAAGGGGATATCAGAGCAAAATTCTCTTACACAACTAAGCGAGAAACCAGAAATTTAGTAATAGAAGTAGGTCCAGGAACCCGAAGGAAACTAATGCAGGCTAGAATTAAATTGGGATGGGTAATTTGCAGGGCTGACGATTATATAGTGGCAAAAAGGTGCTTCCGCCGCAGCAGATTTAACCACAACTTCCGAGACTGCAGGGGGGAGGAGGCCTGTCCACTGTGCACTGGGAGCCATAAACTAAGAGACTGCACAGCCACTAAATCAGAGTATCGTTGTATAAACTGCTCGGTATACAACAGACACCACACAAACAGCCAGATAAATACAGCACACTCTTCCTTAGACAAGACCTGTCCTAGCTTGCTCGCGGTCCTAGAAAAATACAAGCAAAACACCAACTACTGACATGGCCGACCCACACTCCAGACAAAGGGGAAAACGAAATCATCACAACCACCAAATACGATGTAATCAAATTAACCTACAACATTCAAAAGC
>Ga0268261_10000688_pt1 | contig 21838 bp, 13 predicted proteins | sample TergutNc150P1_FD_190353 | JGI IMG/M metagenome (GOLD analysis project Ga0268261, IMG submission 190353) | Nasutitermes corniger P1 segment gut microbial community from laboratory colony in Florida, USA - Nc150 P1 (SPAdes) (version 2) | ecosystem: Host-associated > Arthropoda: Insects >...
GTGCAGACAGAGACACAAAGTGGACCTTCAGTGTTGACACTTTTACCTCGACCAAAAGTACTCATTGGAAGAATTCAAATATATTAGCCACTCGACCAAAAGTACACAATAGTATACTAAAGGTTAATATAGAATTTAATAAGATAAGTTACACTGAAATATACACAACTATTTGTCGATGCCATCATCATCATTGTCACAATTTCCTTATTGTTATACCCATGCACTTGAACTTCTACAGTTACATGCTGTATAAGACAGTTGGCATCAACATCATGACGGTTTTCCCATCCATGTTTTTCTGGGATTGAAATTTGTCCACTGTTTGACAGTATAAGTCTCAGATTTCTGTCTTTTAACATGGAGTTTTTATTTTAAGCGTGTATTGTGTACAAATTGGTCATTATGCTACTTGTGTAGCAGCGGAAAATTTAATATTGTAGTGATATGGTTATTTTTAGCACACAATTTTGAACCTTTGAACAGACTGCACAGTAGTAGTGCATACACTGATTTTTCATGGGGAATTATGGTTTTAATTAAGTTAGTTAATTTGTTATTTAGTGGTTTATATGTTGCATACTTTATGTTAGTGTTCTGTGTAATTAATTGTTTGAGCAGTATTGGTCATGCAACCTGTTTCGAGACACGAATTGTATCATTTAAATTAGGTGCTGCATCATTATTACAATTAAAACCAACTAAATGCTCTGTCATTATAATTTAATTTTACAGAAATTCTTCTACGTGTTTCGGGCCATGAAAGTTGTGTATCTTCAGGAAGTCAGTTGCAGAATACAAGCATTATGGTACAGTTTAATGTTATGGTCAAGTATACAAGGGTGTATCAAAAAGTTTTGAGACTAGTTCCATAGACCGCTAACCGATTGCAGTACATGAATGAGTGCGCTGTGCTTGGGAGCAGGGAACGTCACCACTCAGCATGCCAAGTGGCGTTGCTGTGTGAACATTGGGAGTTGCACAACACGAGTGTTTGTCACCACGTGTGCCTTCACATTTGCGATTTCAGCATGGACGTGAAACTGGAGCAGAGAGCAAACATCAAATTCTGCGTGAAACTTGGAAAATCTGGAGCAGAGACTTTTGAAATGATACGATGTGTGTATAGAAACGAGGCCATGAATCGTGCGAGGTGTTTCGAGTGGCACGCATGCTTCCAGAGAGGCAGAATATCACTCGAAGATGACGAGAGGTCAGGGCGACCTTCCACGAGCTCAACACCTAAAAACGTGGAAACATTTCGGCGGCTTGTGCATGAGGATCGTCGGAGAACCATTTAGGAAATTGCTACAATCGTTAATGTGTCATACGGAACAGTGCAGACAATTCTCACGTGTGATTTCAACATGCACCACGTTGCTGCAAAGTTCGTACCCAGGCTTCTGACCCTTGAACAGAAAGAGCACCGTGTTGCAATTTGTCAAGAGCTTTGTCAGCGTGCCATAGGTGACCCATCCTTCATGTCGAGGGTCATCAATGGGTACGAGAGTTGGGTCTGTGGGTATGATCTCGAAACTAAACAACAGTCTTCGCAATGGAAGAGCCCAGGATCCCCAAGACCGAAGAAGGCGAGGCAGAGTCGCAGCCCGACCAAGAGCACGCTCATCGTGTTTTTCGACATTTGAGGGGTTGTGCACCATGAATTTGTACCTGAAGGCCAGACCGTGAATGCCAAGTTCTACTGCAATATTTTTCGCCGTCTGAGGGAGGACATTCGGCGAAAATGACCTGAACTGTGGTGCGCGGGCAATTGGCTGCTCTATGATGACAATGCACCCTCTCACCGAGCTCTCGTAACGCATGAGTTTCTCACCCGCAAAGGCATTATCGCACTTCCGCATCCGCCTCATTCACCAGATTTTGCCCCTTGCGACTTCTTCCTCTTCCCAAAGATGAAGCTGCAGCTAAAGGGTCGTCGCTTTGACAGAGTGGAGGAGATCCAGCGGGAATCGCAGAATGTTCTTGGTACGCTTCCAGAACAGGACTTCCAGCATGCGTTCCAGCAGTGGCAATGGCACTGGGATCGATGTGTCCCTGCACAAGGGGACTATTTTGAAGGGGATGCTGCCCAAACTTAAATCAAGTAAATACATTCTAGTCTATAGGTCCAGTCTCAGAACTTTTTGATGCACCCTTGTATATGGTACTATGGTGATCATCATTGTGTGTTATAAGATGCAGTGGATTCACAGTGGTGGAAGCGGTTTTGTGGTTAGAGTGGGCTCGGTAACCACAAAACCACCTTCACCACTGTGAATCTACTCCATTTTGTAACACACATTGATGATTCACTATAGTACCATATATACTTGGACGTAACATGTTAACATAATGCTTGTATTCTACAACTGACTTCCTGATGATGGACCTTTATGGCCTGAAACATGTAGAAGGGCTTTATAAAATTACAGTCGTAACAAGAGTGCATCTAGTAGGTTTTAATTGTAATAGTTGTCTCACAATGCATGGTACAAATGACGTAAAGTGTGCTGAGTCATCTATAAACCACGGTTTTTTTATTTATTTGTAATTATGCTTTTCATCTAGCAATTTAATGAATGAGAATAGAAGTGAACAGTTGTCAACGAAAAGATTGTCATTGTTTGGTGTTTTCTGTAGTTTTGAGTTATTATAATGTTTCCTGATTGCTGTTGATGATTTTCCACTGTGTGTTGCTTTTGTGTTGCTGATTGTTTATTAATTAATTAATCAATTGCAAACTCTTTCATCATATTAACCATATTTTAAATAACATGTTAGTACTGTTTGTGCTGATTGAGTGGGTGTCCACTCTGTGTTGGACATTGTCCATTTTGTGAAGTTAATTCCATATACATGACATTTGAGAAGTCATCTGTATTTCCCAGACATCTTTAGTTGACATTTTGACAAACTGTTTGGGGTCAGTCCTGGACCATTCCAATAAACTATGAACATAGCAACCTTGATCAGTGTTTTGGACATGGTCTGTGGCCTAAATTTATTAGAAAACAGATTTGGAATCCTGATCGGTCGGCATCATCAGATGCTGTGGAGAGAAGTATATACTGCTCTTTGCATCCAGTAGAAAGAGCTGTAGCTTCTGTCATTGCACTGGCATGGGCCAATTTTTGCTGTTGGTTAACCGTGAATGTTTGTGACGCTAGGTCCCCACATTGTGGCAGCTTTGGTAGTTACAGGTCTTACTGGCATTTTCTTTATTCATGTAACTCTGTCTGTCTTCCCATCTACCGACCTACCTACCTACACAAGACATTCAGAAATGGTTTGGACAGTGGCTTGTGTTGTGGCAAATAACCAGGTGTAAGATTGCTCCAGTTGTCATTGGATAGTGTAGTCTTAGTACAGCATTCTACCACCAAATAGTCCTAGTTGTGCATGCCTGTGAAAAATTGCTGCATCATTACCAAGTATGGTGGTCGAAGCACGTGAATGAAAGTCGTAAAGTGGAAGTTGATTATCTTGAGCAGAGATGGACCACATGGTTCCTGTGGAAAGAAGGCATTAAACCATCAGATATTTGTTGTCGGGAATGTGCAGCTTGTGGAGAGAGAGCACCTGTATACAGCACTGTGTTCAGAGGGGTGTGGTGCTTGAACAGTGGCAAGGAAATTGCTCAGGCAGCTGTCCATGGGTGGTATCACAACACTCCTAAAGAATGGTTCTGTGCAGATATCTGGAAGGTCCCAGGAAGATGGCAGTAGTGTATAATCTAGGAGGGGAACAAGTTGAGCCAGTAGTTCAGAATTTATCTTAAAGATAATAAAATTTCTGCAAAGGAGGTGAGTCTTTAACTAATTTCTGAAAGCTCCTTGCATCCCTCTGTCTGTCTCTATATCTGTGTCTTCCTGTCTGTATGTCTATGTCCCCATCTCTTTCTACCACCTGTCCATCAGATTCTTATCACAGCTGTTCTTGAACATATTTAATATCTACTCATGTTTCTGTTCTGTTCATCAGTATGAACACAACCCATAAAACGTAATGATCAGTATATTATTTCATAAATAATGTGCTTTCACAGTCATTGTTTTCTTTGTTCATATTTGCATAATACTGTATTTTGCTCATTTCTTTACCAGGAATGTGAGTCCGTACTTAGTGGTGAGCCACCATATTACTGTGATATGTGTAATAAGTCATTTGGTACAAAGAGTGATCTAAAGACACACGAATGCATACGTTGTGGTGAGCGGCCATATAACTGTCATGTGTGTAGCAAGTCATTCAGTACCACAAGTTATCTGAAGACACATGAATGCATACATAGTGGTAATCGGCCATATCGCTGTGATGCATATGGTAAGACATTTGGTACAAAGAGTGATCTAAAGAAACATGAACACATGCATAGTGGGGAGCAGCTATATTACTGTGATAAGTGTAATAAGTCATTCACTACCAAGAGCCGTCTGGAGACACATAAATGCATACATATTGGTGATCGGCCATATAACTGTGATGTGTGTAGCAAGTCATTCAATACCAACAGTGATCTGAAGTCCCACAGATGCATACATAGTGGTGAGCGACCATATAACTGTGGTGTGTGTAATAAGACTTTTAGTACCAGGAGTGATCTGAAGACACATGAACGCATTCATAGTGGTGAGCGGCCATTTAACTGCCATGTGTGCAGTAAGTCATTCAGTACTACAAGCTATCTGAAGACACATGAACGCATACATAGAGGCAATCGGCTGTATCACTGTGATACATGTAGTAAGTCATTCGGTACAAGGAGTGATCTGAAGAAACATGAACGCATGCATAGTGGGGAGCGGCCATATAACTGTGGTGTATGTAATAAGTCATTCACTACCAAGAGCCATCTGGAGACACATAAACGCATACATAGTGGTGATCGGCCATGTAACTGTGATGTGTGTAGCAAGTCATTCAATACAAATAGTGATCTGAAGACACACAGACGCATACATAGTGGTGAACGGCCATATAAATGTGATGTTTGTACTAAGGCATTCAATAGAAAGAGTGTTCTGGAGAAACATCAGTGCATACACAAGGATGAACGTCCCTATAACTGTGATGTTTGTAGTAAGTCATTTAAAATAAAGAGTCATCTGAAGGCACACGAACGCATACATTGCGGTGGGAGGCCATTTAACTGTGATGTGTGTAGTAAGTCATTCAGTAAAAAGAGTGATGTGAAGAGACATGAAAGCATTCATAGTGGTGAGCGACCATATAACTGTGAAGTTTGTAGTAAGTCATTCAGCATAAAGAGTGACCTGAAAAGACATGAACGAATCCATAGTGGGGAGCGGCCATATAATTGTGATGTGTGTAGTAAGTCATTCAGTGGAAAGAGTTATTTGCAGACACATCAACACATACATAGTGGCTAGCATCTAAATCACCACAATGTATGTAATGTATCATTTATTATGAAGAGTGATCTTTAGAGACAGCAGTATGTATAAAGTGGGGAGCGTCCATGGAGCTGTGGTAGTTCATAATCCTGTGAAATGTGCACATAATTTGGAATATCTGTAATGTGGCATTTGTGAAAGTTGTGTTCTGCTTTCAGAATGGGACGTCATGTTGAATTTGAACATGAATATTCTCTACATGAAACCTAAATGTATAGTTTAGTTAATCAAAATACAATAATGTAATATAACTGTTACTTATTATGCATAAGTTGTTAAATATTTATCCACTTTGCTTCTGCTCTGGAACTCTTTACAGGGAAAATTTTTTGTGCGGTATTTTTGGAAGCTCTGAACACGTGCTTCCAGTGACATTTCCGCACTTGTATGTTGTTTCTGGTTATACTAAAGTAGAATATGCATGGCACCCAAATCTGTTGCTTTGTACAAGCCAGTGTTTGTCATTCCTGACTGCAGTTGATCTGTGTGTTTTATGCATAACTTGTTTTTCCTTTGGCCAGTGGATGAAATCTGTCCAGTTTTCCTGCTTCATTTGTAAGATTTTGCACCCAATCTAAGTAGAAATCTATATGGGAAATGTTGGCATCACAAGATGACTACAGAATTCAACTATGTAAAACATGTCCCATGTGTCTGTCATAACTTTTGCTAGTGGCTGGCTTGATGGTGTTACCCCATTTGTCAGGCTGTGATTTTGGGGACATGAACATTTTTGTATATTAAAAATATTTTATTTAATTTTAAGGTCACTTTAACAACAGAAGAAATGTTTAGAACCATTTAAATAAAAAGGACTTTGTGACATTCTCATCCAAAATAAAAACAAAAATTTTCACTTATTCCACACATGCTGAAGCTATCCCATAACAACAGAGATTGTGACACGATAGTATAAATGCAGTTCAACACTCCTGAAAGAAAGAGCATGAAATGTGGCATACTGCAGCATGGTATACGTAGTTACATGCCAGTGAAAGGAGATTATCTTGTAGTGGGACTGCTTGTCATTTCTTCCAGTCATCATGTCTTGTAACTTTTTGTGTGAATTTACACACATATTGCATGTGTGATTTAACTATCATCTATAGAAGTTGGAGAGTTTTTTGCCACCAGAGACATTTCAAATGGGTACTTGCGTGGAAGATATCAGTGCTGTTGAATACTCCCAAAACCTCATACTAGATGGATTCAAATGTATGTAGTGGATGCATTAGCTGATCTCAGCACAAAATACGAGAGACCAGACTCATACCAAAGAACGTCTTGTGCGGTCTGCTTTTATGATGACTAAATAGATTATGTGGCACAAAGGGCCTGTTTTAAGGCCTGGGTGCATCAGGACCCAGTTCCTACTAAAAAATTTCTATCTACATAGGGAACCCTGCTGAACATCCTTTGTAATCTGTAAATTATCATATGTCCTTCTGTATGTATGTGTACTCTGCTTTAATTTCCATTTTGTATTGCAGTTTCTGTTTGGTGTGTGTACTGTGAAGAAAATATCACCATCAGAAATTAAGTTCCCTATTTATGTAATCATAGTTATGTAGTCTACATTTCATTAATTTAATGTGATGACAGTTGTACATAATGGAGGCATCACCTAGGACTTAACAACATTGTAAGTAGTTTTCAGTATGTTTTGTGTGTGTATGTGTTTGTGGATGCATGCAGGTGTATGATTTTCTTTGTGATATCACTTTCGTAGAAGTTTGAAATTCATCATATGTGGTCCTGACCATAAACCATGTAATTATTTTGATAATGTCTATACCCAGTAAGTATTTCAGACCTCATTTCCTCAGTTTGAGAGGGAAAATATGAAATAAAATGTACACATTTGGTGGAAAAACATGTGATATTAAATAGTGAGTCTGTAAAAAAAATACTGCACTTCCTGTAATTAGTTTTTCCAAATTGACATTTCCATCCACACTTCAGCTGGTCTTAATATTTTCTGATACAGGTTTTGGGGCAGTCACAGTTGTGAGAATTTGTAATGTGGTATGTTGTCTAGATTACAACACTTCATACTCTGGTACATGGTATGAATGTTTTTGGGAAGCATTCTGCGTCTATCTTCACAGGCCATTTTCCGATTACACAGTCTCATGACTGAAATGTTGTATGATTTTGAGGCATGTTTGCAAAATTGTGAATAGCAACCATTAGCTTGGTCATGCCTGTTCTCCTGTTCCCATGGAACAACTTGGCTCACACTGAATGGAATTTCATGATACTTTATTGAGAATTTTTCCAAAGTCTGTTGGGGAAAAATTCAAGTTTGACATCTATAAAGGGTAATGGTTACATTATGAAATCATGTATATTTATGATAAAATCTCACTGAATTCGTTTTAGAATGAAGTATGTTTTAGACAGACTTTTAGAGGAAGTCAAAGCACATAATATGTTAAGTAATATTTTTCCTAACATCTTGCTTTTGTGAAATAATGTGGAAAAATATGGTGGAGCCAGAGAGGCTGCAGAGAACGAATAATAAGGTGCATGCACATTTTGTGCTGGATAACTAAGGCTACAGACACTCTGAGAATATGTAACATTCATTGCTTTTCCACGGCAACAATGGTGACGTGAACTCGCTTCATTGTTAGTTTATACGTACATAGCCAGTCTTTTGCTTTTGTGAAGGGTTTAGGGTGGGGAGGTGGGGCTTTCGTATAGTAGGGGGCTGTGTTACCGATATCAAGCTACATAGTCCTAGGAGCTGTCGCCAGGTAGCATACTTTACCAACGTTCCGTGAGCCACGGCGGCGACTAAATGATCTGTGGCGGCGACAGTCACTCAAGCCTATTTCCGCAGATGGCGATGTAGTCGATACCCGTTGCCGTGGAGGTGCGGGTCCGTGTCGATACCAGTGACCTGCACATGTGCGGTTAATTATTAGAGGTGTGTGGTTGCCGCCCGGTGATGGTGTAACGTTAGAGTGGTTATATAAGGAGTAAGAAACTGTAGCAGTTGTGGTTTGTAGCAAACGTAAATGTCTGTATGGTTCGCGAAAAATGGCCGTAAAAACGAAGGAAAAGTACGTGTTAATGTAACAGAAAATCACATACTGGCGTCTAGTGGGCAAAATATATTAGTTGGTCGTAAGAAAGTTAATAATTTATCCGTGCTCGACAAACGCATTTTTGATCACAAAATGTTTATGTACTGTGTTGAATTGTGAACCTTTCGAAAAATATAATTAATGATATGGTTGCTGAAAATTGTGTATTACGGTCATAGTGTAATGACCAACAAACGAGGGTGATATACGTACTACTGTGCAAGATACGTCTCGAGGCCGAAAACCGAAATCTTTGCAGGTATGTCGGCAGGCTAACTGATTTCTCACGGAAAAATGGTTAGATTCATGAGGCCTAGGACAGGGACGAGTGGAGGGCTGTATGTAACATTATGTAGTTAATGCACCTTCGGGTTCCATAAAATTCTGAGAATTTTTTTCGCTAGGTGAAGAACTATGAGTTTCTAAGGGACTCTGCTCTATGTAGTTGGAAAAGCATGGAAATGAAGAGTTCTTTCATCTGGCCGTAGTCTTCAATATGATTTGCCTAAGATGGGATAGTGCTGTCGGTATCTTTACTAGGCTACAAAGTGGACGATGAGGGATTCGAATTCGTGCAGAAGATTTCTCTCTACTCCAGGCGTCCAGAGCGGTTCTGGGACCCGCCGGGCCAAGTATTCAGTGGGTACTGGGGATCTTGCCCTGGAGTAAAGCGGCCGGGGCGTGAAGTTGACCATTGACCTGCATGTAGAGCCGAGGTTAAAGAGTGGACCAAGCTATAAGCTTTTATGGCTTGCACAGGGACAGCCATACCATTTTTAATATGACATGCCAGAAAAATATGTAATGTAAGAATTTTATTCACCAGTTACAGGAAACAAATTTGTATAAGAACATAATATACCAGAAATTGTTTTGTGTCTGATTTAAAAGTGATCCCTTACAAACATATTTAGTGGTGGGATAGATTGATGTTGTTGGTTTTTATATGAACTCTGAATGATACCCCCACTTTTATATCTGTTGATTATTTCAGACAGATATGCAGTGCACACTAAGGTACTATTTTCTCTTTGTCATAAAGAATTTGTGATGTTAAAATTGTCCCTGTATGTGCAATGTAGGCATGTGTGGACTAAACATATAGTTGCACTCATTCTTGACTGTGGTACTAAGTGGGGTTGAGTGATCAATGGCACACTTCTGCCCTTTACCCTCAAGGAAATAACACTAATGCCCATTGGATAGGAGGTTTGGTGGGTCCCAGAGCTGGTCTGTATGCTTTGGAGAAGAGATAAATCTCTTGCTCTTGCTGGGAATCAGCAGTTTCCCAGACATTCAGCCTATAGCTCAGTCACTGTATAAGCACACTATTATAAAAAGCAAATAACCATACTGTAGTACTACAAGTAGTGGACTTTGCCATAAAACAAACTGGCATTTGGTAAACAGATGTGTTTAATAATACACAAAGAGATGGAATATAACATCAGCATACAGATTGTGTCACCTGTAATCACTGTTGCATGTAATATGTGTAATAGTTGATGATAATATTCCTCTCATTTATTAATCGTTGGTATATGATGAATGGTAAATGGTTCATTGTTAGGTGAAAAGTGAATGCATCCCCTGTTCTAGATTAGTTCCACAGTGTTTACCACTGTTTGTAGAGAACACAACTACGAGATAAATTTTTAGGTCTGTGTTGTGTCTATAACTGCAAATGCATTTGCTAACATTATGTAGTTTTGTAGAAGTAAGAACTATCTGCGTGTGCCAAAGTGTCTGGTAAATAATGTGAACCTATCTAGTCTTTGTTAGTTATCCTTAAGATAGCTCTGTAATTGTTATTGATAGTAACTTTTTCAAGTAGATTAAAGTCAGCTGTAACACAACAGAATAAAGGAGAAAAGTCTTGTATATCAAAATATAAACTGAATATTGCCTAGAATATTTAGTAGTTGTATGAAGTCTTATTTAGCTGTCAGAGTCTGTTTGCAATAAGTAATTAACCAATGGGATACTTTTTCTTCTTCTCATTTGGTACAATCCACTGTGGACCTTGGAACTGTTGAAGTTACACATGATATTTGGTATGGAAATGGACCCACAAGTTCTATGTAAAATATAGCTCAAAATAAAAAAATTTAAAGGCAGTTTATTGTGTTGATCTTTGACATTTTGTCCGGAATATTAAATGAAACCTCTGCATTGGGAATGTGCTCTTCCCAAGAAGAAAATAAGTAATAATAATACTAGCTAATAGTATAGTAAGACATCATGAAGGCAAGAAGTAGTAGTAGTAGAAGTGGTGGTGGTGGTAATAGTAGTAAATTAACATTAGTTTCCATTCATGAAATTTATTTGTATAACATTTCATATACAAGATCTTTGAGGCTGTAAAGGTTTTCCACTAAAGACAGGTTTCTGTTTTGTCCAGGTTCCATTCATCACAGGTTTCATTCTACATGATATGCTGTTTCTGTTTGTGACGAACTTATGCACTTTGTGGTTTAAATCTAACTCATCACCACTGTGAGAATGGCAAATATTGGTGTGTAAACCACAGTCTTTTTCCTTGTGGTTCCCAGTGCAGCATATTTTTAGAGATTTTTCTTGTAGCCATTCAGTTCCACCTGAGTACTGCATATGTAGATTTCCTTTGTGTTTAGGTAATGTCCATTACTTCTTACAATGTTTTGTGTCTTACTCTTTTATAATGTGTTACCTGAAGACAGCTCAGTTATCAAATCCAGCTGTTTGTTATGAGAAATATGACCAACAAGTGCATATACATATCTGTAAATTTATTGTATTATAAACAGTGTAGCCTCCCACATGTTTTGGCCACCTGTTGTGGCCATCCTCAGGGAGGTTTTATTTTTAAAGGATGTATTACATGGAACATCAAAATAATTTAATTTACAAATATAAAAATGTTGAGTTGTAAATTTACATTTCAAATCTATCTTAAAACATAAAATGTAGGAGGCTACACTGTTTATAATACAATAAATTTATGTATCTGTATGTGCACTTGTCGGTTGTATTTCTCATAATGAATCATCAGTGCATGGTCATGAATCATTTAAAACTAGCTGTTCATATTCTACTCCTCAAAATTTTAGTACAACTCCATGCTTTACCTCTGTATAAAAGAATGCATTTAGCTACACTATGAAATACATTTTTCTTTGTTTTGTAGGGTACATTTTTTTTTTCTCTCTCTTAGTTTTCCATGTCTTGGGTCTGTTGATTTTTTTCTTAGGGATCTTTTTTAAATGCGTCTGTCATGTGTTCCAACTATAGGTATTATTAATCTTAATATTTAAAGGAGTACTGTGTTGTAATGAACCATCCTCCTCTGTCTAAATGCCAACACTTGCCCTGCACATAGGCTGTACATAATATGTTACCTTAAGACCACATTTTCTTCAATCCTCCATTAGTTCCATTATCATATGTCTCAAATCATAATGTTGTGCAAGTATTGTATTTGGTTAGCTGCGAACAAAAAGGAGTAAACTGTTTTTTCCTGATTTGAATCAAAATCTCAGACCAGTGCTCAATTTCTCAGCTTCACGGGCTGTTCTGTTATACAAACAGGCATGAATTACATCTTCTGTTTGTTGTCTTTTAGTTATAATTTATGCTGTTAATGTTCATCTGATTAACAACTGAGCTTTTGTGTGGTTATAATTTACATCATCGTATTAAGTAATTTTTTATCTCTACTCATGTATGTCATGGCTTGTCATAATGTTTTGTATGAGTAATTACATGCCTGAGCTGTTTTCAGGTCAGTGAAGGTTATGTGGATATGTTCAGCTTTATTTGTTTTGCATGTATTTCATTGACATAATCCTTCTGGCTGCTCTATGGCCCAGGGGTTGACTCAGCCTCTAACAGAAATTAGTACCAGGAATATTTTCTGGAGGGTAAAGGCAGCTGGTGCATAAGGCTGACAACCCTACCACCTTCATGTGTCATTTGTCTTGAAATCTGGGAGCCTCATCCTCCTGGAACCCTCAGGGCCTGTCCACGCATGAAATAAGATTGCTTTACGTTTTATTTGTTTTGCGTCATTCTACTGTACTTCTCCTTTTGCATCACCAATCCTAATATGTGTATATGAAGAGTAAATATTTTGAACCATTGTGTGTCAAGTAAATAAGGTGACCATTAATTTGCCCAACATTTATTCAGCAGGTGCTTATTCAGATGTTGCCTGGACCATGATGATGTCATATAGCTGATTAGTACTAGGTGAAAAGCTTCCCCTCCACTCTCCTCTAAATAAATATTTGTTACTCATATTTGAGAGTTCAATGGCAGTGAGCTAAGACTGCTTGATCTCATGCTGAAACCATTAACCTATCTCCATTACCACATCTTATTTTCACAAGTATTTCTTTCTTTGCTGCCTTTGTCTCATTCTTGGTCTGCCATATGGTTATTTTCAAAGACATCTTTCTGTCAAAATTACTGTTTTTTCCCAGCATATTGTGATGTGATTTAACCACTTAACTTTGCTAGTAGACTACACCAAATTGTGATGTTCTTCATCAGTTTTTATATTGTTCATTTTCTACTGTTATGCTATATTACTTTGGTTTGATTCTCTAATGTTGCTCCATTTCAGACCAAAACATGTAGGAATTTTTGGTGTGATACTGTAATAAGAATATCTAAGGAAGAAGTCTGTACATTTTGTTGGGTTAGAGTCATGAATTCTTCACTAGTCCTCAGTGTACTTTCTGCTGCTCCTTCTAACTTCATCCCCCATAAGTTTGAATATTTTTCCTTACATTTTGTTTCAGTGTGCGTGTATTTCATATTGTCCCAAAGTAAAGGCTCCAATCTGCATCATTAAAAGATGTATAAAATTCTGTGTGCATGAATTTGTAATAGAGGTCCTTTGGAGATAAAAATGTCCTTTAAACCATATGTCAGTTGCACACTGTTATTGAGTTAAGCACTAGTATATTGTAGCAGTGAATACTGAATCAATTTGCAATTAAATTTTCATGTTGTGAACTTAAATATTTACACTAAAATAATATTTTTGGAATGACCCCCCTTGTGACTGAATGGTGCTGCCACGTTTGACTTTATTTAATGTTCCAACTGAATGCTTTCCTTGGTATTTCATATGCCAGCAGCAGTTTTGCACTGTATTGCCAGTGGGTGCCTTTATATGACTGACCACTGTTGTGCACTTAGACTTTATTCACCTGGAGGAAGAAATTTGGGGAGATTAAGTTGGATTACTGAGTTGGCCGTGTCACTTCCCCACATCTTCATATCTATTTTCCTCAATTTTGTTTTTTACGTGCCCTGTATCATTTGCCAGAATACGGACATACTTCATCATATATCCATATTTGTCTGCTTCCTCTAAGAGGCACATTCCTTAAATAACATAGTAATTTCTTTTATGTAAAATTTTTTTAAAGAACAGCTGTTGATAACCCTAGTTACAATGTCGTCCAAGTAGGTAGACCTGTCCTTAACAGGACACACTCCAGGGCTGTTACTGGCCTTCTCACTGGACATAATACTCTGAGGAGACATCTTCACCTAATAGGGCTGTCAGACAGTCCACTGTGTAGGAGGTGTGGAGCAGAGGATGAAACCTTGGCCCACATTCTTTGTGAATGTGAAGCTTTGGCTTCACTCAGACATGTGTATCTGGGCTCCTTCTTCTTGGAGCCAGAGGACATCGAGAGTATAATTTTGGTGGCTGTCTGGAACTTTAGCAAAGCAACAGGGCTCCCATAAATCGATAATGGGGCACAAAGGGCCCGTTAATGAAGGCCTAGGTGCATTGGGACAGTAAGGTCTCAAACCCAATTGCAAATCAATCAATCAGTCAAGTAGGTAGACCATACATTTGTTACATGTGTAACCAGTTTTTACACCTTAATATGGATTGTTGTGAAAATTTCTTGTGTTTCTACCATTACTTGTAAATTTAACTTTTGCCATGAGCAGTATGCTAGGCAGATTTTATAGTCGGTGGTTGCACATATGCAAAAGTTGTATGTGGCTGGTGCAGTCTCTTGTAGGAAGTTTTTTTTTAATGGCTCTCATGCACCAAAGCTATCACTGTGCAGAATCCTTTATACATGTACTGCAGCCATACAAGTGAACTTGGCTGCACTGCATCCAGACCATATCTTTGGCAGACTGTGGTTGTCTGTGTTCTGCAGTAATTCCTGGGAAGGAATCAGTCACACTCGAAACCCGGTGACATGAATCTCATTGCTGGTATTTCATTGCTGCAGAAATCTTACAGTTTTTGTTATGGAAAGTGTATACAAAATTCATGCCTGCATATTTCTCATTTTTAAATGTTGCTGGCATTTCAGATTATTCTTGTGCACAAAATGCAGCCATGCCACCCAAGACTTAGGTGGACAGAAAATTGAATGCTTACAGTGCTGCCAGCTCACTACAGTAGCAGTGAGCTTAACCTTTATCCTACTGGCATGGTTACTTATATTTTATTTTCAAATTTTTTGAAAAACATGAGTATTATGTGAGCAGAAACAGATAATATTATGAGATGAATGACATTTTGTGGAGAATTTAAAAGATAATACAACATGGTTGTGTAAAGAAAAACCAACTTCATGCACAACTTATTCTTAGTATATTTTGTCAACCTCTACACGTTTTGGTCATATCTAGGCCCATCATCAGGAGGTACAACCATATGTATACAACAATTGGTACTTATCCTTTTTAGGTGATTGTCTGTTGTGCTGGTTGGATTCCAATCCAACCAGCACAAAAAAAAAGAATAATAAGTACCTTTTGTTATATACATACGGTTGTACCTCCTGATGATGGGCCTGGATACACACAATACGTGTAGAGGTTGACGAAATATACTAAGAATAAGTTGTGCATCAAGGTGGTTTTTCTTTACACGTTTGTATCATGATGTACAGTCAACAAAACATAAAAAAATAATACAACATGTCTTAAAAGTTCATTAAATTTCTTTGTTGCCTAGACATTTAAAATGATTTTATAGGGATGTTTTCTGTGTGTGTGTGTGTGTGTGTGTTTACATATGCAAACACAGGCCTTAGAAGGCTAAGGTTACAGCTTACTGCATTCAGTAATGGTTTTGAGTCTATCTGTGGTGCATAGGACATATTTTTTATTTCAGGTGACCTCAGGAACATGATTCTTCAGTTTGTTCAGCATATTAACACTACCTTCCGTATGTTCATATTTTGTGATAGGATATTTCAGTATATAAAATATAAAAATATTCCTATGTCAGTAATGTTGGTGTACACCACATGTTTCATGGTACTACTAATTGAGGTCTCATGACCATGGCATAGGAGCTTGAGGAATGAGACCAGTTGACCATCCATGATAATGTCTACCTAACCAGTCCTATGGAGCCAGAATAACATGTGCTGGAGCATTGTCATGCGAATACTGTATTGAATGTCTGTGCAGTGAAACATGCTACAATAGTTCAGGTAAATGTCTATGGAGAAGTAACAGGAATTGGAGACTGTAAAGGTTTCCTGGTAAGATACAAGAACTGGTGGGATTATCTATGCTTCTGGCCCACATGCTTACAGAATCTCAGTGCTTGTTGTGTCCTGGTCATGTAAGCTTATCATTTGCTACAGTGTGCCAGTTATGGAAATTGAAGGTGCTTTCCCCTGGGAAGCTGCACATATCTATCACTAGTGAGAGTGGTGGAATCTGCAGTGCACTGATGAAGCAGCTGTTGGTAGAAGACAGGTCAGGCAATTATGTCATCTGATAGAAGTGCTTGGACCCACTGTATATCATGTGGATGTAGTTGTTGCTTGCATAACATTCATTGTACAGCATAGTGTGATAGTCCTAAAGATACTCTTCTGGTTTTTAAACTGGGATTCTGTCTCATGATTTCTGAGATATTTTTGTCCATATCTGGCATGCGATCTCTTCGTGGCAGACCAGTATCATCTGCTGTTTGATGACAGTCTCTGTTTCACAAATTCAGTGATTAATATAAAGGAAAGTTTTGCAACTGGCACTCATTGACTGCGTTCAGCACATCATACGTCAACTGCTACAGCTGCTGTGGTATTTGTCTGCCCTTCACCTTGCTAAGATGCATGCCCATTTACCTATCACAAAATGTGTGTCCACACATTCAGTAAGTATGTACTGTACAGTCATCTCAGAATGTGGTGAGGCACTATTGACTCTTATGTGTGGAAAACTGTGTAATTACTGACATTTGATGCTCATTGTACATATACATTGTACATTGTACAATGAACATGAGCAAATGTGCACAGAATATCAGAAAACACAGCTTCGTAAAGAATACTGACTGAACAAGCATTGGAACTTAATGTGCTCTTGCACTTGTTACCCTGTGTAACTGTTCACAGAAACATTTTGTACATGATTTTGGGGGTTGTAGGTCCATGCATCTTCACACATTCAAATAAATCAACCAACTAGGTGGAGCAATTAATTACAGGTTTATTGTTTGTCTTTTAGATACCGCTCAACATGTTTCTGGCATCCTTATGCCCATCATCAGGAGCCCATAAACTGTAGCAGCAACCTCTGGTTTACCGTAGGAATGTGGTGGTCGCAGTGCTGTTGGCCATGGTCAGTCCAGACCGGCCACGGCCAACAGCATTGCTACCACCACGTTCCTACAGTAAACCAGAGGCTGCTGCTGCAGTTGATAGGCTCCTGATGATGAACATAAAAGGATGCCAGAAACATGTTGAGCGGTATCTAAACGACAAACAATTAACCTGTAATTAATTGCTGCATCTAGTTGGTTGATTTATTTGAATATTTGAATTTCATACCTGATTGTTCCACCTTTGTGAATCATCACAACATCCTGACACTTCTGTGTTGTTTATGGCACATAATTTATAAATATCCTGTGTGTGTGTGTGTGTGTGTGTGTGTATATATATATATATATATATATATATATATATATATATTGTTTCTTTAAAGAGCAGGATAATGTGATAAAATGTAAAGGTTTTGGTGGGGAAACATGAAGGAGAGAGACCACTTGGGAGACCCAAGCATAGATGGGAGGATAATATTAAGATGGTTTTTTAGGAAGTGGGATGTGGGGGTATGGACTGGATCAAGCTGGCTCAGGATAAGGACAGGTGGTGGGCACCTGTGACTTTAGTAACGAACCTTCAGGTTGCATAAAATGTGGGGAATTTCTTGACTTGCTGAAAATCTGTTAGCTTCTCAAGAAGGACTGTGCTCCATGGAGTAAGTAAGGAAAATGTAAAGGTAAATTTGTCCCTTTTCTCGCCATGAAGGAATATAGGGGAGTGGAATTATAGCTCCATTCTTTCTTAATCTTGGCACCAGATGGAGGTGAGAGGTCTGCCTCACACCACCGTTGCTTTGCCTGTGAGGACCAAGTCACCCCTACCAATTGAATACGGGGCTAATTGGGCCCCAGAGTCATTCTGGACACTGACGAGACAAAAGAAATATCTATCCCTTCCAGGATTGAATCCTGATTCCCCACTTGTCCAGTCAATGGCTTAATCATTACACTGACTCCACCATTTCCTGACTCCATTTAAATGTGGTAGTGGTATGATTCGTAAGAAGAAATCTGTAACAACTAACTGGTAATTTGTTGTGAACCCCACTTGTTTTTTACGTTCTCATATGTTAAGTGCGTTCGCAAAAATTTCAAAAAGTGACCATTAGCTTTATTCACGTCTGTCCATCCATCCTTCTGTCTGCATGGAACAACTCGGTTGCCACTGGATTAATTTAAAAAAAATAATTGATATTTGGTTATTTTTTTGAAATACTGTCAAGAAAATTCAATAATTCTGGTAAGTGACCAACTTGAAGCACAATTTCTTCTATAATATGGTTATTTGAATCCTCTTCATGTTTCAAGCAACTTTGTGCTCACCTTCCTCCTGAAGATGAGCACAGAGTTGCTCAAAACATGGAGAGGATTCAAATAAACATACTATAGAAGAAATTGTGCGTCAAGTAGGTCACATACCAGAATTATAAGAAGATGAACGGTCAGAAAAGTATAAAATTTAGTGATGCAAAACAAGTATACGAATACAAGAAAAATCCTACTGAAGATGAGCACAGAGTTGCTCAAAACGTGTAAAGGATTCAAATAAACATATTATAGAAGAAATTGTGCGTCAAGTTGGTCACCTACCAGAATTATACGAAGATGCACGGTCAGAAAAGTATAAAATTTGGTGATGCAAAACAAGTATACGAATACAAGAAAAATCCTACAGAAGATGAGCACATAGTTGCTCAAACCATGTAGAGGATTCATATAAACATATTATAGAAGAAATTGTGCGTCAAGTTGGTCACTTTCCAGAATTATACGAAGATGCACGGTCAGAAAAATAAAAAAATTGAGAAAATTCAAGTTTCATTAAAATCGGACAAGAGTAATGGGTACTTTACAAGAAGACCAATATACATATTTGATCATATCTTGCTCAGTTCTTCTTAGAATGAAAAATGTTTTAGATAAAAATTGTAGAGGAAATCAAAACATTTTGTTCAACTTTTTTTAATTGTGCCGTTTATGAGATAATGTGGAAAAAGTATTGTAGAGTCAGGCAGGCCACAGATGACAATATGACTCATGTGCATTGCAAGCTGGATAAGTAACCCCCCCCCACACACACACACCGACCACAATCTAATAAGATTCGACAATGAAACAGGGACAACGGGCTGCAACGCAGTCGATATCTCATGGAAACGGTATCACATTAAAACAGAAGACTGGGAGAAATTTGAGAACAAATTTGCCTCGAACTTACAGGATTTGGATGTGTGAATAACTCTGGTGACCACACTAAATGTGATGCAGAACTAGGGGAGGTCATGCAATACACGGACACGGAGGAACTCATGTCGAAGTTTACTTCGATTATAACAGCAACCTGTGACGCAACCTTCAAAGCATCAAGACCCAGGGATCGCGATACCAAGGGAAGAAGTGTTCCATGGTGGTCCAGTGAACTCACGGTTCTTCGAAAACGAGCGCTCGCCCTTAGAAGAAGGTACCAAAAGACTCGGAACGATGACAACCTGCGACAAGAGAGGAAGTTCCGGTACCAGGAGGGGAAGAGACTCTACCAGGCAAAACTCCAAGAGGAAAAACTTAAATCTTGGAAGGACTTCTGCTGCCGCACAGCCGACTCCAACCCGTGAGGCTTATTACAAAAGAACTTATTACAAAAGAACTGTTGTTATGGTGGAATTGGATGTCAAAGGAGCATTTGATGCCGCTTGGTGGCCTCGGGAAAAATGCAAAGTAAAACTACATGGACAACCTTAAAAACCCAGGACGGGACATATACGACGGACATAGTGAGCACAGTGGAACACATGATGGAATATTTCATCCCCGATGACAGCGAGAGCAGCGACAGCGCACACCACACACACATCAGACACGAGACAGAAGAACCACTTTACACACCTGACGACGTAGAATTTACAAAAGAAGAAATACTGGCAGTGATAGAGAAGTTCGATCCTGGCAAAGCACCAGGAGAGGACGGACAGAACAGCGAAATCCTCTTGAAGAGTTTCAATCGCTTTCCCACCCTCATTACCGGGTTATATAACTATTGCCTAAGGAAAGGTTACTTCCCAAAACAGTGGAAACATTCAATAATAATTCCCATAATAAAACCAGGGAAAGACGGAAGTACAGAAGTTACAAAATATCGACCTATCAGTCTACTTAACGTTGGCGGTAAAGTCCTTGAAAAACTGCTAATAGACAGGATCAATCACCATGCTTTCTCCAACAGTCTTCTAAATGGTAACCAATATGGATTCCTCCCTTAGAAAAGCACAATCGATGCAGCACTCGCCGTTAAAAGCTTTGTACAGGCAAACTTATTACAAAAGAACTGTTGTTATGGTGGGATTGGATGTCAAAGGAGCATTTGACGCCGCTTGGTGGCCATGCTTACTTAGCAATTTACGGGGCCTTCGATGCCCAAAAAATCTGTACAACCTAACTCTCAACTACTTCAGAGACAGGGTAGCTTCTCTTCAAGCAAACACACATACAGTAAAGAGAACTGACGAAAGGCTACCTCAAGGTTCGTGCTGTGGGCCAGGGTTCTGGAACATCATGTACGATGCCCTCTTGGACTTCAACTTTTTTAGCCACACAAAAGTAATTGCCTTTGCAGATGACCTCGCTGTCTTAACGAAAGGGAAAACTCCGTCTGAAGCAGAAGCCTTAGCAAACTCAGACCTTGCTAAAATAGAAAAATGGGCAAAAGATAAAATGCAGTTTAACGAGAGCAAATCCAAGGCCATGTTGATAAACAGGAAAAGGAACACCGAGAGTATCAACATATACATTAACAGAAGGCTGGAAATAGTGAAAGAGATGAAGTACCTAGGTATATACTTTGACAGTCGGCTTACTTTTAACACACACATTAAATATTTAGCTGAAAATTCTACTAAACTGATCCAAATGCTAGAAAGATCTGCATAACTCCAATGGGGTTTAGGCAACAAAGCACTCAAAACCATTTATGAAGGGGCATTGATACCCCTCTTAACGTATGGAGCCCCAGTTTGGGAAGAGGCTGCAGCTAAACAAAAAATAAACAAGCGCATATTGCAGAGGGTTCAGAGATTGATTAACATTAAAATCGCGAAGGCTTACAGGACTATTTCATTCGAAGCTTCTTGCGTGATGGCTGGTGTCCCACCCATAGGGTTGGTAATAGAGGAAAAGGCGAGACGATATATGATAAAGCACAACCCAGAATGCGACTTACCACTGCCAGTCACGGAATGGCCACATCCTACACAGAGGCGGAACGGAAGAGTAGCACTGTCGGATGATCGAGCGGTGGAACTCCAGAATTGGCCTAACCCGGCGGATGAGGTCAAAACTACAGAAGACAAAGGAAATGAGCAATGAACAATACTGATATACACGGATGGGAGTAAGAATGAACACGGTGTCGGTTCGGGAGTGGCAATATTCGTTCAGCAGAAACTTGCAGTACAACTTCAATTCAGGCTGGGAACCAGATGTTCAAACAATCAAGCGGAGCAATTAGCAATCATCAAGGCATTAGAAGCAATCGATAATATAGACATCCCGGAAAACAGCTCATGCACAATAGATATATTCACCGACAGCAGAATTACACAAGGCCTGCTACAGAACACCAATAATCATAGCTACCTTATCGAAGAAATAAGAAAGAGATTGTCTTATTTGGACAGGGCCAACTGGACAATAGGAATCTCGTGGGTAAAGGCCCACGCAGGGATCTATGGAAATGAAATGGCCGA
>Ga0268261_10000689_pt1 | contig 21834 bp, 21 predicted proteins | sample TergutNc150P1_FD_190353 | JGI IMG/M metagenome (GOLD analysis project Ga0268261, IMG submission 190353) | Nasutitermes corniger P1 segment gut microbial community from laboratory colony in Florida, USA - Nc150 P1 (SPAdes) (version 2) | ecosystem: Host-associated > Arthropoda: Insects >...
GAGAGGCGTGCTGGCACGTAAGCCGACCAGAGCTCCACGTGAAATCACGTGACGTAAGAAGAGTGACAGAAGTGTAAATCTGCGCCATGGAATTCAATGTTAAGTCGCCTCTCACATCCCAATCGCACGCGTAACATCACATGAGCTCACGCGACGTGAGGATAGTGTTTTCCCGGCCTAACTCTCTTGTCACTGAATATGCCACTTCTTTGTTATCCTCTCCTATTCTGTGCTGTTTGTTGCTGCTTGCGAACTTTGTTACTCCACTTTTTGTTCCTTCTTTAGTTCAAGCACGTCTCCTGTAATAAAGAATCTGTTCCAGATTTTTTAATTACAAAACGCCAATAAGCTGACTGCAGCTAAATGCCAGTTATTTGTAGCATTTTGATGTCCCGTTTGTATGCTTGTATCAGAGTGTTAGTGAACTCAGCTGTTATTGTCAACACCATGCTCAGCGTTTGTTACATATCATGCAAGTCACTGATTTCGTTTTTGGAAATGCTCTAAGTACATGTGTGTGTTTTTCAGTATCGTGCATATTGGAGGTTACGTTTGTTCTTGAACAGCGAAATGATCATGGTTACTGTGTACCAGTGGATGTTATGTTGAAAATTCAACTGAATGTCTCTTGCAATTCACACATTCTTTTCATTCTTACTCGTAATTGTGACTTGTGGGTTCTTGTAAGCACGTAGGGCTCATTGGATGGAGGATCACCCATTTTCCAGGCTCTTTACATAGCAAGATATATGCCAATGACCCAAGGGATTTCGAGCTCACTACCTTAAAGAGTCGAGGAGGCTGCCTGTAACCACGAGTAGCATTCAGCATAGCGCACTTGTCAGAACGTTTACGCCTTCTCCTGTCTGCGGGTTTCTCTTCAGGTGGCTGGTAGGATGGTTAGTGATGGTTAATTTATTGAAAATTTGGAAGGAAGAGATCTTGGCCTAGTTGATTTAATGCCCCGGGATTAGCCCAGAGCTACTGAACAAAATTAAGTAACTCACGCCATGATATTCGGTGTCCTGGCCGAAATTCGACCGGTACCTCCCGAATACAGTCCGAAGTCGTACATTTTGATCCATTGTGCACGGGCACGTTAACAGAGATAGCTGTGGTAAGGAAGGGCGAACACTGTGTGCATTGTGAATTGTTTGTGTGCATACACCTTCGTATGAACAGAGCAGCCTTAAAGTAGGTATGCTGTAATACAACATACTTACTTTAAGGCTGATAATAAGTACCGGTTTTAGCCTGCGCAAATACCTTGAGGCATCTGCTTCTGATGCCGAACCCAGCAGCCGCGCGGTCTAAGGCGTAGGTCTGTGGCCACTCGCCTGCTGAGAATGTGGGTTCTAATCCCACCGGGGGCATGTTGTGAGGTGCGTTGTAAGGTAGAGGTCTTCGCGACGAGATGATCACTCGTCCAGAGGAGTCCTACCGACTGTGGTGACTCGTGTGTGATCTATAAACCTCACGAATAAGGAGGCCGTGGCCCACCGGGGGCTGTCGCGCCAAAAGCAAACATCTGTTTCTGATGGGAAACCACGAAGCCGAGACAGATACTTGTGCATGGTCTGTCCCACTCTTGGTACAGAATAAAACCGATTTAACCCTCTATAGCAGGGCTAACCAATATTCATCCCTCGAGGGAAGTATTTGCGGCCGCCAGTCACCTGAATAGTTTCAGTAATATAGTTTAACAAACATAATATAATAAGTCTACAGAACTAATATGGCAACTTTATTAATAGAGAACATGTTTACAAGCTGTGACCACTTTTTCAGTAAACCAGTATTTCTTTGTGTTTTATGTAGTTAATAAGTGCCACTGCCTTGTCCTTCAACCGTACATTTAGCGTTACTAGTAGTAGGGGTACGGATATATCCGGCCCTGACCTTTGTACCCTGCATTTAAGACCTTTGTATCTACTTGAAGAAGTCATCGAAGAAGTAAGTCGAAACAGGTATTAGTGTAGTTATGTCCTATTGAAGCATGTATTTGTGTGAGGTTGCAGTTGCATTTAATCTTATCCTAAGGCCTCCGTAGTGATTGGTAGTAGTGTTAAGGTAAGACCATCGTAGAGATTGGTAATGGATTTTTAATAATATCCAAAGTGGTCGTATAGTCTGGTGTTTTAATAATATCGGACGTCATAATAGTGCTGCCGTATAGTTTTGTATGTTTATCCGGTCGGTCGTTTACGGCATGCGGCGTGCGCTGGCCTTCGACTGAATGCACATGTTGCAAGTCGGAGAGTCAGAGGTTTAGAGAGAGATAAGATGGTGAATGTTTATTGGCTAGCATACATATGAGGAGGAGGGTAAGGTTTTTTCAAGGATTAAGAGAGAAATAAAATCCAAAGAAATGTGATCATTTATTTTTCCTTAGGCATGCTACCAAGTTCAAATAGCTCCCGCTGCCAGCATTTCTGAATATGTAGGCATAGGCCTGGCAGCTTTTCTTACTTGTATAATCGGATCACCAACCAGAACTCAATCTACCCCAAAAGACATGTTAACAAATAGTTCTTCATTGTTAATCCGAGATATCTGGGAATCCGTAAACAAATAAGCATTGTCCGCCAGCATTTTAACAAATACATTCCTAGGGTCTGCTCGTAGCTTTGAAAGTAGCCACACGCAATTGGCCGTCACGATTTTCTGTGCGTGCATGATGAGATACAGTAGGCCAGCCACCAGAGTATAGATGCTGACACTCATGGAGGCAGCGAACAATGTGTTCATATCAGGCATCTGTGAAGTATAAATAGTAGTCCTTAATATATTTTACAATGCGGAATGTGGCCCGCATATTCGGGAGTTATAGGGAAAGAAGCATAAATAATATTTGCGTGAACAGAAATGCTGATTTAGAATACGTTTTATTTTTACAGAATTGTATCACACATTTAGGTAAGCCCTGTCGATCCAAATCCTCGGATGTCCCGTTCCGAGTTATCTAGTTCCTTTACCTCCAGTATATCAGGATAGAAAATCTTCTCACATATAAGCTGTGCTACACGATCCCCCCGACGAATTTGAAATGGCCTGTCAGAATGATTAAACAGAATCACGCACAGCTTCCCGCGATAGTCCTCATCTATCACGCCACCTCCCACATCTATATGGTGTCGTAAGGCCAATCCAGAACTTGGCGCAATTCTACCATAATATCCGGGAGGCAGTTGTATCGCTAGATCTGTTTTTACCAGCCCGTTTCCAGAGGAAGGAATCAAGACATCGTAGGCACTTCTTAGTTCGAAACCAGCGGCCCCTAACGATTCTCTAGTCGGAGGTAGAGCATTCTCTGTCAGTTTTACGTATCTCAGGACTCCCGATGCCATGATCTAAGATAAAAATATGACTTATTTAGACTGACTACAGGATGCTGAAACTAGATAACACGAAAGAGCGTAGCATATAGTGACACGTGCACACGTGTCTTATTTATTCCTCCATTCTAGCATATAGGAAGAGGAAATACGACACCCACAGGGAGTTCCGTTTGACGTGTCCTGCAAGGTTTTTAACCACCACGTTGGTTTTAATAGATATTTCTGAGACTGCATTAAAGGCTTTCGAAGGCATCGAGGAGCTCTTACATGCGAGGACATGCAATATCCCTCATACACACAAGTACACAGTCCTAACCCATAGCTACATAGTTCTGTACAGAATGTTTCAGCTTCATATGCCAAAAGAAATCGTCTCTCCATAAACCGCGACGATTTTCTACTACTGCTGCCTCTCCATTCAAGATGTAGATGGTAACTTTAATGTTGACGGACGAGTATCTGCAGACCCTGTCCGGTTACCGAACGTGCAGTCAGTCTGTTCGCTATGGAGAGACGATTTGCCGAAACTCTGCGGCACGGTAATGAGTGAGGATTCCCCCGACCGGTACTCGTGTATGTGAAGGTAGTGGTGGCTGCCATGCAAAACAGACGCTAGATAACGCATCTGCCGGCAACTTTAAAGTATAGGGTGACGTAAACAGATGAGATAAAAGAAGAGACCCCTTTTACAATATCTACACCAGAATAAATTTTTTAATACAGCTAAATATCTGATAGTATCAATGTCCGATCTACAGGTCCGCTTTATCTCTACTTCTCATGTCCCGTCACCCGGACAATTATGGTGTCGTTTGTAGGAAAAGACGTCACATCGGAAACGGAGGCAGATGACTGGAAAGTTCGGAGGATGTAGTCTTCGAGTAGGTACCCTGCGCGAACCGACCGCTTGAACATACTGACTATATGTAGTCTCACTAGTCAGTACGAACTGATCGAGCTCGAAAACTGACTGAAAAAGTGTATTGGACGCCGAAGCGAGTAGGGAGGGAGGTTTACGTCTGCAGATAGTACACCTACAGTCATTGGGACGGAGACATAGGGTAGTGTGACGTAATCTATTCTGATACCTCGTGACACGAGCCGCAATGTACGTTGTCCCTCCATTCGTCAGACTCCGCCCTGTAGTATTTTTAACATAGCAACTCGGGTAGCGAGGGATAGTCAAGGCGAACAAAGGTCATATAATATTTTACAAAATTGAAACCTTCGTAATTTAGACAGATAAATCGAAAGAACTCTAGATTGGAAGAGGTGTCACAATTAGCGGTAGTATCTATCCCGTAAAAAACAAACGTCATCCTAAAATCGTCGCACGATTTACCATAGTAGAAAATTTCTTCATCATCTTCCGCTCCGACAAATTCAAAGAGAAGTCCGTGGATGTAGAAATTGTCCAAAGGGTCAGGATCTTGTCGGAAAATGCGACGCAACAATGGGGAGTCTGTCATTGCTATAAATAATGACGGGTTCGTATAAGAACTGAAAACACCTGCCATGTAAAGCACAAAAGTGCCAGTGAGAAAGCAGCATATGCCGTGATCGAAGAAACCGTGGTATAGGAGACGCCATATGTATGTACTGTGGGGAAAACGTACAGGGCGGAATTCGGGAAGCAGAGTGCAATTGCCGGCAGATGGCGCAAACGTCTTAGGCTGTCGTTAGGGATAGTGGAGACGTTTAAAGGCTGTCCGTTGACAAGCATGATCAACTGAAAGAGAGAAAGAAAGAACTCGATCATTGAAACTATTTGTTTTATGTTTAACCCCTGCAGACATATCTCGAATTCATATTCTGTATCTAGAATATTGGAATTTGACTTGGGGCAATTGCCTAGGTATTTAAGGGCTAGTGAAATTGATTTTTCATTGATCGAATTCAGATCGTTTTCGGTGAAGAGCGCCTGTAACGTCTGGGTAGAAATATTTTCACAAATGTCTGCTGGGATTCTTGTAAAGTCAGTAATATCGCATCGCCGAATCTAGACTGGAGCTTTTCTGCTCGTTCAATAGGATACGATGCATTCATCTTCAAAGAAGGGATCTTTATCACCTGACAAGAGGAAGTCATCTTAAATTTCATCGATAGATCCATCTGAAAAAAAAGATTGAAAGACCTGTGCAAGCCCCGTATAACTTTGATCCGTTCGTAGGAACAATGTAATTAAGGAAATGCTTACCTCAAAATTTTCATTTCGGAAGGTCCGATTGTCTCTTTCTCAGTTACTCTCTCTGTTGTCCTTTCGCCTGGTAGTAGATGACTATCGGCAGGGCATTTAATATGCTCTACGGTGGTGATGTTTGGAACTAGAGACAAACACGTGATAATTTTTAGCATATGACCAGATGTAGGTTAAGAGCAATGAAGACGTAAGTATCGTGTAAATAAATAGAGATCGAGGAAGCTGATATCTACATAAACGTATAGGGCAGCAATATCTCTGTGCTGTGATAGAGGTTAGTAATATATTTCTGAATCATTTTTTAGTGTGTGTGTGTGTGATGAAACATGAAATGGTACTATCATTCGCGTGTTGATTTCAGGGTGGGTATGGCACAAGATGATATTCAGTCCCAGAGATTCACGATCGATCAGCAACTGACTGGAAAGTACAGCCGCTTCAGTGCTGAGGGAACGCAGCTTACAGCGCGTCTCCTAACCCCATTTGAGGGAGAGGATTCAAACCCGATGTCCCATTTCTTAGCCAGTGTGACAGAATTGTTTGAGTACGCGTTATGAAATTGCGAGGATTCTGATATGGTCGGAATTACAATTAGCAACGAAGTTAATGTGCAGTACAAAGCTATAGGAATCAGCTTTAGAAGAAAGGACAAAATAACGGGAGATGTGATCTGATCAGTTTTCGAGAAGGTGGCCCAGTCAAATGCTAGGTTTAATGCTCTATATATATTAGTGATGACCGTCCATTCTGTAAAAATGCCAATAGTGTTTGGAGGTGAGAGCATCACTTCTAAGGGTAGAATGCTAGAGGACATGGCCCATCTGGAAGAAGCACCGTAGAAGTGAAGGCAAAAAAAAACTGCTTAGCTCATGCCCTAATTATTAGTATCGCCAGATTATCTAATAATCCAAATTACAAAGCGTATATTCAGGGAAATAAGATAAGTCCGGTTGTAGATCATGTACTTGCGACGACAGGTATATACTTGGCAAATGGCGGAGGAATCCCAGAAATAAGGAAATGTCAGGAGCATTTCAAAGAGTACAGAATTGCCGTTTTGGTGAATTAAATTTTGATGATATAGTGTTTGGCGGACAGATGGAATCCGAAAAGAGAATTAACCTGCTTTATGACTCTATTACAAAGCATTATCATGTTATAAAAGATGTAACAGGTGCGATGACACGGAGGTATGTCTGCAGAGTTTGTAACAAATGGTGCATAAGTGGCTTGACGCATAGGTGTGAAGAGATGTGCAGTGACTGTATGTCCGTTCCGCCATGTCCGTACACTGATGTTCGAATCTCGTGCGAGTCTTGTAGTAGACAGTTTAGGAGTCAAGCATTCTTCGATAAGCACAACACAAACAAGTTACGAAGAAAGTCTGTGCGAGCAGAAGCGAAACTGTGATGTGTGTGATAGATTCATAACTAGTAAAAAGCACGAATGTTTCAAACCATACTGCAAAAACTGTGATCAGAACAAGGTCGGTCATTTCTGCTATATGAAGCCGTTAAAGAACGAATTGCCGCGCTGCGAAGGTGTCTTATTTGTGTTCTATGATTTTGAAACCACACAGGATACAAAGTTTTCAGATAAGGCAAATGTGCACATTCCGATGCTCGTATGTTTACAGCAGTTCTGAGCGGTTTGCGAGTTGCAAGTCGATATTGATGTGGATTGTGAGCAATGTGGTAGGAGACGTTATTCTTTCTTCGAGGATCCTGTCGGGGACTTTTTATCTTATTTCTCTGAACCTCGAACTTGGTGTAAAAAGGTCGTAGCCATTGAACACAATGCTAAAGCTTTTGATTCTCGTTTTATCTGAATAGAGCCATCTTTCAGAAATGGAATCCCAAAATTATTGTATGTGGGCAAAAAAGTATCACCATGCGAACGCAGCACCTGCAATTTCTAGATTGTCTTATTTGCCCATCCCTTTATGTAAATTGCTCGAGGCATTCGGGCTTTCTACGTCCAAATCGTGGTATCCGCATTATTTTAACACAAAGGCAAATTTGGATTATCTTGGCCCGATATCAGATAGCAAGTATTATTGCGCTCATGAGATGGGGGAGGGAGAGAGAAGGGACTTCATGTCTTGGCATGATGAGTAGAAAGACAAGATCTTTGATAACCGACGCGTGCTGGAACAGTATTGGCAACATGACGTCACAGTCTTCCGACAAGCAAGTCAATTTTTTAGGCGCTATTTTATCGAGATTTGAAATATCGAGGTTTTCCTAGAGGCATTGATAATTGCGTCAGCATGCTATAAATTGATTCGCAAGAAATTCCTGAAACCAGAGACCGTGTGTTTGATTCCCGCGGGAGGTTACAGCGCTAATAAAAGACAGAAAAAAGCCTTAATATGGCTTTTGCATGAGGAGCAGACGGCTGTCACATACATCACGCTAGAAACGGGCGCGAGTACAGACCTCCCGAATTGCCGCATTACAGCGTCGACGGTTACTGTAGAGAGACCAACACTCTACGAATTTCATGCCAGCCTTTCAGAGACGTGAAAACGATGGCCGGAGAGACTGGCCGAAAGCTATAAACAGATGATGGCGAGAATCGAACAGATAACTCGGGCAGGATACCTGGTTGAGATTCAGTGGGAATGTCAGTTTGACGAAGTCCAGATAGTGGAGCAGAAACGTGAATTGCTCACACATCCCATAGTCAGACACGCGCCCCCGATCACCCGAGATGCTCTGTACGGGCGTCGAACCGAAGCCACGCGCCTCCACTGTAAGATACGGGAAGATGAGTCTGTCCGGTATTGTGATATGAGTCTGTACCCGTATATCTGAAAGTACTTCAAGTTCCCCATAGATCATCCGACCATTCATGTTGGTGACGCATGTGCCGATAAGGAAGCCTGTCTAAAGATAAACGGACTGATAAAATGTACGATCATGTCGCCAAAGAATCTCTATCATTGTCTTCCCTTTTCGATACAAGATGATTTTATTCTGCCTGTGCCGTTCGTGTGTTCAAGAACGTAACACGACTATCGAAAGTCAGCATTTAAGCGATGCTGAAAGGTGTCTGGAAGGCACGTGGGTGATTGACGAAGTGCGATTAGCAGTTGACAGAGAATACAAAATTCTCGAAATTCAAGATTGTTATCAGCACGAAGTCACGCAATACGTTCCCAACACCTGTGAAGGCGTACTTTTCATGGACTATATAAACACTTTTCTGAAACTTAAAGCAGAGGCTACTGGTTATCCGAGCTGCGTTCGGACTCCGGATGATGAAGACATACACAAAGCAGTTCTATCAGAGCGAAGGAATCCGGCTAGACAAAGATTCGATCGCATATAACGCAGCGAAACGAGGTTTGGCGAAACTCTGTCCCAACTCCATGTGGGGAAAACTCACAGAGAAATAATAGATCACAGACCAAATTAATTTCCCCACCCCAAGAACTGTACCGATTTATGGTGACGCCGGGAATCGAACTACATAACATGTTAGCTAACGATGATGTGTTTTGGATTTCTTGGCAGTTTTCCTCAGAAGAACGCGTGCCGAGCCTACGTCACACCAACGAGGTCATAGGCGCCTACGTCACCGCCCGTCCGAGAATTCGTCTGTATAGCTACCTGGACAGACTACAGGGCAAGGCGATCTATACGGACACGGATTCCGTTATATACATACAACCGAGAAACAACCCTCGCTAGTCGAAACGGGTGACAATTTAGGGCAGATAACTTCGGAACTGAAACCTAAGGAAATTATTTCCGATGTGGTCTGTGCGGGCCCAAAAAATTATGCGTACAAAACACTAAATACATTGACGGGCGAGAGTAAGACAGTGTAAAGTACGCGGAATTACGCTTAATTTTAGCGCATCAAAATTGTTCAATTTCGAGAAAATTAAAGACATGATTCTGGCAGCTAATCAGAACGAGACCGTAATTGTACGCAAGCCAAATAAGATGAAACGCAAAACCTATAGAGGGGAGTATATATTATAAGTGAGCCTGAGTAAAAAACCTAGTGTCTTTTTAACGAAGGTGCTTGATCGATAATACGCCCCTTCCATTCGGGTATATAAGTGGGGAGTGAATGCTGACAACGGACATTCATGGCCTGTGACATCAGATTTCAACATCCGTTTACCTGTATTATCGGAGACCCCACGGGGTCTGGAAAGTCAACGTTCTGTATGTTTCCTGCAAATCCTCGACACCTTATGTAGGGAATAAAATTTTTCAGATGAAATTATTTGGTATTACAGTGAACGGAGTGCCGTGCTGAGTTAGCGTTTGACTTTGTTAAGGAAGAACGTGCAGATTCACGATAGTGTACCCGAAAACTTTGAAAACGCCAAGGGCAAATCTTGTCTTTTTATTTTTGATGACCTTTTATACAAGGTGTCTTCACGAGCCGTATGTGCCCTTTTTACTAAGGACAGTCACCACAGGAACCGTAGTGTAATTATAATTACCTAGAACATTTTTCACCAAGCCCTGCACTGCCGCGACATATCTCTTAACGTAAAATATTTGGTAGCCTTAAAAACGTTCGCGATAGGAACCAGTTTGCGTACCTAGCTCGACAAGTGCTTCCCGAAGCCAGCGCTAGTCCGAGTGACGCGTATAGGGAGGCAACCCAGAACGCTCACGGCTATTTGATATTGGACTTTGTCCAAGATACAGTCGATCTACTACGGTATCGACCCAATGTCTATACTGAACATCCTCCTATTATTTACGCTCCGGTAAAGGATGAAAAGGATAAAATCGAATTATCACTACCTGCAAGTACTCAAAACCCCAAAACCTCAATTACGAAAAGCCATCAAAACTGTAGCAACCATCTAGTAAGAGCGATAAGTGAGTGTGTACTGAAAGTTCTAAAGAAAATATACAGCTGAGCGCTTGTCAGAAGAAGAGATTACAGAAGTTCAAAGTTCCACTTCGCGCGCTCGCAGATAAGCGCGTGCCTCTGTCTGCCAAGAAACGCTTGATATACCAACAGAGAGGGTTTTTATTACCGCTGTTAAGTGCTATTTAGCTGACTGTTGCTAGTCTTATATTTCGTTTGCGCGACACGTAAAAAATGTTACGCAAAATGTATCTTGTTTCTCCCGATTATTTAAATAAGAATAAGCTACCCTCACAATTATCAACTTAACTTCCTAAATCTACAAAGCCGCGAAAATCGTCTCTTAAAAACAGCATACAGTACTAAACATAAGATACGTGTAACAAAGAAGAAGAAACCGCTTCGCCCGTAAGATAAGTGGATTGCAACACGTGCCAAAATTGAAAAATCCTCTGTAGGTCATAAAGCGCTGAAAAAAGCAATCGCCGACTTCATGAAAGCGGTATTATCTGAAAGTACTCTCACACAGAAAGTACCTTTACCGAAAATCGAGTCATTTTCGCAGACTACCGACATTCTTCCCACACGACGTATGTCTTCGCCTTAAGTACTTCCCGCAACTTCTTATGAGACAGAGACGAGTCCCGGGATCGCGGGTACTAGCGATGATGTTGCAGGTGGCCTCAAGCATTCGTTGGATGTTTTCGGCAAGATACCTAGTACCTACCTGTTGCCATACCTTCATAGAAGGGGCGTTCTCGATGCGGAGTACGGTTTACATAAAATTGGAAACAGATTTTTATGAGTAATTCCGATGTAACCGTGGATATAAACAGTGACCTCTATATAAGGGATAAGCATTTTAAGGGCACGCGGGGTCTCTGGGAGCTACTAGCTCGAAAAAAGTAGATAACTGACTCGTCAACGAAGACGATCTAAAACAATACAAGAGCATCTTGGATTTAACCAGCGCTCATTTGGAGGGTTACTAACCAGGTGCCCAATTCACATCTCCAAACCACCTAAATTTAAAATTATCGCCAAGCATTTTCCTCATACTAGACGTCGGGGATTCGAAGCTGCATTACGCAAAGACTGAATGAGGATTTAGAGATAAGAACATGACAAGCAGACTGCACTACGATCCCACAAAACCGTCTGCTTTCGCGAGTCTGCAGAAACTGCGAGATGCCTTTAGACAACGTACGAGTAAACAGACTAAGAATATGGCGCGTGCTGATATTAAAAAATGGTTGAAAACAAGACGCGTACACGCTACACAGACCTGTCCGAAAACGATTACTCAGAAACCCCTACAATGTTAGTAACATCGATGACGTTTGGGAATGTGACTTGGTTGATTTCCAAGGTCTCAGTAAATATAAGGACGGTATCAGATATCTACTAATCGTGATAGACGCCTTTTCCAAAATTTTCCATATCTTCCCGCCATTGTCTAAGACGGGCGAAGCTGTCACTACGGCATTTCAATCAATCTTTAAGGACCCTAAATATTCGCAACCTATACGACGACGTTCCGTCTGGGTACGCACGGATAAGGGGAAGGAATTTTTGAATAGATCGTTTCAAGACACGTTAAGACTAGAGAGAATTCAGTTTCAGATCTGTAAAAATCCCGACGTCAAATGCTTTGTTATCGAAAGAGCCCATCGCACTATCCGCGATAAATTATATAAATTCTGCACCTATAAGAATACGTCCAGATTTGTTGTACTCCCAGAATTTGTGAGAGGCTACAACTCGACGGTGCACAGTACGACTGGCATGCCGCCAGAACGAGTAACAGATTCTAATGTTCTATGTACATAGGAGAGAATGAACGAGAAATGAAGCCGGATCCTTACTGCACGACCCACAATTCCCGCGGGGCAACACGTGCGATTTAGTAAAGAAAAAATGAAATTTGCAATAGGCAGAGAGCATAATTACACCACGGAGATATTTCGAATTATCAAGGTAATTCGTAGAACCCCTCGACCCGTCTAGGAAGTTGAAGATTTAAACCGAAAGGTAATTGACGGTCAATTTTATTGCGAAGAGTTGACAGGTGTGCATATCACAAATCGCACCACGTTTAAGATAGAGAAAATCCTGGCGACACGGATCAGAGGCCTCATTCGAGAGTTTCTGGTGCGCTGGAAGGTCTACGGGGCCGATTGTGATAGTTGGATAAATGCGACTAGCGTGAAGATTATTTAAGAAATGGAGTATCGTAAGCACTTTTACATTACATTATTTAGTAAGTCCTAGCAGATAACATATCCTGCAAATACGCTCGCCGAGTTAAGGATTCAGCTGGCGCAACCTAAAAACGGGTTCGACCGGCATTTGGGAGGTGGGACTGTGCAAATTTAGCTGTCCTCCACCTTATCCACACACAATTAAGCCGTACAAACTTACTCGCGAAACAAACGCCTTGGTTTATTGCGGTCTGATCACACAGCAGTTTGTGGGTAGCGACCACGTCAGATGTTTGCGGACGTTTTTTCACCCGACGAAGTATTGTGACCACGCATTTCAGAATGTATATTATGTACCCGTCGAAAAACGTACCTTTCAGGACATAAGTATATTGATATCGGATCTTAATCGTAAAAAATCCCTTTCACGAATGGCGAGGTACCAGTGAAACTGGTTCTACATTTTCGCCGCGCATAAAAACCTGACATCACTACCTTCAACCGTCATTTTAACGATAGATCCCCTTGTCAGTTGTTACCGAAAACAAGCAGATCGCGGTCTTGAGGATATCGGACCTATATACAGCATCCCTCCTTTGCGCAGCGCGGATATGGCATCGGTAGCCTACTGGCAGGTGTATTCAGGACTCATAGATCCGTTGTTTGGAGTGGTGCCAAGTCAATAGGTAAGGAAACACTCTAAGTTCTCGGACGCGAGGCTTTACACACTGTAGGTAAAATTGTAACAGATATTGCGGAAAATCCTCGGGCTAAACACAAGACATGGCTAAACACGTGACGGGCTCTACACAGAATATAGTAAAAAATTACGTGGATTCGGTCGCAAGCGGAGGAGCGCATCGTCCGCCCCGCAAAATGCAAAACGTAAGTGAGCAAAGACTAAACGCGCCTTGCTTGACAGTACTATAAGACGCGATATTTTTTCTTAATCACCATTAGTTGGCCATTAACCATGTCGAAGAAGGACGTACTACAGTTTGTTGGCAGCTAATTTGACTTTTTCACTCGCAAGCCAATACAACGCGCGGTACAGGCAACGGTTGTCGTGATCTACAAGCCCATCCCTCCCATCGAGCAGATCTGGAATTTCTGATACCCACAGATTTCGACACGTATGTGGACCCCGACATAGAACTATATATTCGTGGCAAATTTCCTAAAGCCGACGGAACAGCCCTGGATGCGTCCGATCACACTGCCGATACAAATTATTTCCCACATTCGATATTTAGTCCATGTACTGTCTGAACAGCGTGACCTTTATAACTACAGGGCTTATCTCGAAACGATTCTTAGTTATGGTAATGACGCGGCTTCATCGCATCTTACAAACAGCTACTGGTATAATTACGCGGGCGTTATGCTGCCCTGTGAACCCAAGAATCCAGAGTCCGAAAACACGTGATTCATAGACCGTTGGAACAGACAAAAACAGAGCAAGGAGATTGAAATGTATGTACGTTTTCATAGCGATCTGTGCATTGTCCCTAAATTCTTACTATCCGGCGTCAGGCTGCAGATAAAATTTACGGAAACGAAACCGAGTCTTTATCTGATGAATACTAAAGCAGATTCTACGACTATTTTTAAAATTCTCGACGCTAAACTGAATGACCGCCGCATCAAAGCCCACCCGAATATCCTATTGGCTCATGACGACATTCTGAAGACCGATCTCGCATATTATGACCTGAAAAGTGTCACGCCGAAAACTTTCACGTTCTATAGCGGGGCCAGTTCGCTATCGATCGACCAAGCCGTCACGGGTCACTTATCCAAACGACTTCTGTTCGCTATGGTAGATAACAACTACTTTCTCGGAGCCATCAATACAAACTTCTAAAGATTCCAGGATTTCGTTATCCGTACACACACGATATTTCTGAACGGAAGACAGGTGCCCGAGACACTGACTTTCAACACGGGTCATGAAAAGACTAGCGTAAGGGCATACAAGACTGTATTTGAAGGCTCGGGCATTCATCCTTCGGAACTCTGGACTTCAGGTAACCCACGACATTTTTATAAATGGATGCTTCGTTTTAATCTTTGACATTACACTAGACCATCCGCGTCGGTAGGACACGCTTCATCCGCTCGAAGTGGTACTATACGCATCGACGTAACTTAAGGAAGCACTAAAGAAAGCAATGACCTGTCTTCTGTTCCTGGAATACAAGTCATTGCGCGTCGATCTTTATCGTACTGTAACAACAGACTTTTAAACATGGACACGATTCAGATATCGTATAACTTAAAGGACGTGAATTCATTTCTGGGTGTTTTTCTATCTGATAAGCTACCGCGTTTTATCAAGCCACCTAGCACTGTCATTAATGCGGACGCGCATACGCAGACCGGATCACACCGGCTAGCTATCCGTCTCGAACCCAGGTCCTCGACTGCATTCTACTTTGACTCCTATGGCTTACCCCTCATTCACGATATCGAGACATTCTTGAGATGCAATTGTACAGTCCTAGATTACAACACCATAGTATTGCAAGGACCCCTGAGTATGGTCTGCGACGAATATTGCCGTGTGTTCGCCCTGTACATGAATAGGGGCTACACAGGGAAAATTCGTCGGCCTGTCTACTCCTGACATCGCCGATCAGCAGGTAGAACAATTCTTCGCATCGGACTTCGGATCTCTAAGCTGGTTACCTCGCGGAGGGCTATGCTGCACCCATAGGTATAAGAGGTGAGTTCCCCTGCTTAGTTCCCTTATTTACAACCCGAACGCTGAGCAGAATTGAAGCTGTAGCTGTTATGTATTTAGAAACCTTGTTTTCGGCACACGGAGAGAACGTGGTCAAGGAAGTTTCCGTGGTGGCCGAATATGTCCAAGAAACATTTCTTTTCCTACCTCCATACACCATTTAACCCCTTTGATCGATTTCTTCAGGGGTTGTCTAGGATGACAAATTTATTCCTTATTCTACAATAATCCAGACCCTAAGCGAAGCAACGGCAATCTTTGCAAATCTATACTCTAAACGCAACGCCAAGTGCCGACTTCTCACCGAATTGCTCGATCGCCCGATTACCAATCTAGACGACTTTGGCTGCCCCTCACGCGAAAGCTTCTATACCCGGTACCGGCTGCAGCCTGCCATGTCACAAATTCCCCGACGAGAGTTGCGCAGCGCGTAACGCCCGTTCTCTTTTCGGGTGGTTGAAGTACCACCTCCAGATCAGAGGATACTTGAAGTGCACCAAAGAATATGTACGTCATACTGCAGCCTTTAATTCTGGGATACAAAAGTAATTACGTCATCTGTTACAAATGCTTAAAACACCGATGATCGACTAACTACCTATCAGTCTACCTAGCCATGTCTGCAAGGAAACGACGTCTCACATACGAGGAAGACGGGCCGGGTTCACTTCCCCAAATTTCGAGACCTCTAGATCTAAACGCGATGTCACGGCACCTGAAATTGACATCTGCTCCCTCCCAATGGAGGGGATCAGTCCTGCATTCGATCCTCACCGAGCGTTACTTCGCCGCGTATTTTTCTGAACGAGGACAGGAACAGGTATGTCTCGGTAGCATTCAACCCTATGCAAGGCTATGTGGCTCTCTTGGAATTTGGAGGAAACAGTGTCACCCTTGTTAGACTGACGGAGAAGCAAGTTACCGCGCTGGCTGTACACCTACTCCGCCTTGTGAGGCTCTGTGTCCCAACATCCATTATTCTTCAGGCATCCATGACGGATTGAAGATAAATACGACGGGCATTTACAAGATCGCCAGGTTAAATCTAGATTTGGGCAAACACAACAAGCACATCGCCTCCAAGCTGCAAGATCTGCGGTACCTCAATAATATGTATATTATCGTGGACCAATTAAAGAGATACAATAACGCTCAGTCGGACGTCATGATGTATGCAATGTCAGCTATGGCTTCGAACGATTATATCGAACCTCTACGCACGTACAGTAAAAATATTCTATACCCACAGCTCTTTGAAGAGCTGAAACCCTAACGCTGATGTAATCGACCATGTACTTGCTTCTTGTTCTAAAATAAATTTGCTTTGAAATGACATCATCAGTGTTATTTTTTATATCACCCCACTTCACTTTTCCCACCGCTAGATGACTCTAATTTTCAACTTACATTCTACTATAAAAAGCACCTGTACGTACACAGAATTCATTTATAGTTGCAACATCATGGAAAACAGTACTGATTCGGACCCTGTGTCAGAGGATGGTTTGGTGTGCTCTGTCGACGTGGGGTCTGACACATGGAAACGAATACCTCAACCGCGCGCTACAAGAGCATTGCGTCCTGAAACAGGCCGTCAATCTATGGCAGGGACCAAGGTACCCCGCTTACTTTTCACTAATCGATCGCGTACGATCGTTCGAGAACATCGACTAGCCGGAGACGAATCCTACGCCCGTCTCGTTAGCTGAATCAGGTTTTTTCTACGACGGTGATTTAACTGTTTTTAATAATTTCCTTTAGCTAAAACGATATGTGGGGCAGGTTTTTATTTATTCTCGTCTTGGTTTGTAAGAGGCTGGAGTCAGAAGACGGTATGCTTCAATTGTGGAGTTGGGCTTCAGGATGAGTCCCTAGTGATATTGCGTGGCAGGAACGTGGATACTGGTTCCCGTTCTGCGTTTACGTCAGATATGTCGAAGGACCTGCTTTTTACCGCGAATGTTCAAAGTATCGCAAAGATTGAAACGTCGACACGGTAGACACAAACTACACCTCTGTAATCTACCATTAATAAAAGCGATACCAGTTTATCTGTCTTCTCTTTTTTAGTATGGAAGGAGGCCCCAGATCACTAACGACTCCTTTACCATGCTTTGTTTTCACTTATAACATTTCAGACGGACTCTTAAATCTCATACAAGATGGTAATAAAGTCGTTCTCTTACCGATTAGCAGTTGATGATGAAGCTGAAGGTAACTGAAAAAATAATCTTGTAGTACACGAAAGTAGTTTATATGTAATTGAAACAAAAGCCAAGTGTAGCGTGGAGTATTCTTCCGATGAAAATGCGGAGGCTTCCGTACAGCACGCTTTTATAGGACATTTTAACTGCTGACATGTCTACACGTGGCGCTACGCCTTGCAATCCTCACCACACAACGTGTGTTACATCGCAAGCGCTCCTCTTTTTTCCGCTGACATTACTTTCAGAACTGAATTTCTCGGAAAAACGCTAACTAGATTTCATATCTCTGCAACTGCAGCAAGACTTGTTTATGTAAACATCTCTCGCTATTACAAGTCTTGTTGTGACATGTACAGATATCTCGAGCCTGACCTCTGCCCTTTTCAGCTTATGGCATGTGCAGAACTATCCATACACTACCCTCTTACAATACTTACCTTTACGTCCCATTCACCTTGCAACGTATTTCTTATACATCTCTGATACGTTACTGTCACCTGTGCATTCCGTGAATTCACATCGGACCCCTGTACGTCCATTACCAATCGTCTCGGCTTAAGTTTAAATCTCTCCACACATAATCCCTATTTTGCATTTACTTATATTACATTCGAGCATATACCACAGTAAGTACAACCTTATTTTCTGCGTGCAAAAACGTACTATAAAATCATCGAATATCGAGATGTCTAAAATGAACTCAAAATTTTGAGAAATTTCGAAATTTTTATTTTTACAGGGTCAAACGCGTTCACATTCGGACTCAACAGGTATTAAAATTTGGACACCTGGCATAGTTTTTTATTTTTAAGAAACGTTTATGAGAAACGTGAGCCAGCCATCAAAAAGTACCAAGACGTAGTTTAAATACGTCAAATACTACGGAGGGTTAGGTTAGTTTAGAGGAATACCAAACTATACGGTGGCACTACTATGGTATGGGATATTATTAACATACGTCCATTACCAATCGTCTGGGCTTAAGTTTAAAACCCTCCACACATAATCCTTTTTTACATTTACTTAAATTACATTCGAGCATATACCACAGTCAGTGGAACCTTATTTTCTGCGTGCAAAAACGTACTATAAAATCATCGAATGTTGAGATGTCAAAAATGAAATCTCGAAATTTTGAGAAATTTCGAAATTTTTTATTTTTACAGGGTCAAACGCGTTCACATTTGGACACAACTGGTATTAAAATTTGGTTACGTGGCATAGTTTTTTATTTTTAAATAAAGTTCGAGTAAAATTTCTGTAATCACGTGTGCACGTCATGATTTACATCACGTGACCGTCACGCGCCAATCCGAACCGATGCCTGTTCGAGTAAAAATTTCTACGAGTATAACCACGCGTGCACGCCGTGACTTACTGTAATGACCATGGAAAAACTTAGGTCATTTCATGTGTTCTTTTGTTCTAACCTTCACCTATTTGTTAACCGTTTGGTAACATACCGAGTCAGCACATATCTGACAATCTCTCACACTTCCAAGGTTGTTCCACAGCGGCGTTACGACAATGTCATTTTGGTTATGCACTAAAGTATGCGAGTCTCAGCACTTTCACCACTATAAATTCTGGGGAGTAATTACTCGAAATCATTCCGGCCTGAACCATTCTTCCGGCCTAAGTCCACCTGGATAAGCCCTATCGTGACCCAGGCTTTGGTGCAATTCTGCGTCTCTGGTTCTCCACAAATCCGACGGCAGCGCTCCTCGAAGTTACGCCAACAGGCAGCACAAGATGATCATACTCTTCATAGCTCTTGTTCTGTTCGGAGGTAAGTCAAGCTGAGACTTCTGCCAGATCCTCGGTATAACTTATATAACTAAATTACGCTTCTAGATTCTACCCCCTGGAGGTGTGACAGCTGTCGTATCTGTTCTCTCTGTTAGTGTTATATATTATCTCTTCTAGTCACTTTGTGCAGATCATATTTCTATTACTACAGTTTGTCATGTTGTCACTACCCTTCCCTACGGTCCCAGGTTCGATTCTCGCCAAGCTCGCTTGGCTGGTGGCGGCTACATACTACCATTTCTCTTGTCCCCTATGGTTAACCCCAGTGCTTGTGTCAGGATACTTTTCCCACTCCTACTCACGCACTACATTACATATCACGTGACGGTCTAGTAGAAAGTCAGAACCATTACCTAAAAACGGCTCAGTGGAGGACCGTCGCCCTCTGTATGACGTAAACGACCGACCGGATAAATATACCAAACTATACGGCAGCACTATTATGACGTCCGATATTATTTAAAACACCAGACTATACGACCACCCTGGATATAATTAAAACACATCCATTACAAATCACTACAATGGTCACCTTAACACCACTACCGATCACTACGGAGGCCTTAGGATAAGACTAAATGCAACTGCAACTTCACACAAATACATGCTTCAATAGGACATAACTACACTAATACATGTTTCGACTTCTTCGATGACTTCTTCAAGGTGGTACAAAGGGCTTAAATGGGGGTACAAAGGTCAGGGCCGGATATATCCGTACCCCTACTACTCTTACTGTTTGTAAATAACGGTGTTCTGGTGAATTCAATCCCCGCTCCCCGCTTTCTGTATATACAGAAATGCGGCCCTGGGGGCGAGTCTTTAACCAAATATGTGGCACTCCTGTAGGTTCAAGTTGGCCACCCCTGCTCTAAAGAACGACGAAATAGGAAAATCGCGTGATCTGGCAGGACGACTGTTTGGTAGCCTACTTTATTTCGAACATTGGGCTTACAGGAGTCCTGAGCAGTACTCATTGTGGACTGGGCAGTTCTTATGAACCTGGGTATTCGCTGTGATCTGTTAATTTATGCAGCGCCGTAAATGTCGTCTAAATAGTATGTACGGAGTCTGAAACATCGCGTCTGTGTTAGAGAGACCAACACCTTTTTGTTCTGCATCATTGTTTCTTAACTGGGAGTCGACGAGTTGAGTAGCTCGTACATATTAGAATTTTTTTATTTAGTTTTTACTAACCTTAGTTAGTCATCTTGGCTAATAATTTTTTGTCATGCCTTTTTACATTGACTTAAAGGTTGTTACATGCTTAAGTATATGCATTATTTGTGAATGTTCCAACTTTACATCATACCGCGATTTGTACGTAAGAGGTCCGCGTTTTGAGATACTTTTAGAGAGGGAGTCCGTGGAACATTGTGAGGGATTCGCAGTACCAGGAAGATTAGGAAACGCTGCTGTGTGGGGAAGTCACAGCTATACTTTTGCATTAAATCGTAATATATGTAATTATTTTGTTACATATGCTCGTCAAATTTAACAAATATGTGGTAGGCCTACTTAATGAGTAGAAGTAAAAGAACACCTTATCTAATATAGAAAAAGAAGCAAGAAGAAGGGATCTCCTGGTTAATGCATATAAAACCAAATACATGCAAGTAGCGAGAGCAGTACATAATGACGAACACATGTTTTGGACAACATAAATTTGAACATGTTAAAGAAATCTCTTACCTAGGTTCACAAATGAATCAAACTTATTCCATCAGTAGTGAAATCCAAGCCAGGATTCTCAGTGGAAACCGATGCCATTATGCATATGGGAAATTGATGAAATCAAAACTATTAAACAGAAGCTCAAAGTTAAAAATATATAAAAGTTTAATGAGACCTGTAGTGACCTACGGATGTGAGGCTTGGACGTTAACAAATCGAGACGAACAACATCTCAGAATATCTGAGCGTAGAATATTGAGAAAAATCTTTGGCCCAGTGCAAAATGAAGATGGATCCGAGAGAATCAGAATGAATTATGAACTAAATGAACTAATAAGAAATGCAGATATAGTAAGATTTATGAACAGTAGAATAGCTTGGCTAGGTCACGTGATGTGGATGGATAAGAGAACACCTAAGAGAATATTGCAGTGGAAACCTATAGGTACGAGAACTAAAGGGATACCAAGGAAGAGCTGGATTGCAAACATTGAAGAAGATTTCAAATAATGGGAGTAAAATGGTGGAGAAAGCAATATGAAGAAAGGGCAGAATGGAAGAGAATCACTGAGAAGGCTAAAACCCACAGTGGGTTGTAATGCCAGTAAATGAATAAGTGGTGGGCCTACTATAGTTATGTTTCGCGTCTTGTTTCGGCATAAGGTGAAAGTATTTCAAATGTAAAAATTTTTGCACTGGTAATTCGTTTTTCCCGTCATTAGAATTGTATTTAACCTTTTAAAGCTTACTGGTTACGTGATGCACCACCAGTTTAACATTCAACAACTGTACGCTCTGCCCACACTGTATTTATGTG
>Ga0268261_10000690_pt1 | contig 21829 bp, 11 predicted proteins | sample TergutNc150P1_FD_190353 | JGI IMG/M metagenome (GOLD analysis project Ga0268261, IMG submission 190353) | Nasutitermes corniger P1 segment gut microbial community from laboratory colony in Florida, USA - Nc150 P1 (SPAdes) (version 2) | ecosystem: Host-associated > Arthropoda: Insects >...
AAGCAACAATTCTTCATGTTTTCTTCTATTTTCACAACCTCCGCATGTTTGGTCACAAGAAGGGAACCGGAACTCAGCCACTGGTAACTGAATTTCTCCACCACCACTTCTCGCTACACTTTCACGCCAGCAATGTGGTCAGCCTACATCAAATCACTGAAGGCTACTGATAGTACGTGGAATGCGCATGCTGGATAGTGTTCCCTGATGTCAAAGTAACTGGAAACAGCGCAGTGCACAGTTCAAGACTAATCTCTCCTTTCATTGGTCATCAAACCCTCCCGCACACCGTGATAACAACGTATTTACCCAGCAATACTCGAGGATCCAAACGTCAAATCTTTCTATCGGAGTTCAACTAAACTGCGCCTTAAAGATGCTGGTTTGGCTTCACACGAAAATTAACCTTCGCCTCATTAAGAAACGAGCCAAAAATACGTGGGCTAACCAACCTGGTACAGCGATCCTTCATTAACCCAGAGGTTTAGGTTCCGCGATTGACAAGCGATGGATGTACTCTGACACAAGCCAAGTTTGATTACATTCACCTTATGTTCTAGTGTCGTCTGCTGCACAAGAAAACACATTTTAATAAACACCTGTTATAATTAGGAAAGAAAAGCCCCTCTCCTCAATTAATCAGGTTCGACCTACAATGTACAGGCGTCAAATGATAACTGGATTCCTGCGTGGTTTCAAAGAAGGTGGACTTCAAGTTCGGGACGAAATATCACAACCCGCAGGACCTAATTTACAACAAAGTAAAAGAGAAATAAATAAATAAATAAATGAGGACAAAAAAGTAAGGAAAAGGAAAGAAGGTTGGCGGGGACAGGCGGACGGAGAGGCACAGAGCATAAAATCTATTATTCAAATGTCAATCCCGGAATGTCGTTTTATTAATCGTTCGTAAGACCACAACAGAGCCACAAAACACTTCTTCCTCCAACGCAGAACAGTACTAAGATTCCCAGCAGTCGTTAATCATAAACGATGTGATGTACGCCAGATTGTGGTATATCTCACTCAGGGACATACAACGGAGGGCCTCATGTTTTCCTCAGTGACCCATATTCGTTCGTTCCTTCCTTCGTCCACACGTTTGTTTATAAACAAAAAGGCAGAAAATGGATAGGGGCGAGAAAGTTAAATTTAGATGTGATTCGTTGCATATGGGTCTGGCAATAGCAGCATAAACAATTAGAATGCATGCAGAGGTGTCGCACGCCAAATGGATCGTATGTACTTGCCTACTTTCCGCGTCGCATCACGTTTCCAATGCCGACGACAGAATCAGACACAAAGAAATTAATTTCCTCCCTGAAAAACACTTCCTAACATTAAATTTCATTCCCTGGTGAAATGTATCACAATTAACAGTCGAAACGTGCCTTCTTGAAATGATGCGCCAAGTGGTGAACTGTGACCATTATTTTCCCTAATCTCAAACTTTACGTTTCAGACAAAACCCTAGAAACTCTACCTCGTATTGCATACCAGGGTTATACGTCTCTACTCGGTAGTTTTCCGGTTCACATCTCCACCAGGCTACCGCCTAATCAAGCCAATTTTCGATACTTTCTTCAGCCTCTCTAGATACCAACTGAGACGATACACACACGCTGGCCACGACTACTTCCTTACTTACTCAACATACACATGGAACTTCTCAATACACTAGACAGGAAAGAACACACATCGCTGAAACAGCACTGTAAAGTAACGAAGGAATCAACCAACCAAAATCTGCTCGTGAAAAATGTCACGGGATGAATGACTCGTGAATTCATTCTTACCCAAGCCTGGAACAAACTTAAAGGTATGTTTATCCTTAAATTCCCCGTTTCTGTCCATATGAAACAAGACACGCCATGTACGTGTACCGTTATATTATGGCGCGTTCACGTAAACACTGTTGCAGTAAAAACGCAATGATGCGTTCTTAGTGTGCTGTTCAGCTACACGTCACTATCGCCAATACAGCACTACTAAGGGTTGCACAAAAATGTTTTATGGCGAATTATGTCGCCGGTAACGATAAAACGTGCTTATCTCTTCAAAGAAAGTGCCCGATACTTTTGTGCGAGTTTAGCCAAATTCGGAGTTTCTCGACACATTTCCATAATGTCCCCAATATCATGTTTCAAGGTCAACCGTTCAGTGAAAGCTGCGCTAAGACATGTGGACAGACGGGCGTTATGAAGCTAGTGTGCACGTTTTGCTTTACGCGAAAGCGCCAAAAAAGAACGGCATTACACAAAGGCTACAATGCAGACACTAAGTGGACAAAGGGTTCAGTGGTAATCTGCAAGAATGTTTAGTGTTTTCTGTTCTTGTAATGTTGCTGCATACAGCGTATTCTGTGAATTATAACTCCGGTTGCTAATAGTTAGAATTTTGCCAGGGCGTCGAACATAAAGTAGAACTTAACATACTGGATAAAACAAAAGAGCAAGTAACACTGGAAAAAAAAGCGAAATTCCTTCTGACGAGGTATGAGAAACTACAAATAACCGTAAAGTTTACCGGCACATTTCTGTGCGTAACTCAACCTGTACATATTCCGGGCACGAGCATATTTCTCCGTAAGAACTAAGTTCAACACCGTCAGCATGTTTGTTGATGTTAACGTATAAAAAAGGTTTGCAAAAACTCGGTACGGATGTGAGTAGTAAGGGTGTCACTTTGGCAGGGTCATTGACCCTGTGACGTCAGAAGTAAAAACCTACTATTCCCCTCCCCCGCCCTCCCAGTCCCCAGGCGATCACGTGATGTAAACAAAGATCCCAGACACCTTGGCGCCGGGCTAAACCTATCATTAACTTATTATTTTGAAACCTAACACTCCCCTCCATCCCTAACCCAAGCAGTCACGTGATGTAAACAAAAGTCCCAGACAGTATGGCGCCGGGCTACACCTAATTTCAAAACCTAACCCTCCCCTCCCTGCCCCCAGGCGGTCATATGATGTAAACAAAAGTATCAGACACACTGGCGCCGTGTTAAAACGAACTTTAACTTATTTTGAAACTGTTGTCACGTGAGGTAAACAAAATATGGCGAAGGGGTTAATGATCTTTCTGCTTAACGTAACTTTAACTTGTTATGGTTACTTGATGTAAACTGGCCCCTTAGACTGCCTGGCGCCTGCACCATTTTGAATTTGAAACAATATGGTGGCTACAGCAGTAATTTTAAACGTAACTTTAACTCATTATTTTGAAAACTTATGATCACGTGATGTAAACAAATATGGTGGTTAATGTTAATGACGCGTAAACAAAGCGCCACTTATAAACCTTCGAAATACGAACACTAGTTTACATTACCGCCTACCATTTTACAAAATGGCGAACACGCGCTTTTTCAATTAACGCTAACGTAACAAACATTTGCTATTTGAATAGAACCGACACTTTTACAATATGGCGGACTAGCGCGCTATTTAAACTAATGATAGTCTAACTTGCTATTTGAATAAGTCTGTCACTTTTACAATATGGCGACTAGCGCGCTAACTTTCATTTAATACTAACCGCCTTTTTAAATTATACTGCTAAACTAACTTATTGCGCTAGTTTTAAACTTTTTATCTTTAAGACTCTAGGATTAACTCCCTTTTGTAAATAAAGGAAAGGTATTAGGTTCCCGCCCCAAGGCATCCTAAAACGATCCAACCCTAGGTTATTTTAATAAAGAAAACAAACACATTTTACATTTTACAAATATATACAATGTTGGTTTTATTGCAATTAAAAGTACAATTCTATTTATAAATATACATACAATTCAATTTTATTATTATTATTACAATCTTTTATTTCTACAATTATAACCATTTAGTTATCATCAGAAAAGGAACTGTTTTTATAATTTGTTCATCCCACAATGTATTGAAAACAATGGTATTTGTGCCTGGAGGGGTACAAAAGGATTTGGATTCAAAACACTTACTGCGCCACTCTAAAAGTTCATCTTGTAGTCTGCTGAATTTGATCACTTCTCTGTCTATACAGCCACTTGCCAAGTACATCAATTGCGACCAATGTTTTTTACTTAGATACACTTGAGTGTTCTCACTCGTAATGCGTAATTATCGACCTCATTACACTAGCAAGGTATGTTTCGAGTCACCAAGTTCGTGCACTTCATTCTTGGGTAAATCACTTTTGAATGTCGCTAGAATGAACCACTGTTTTTCGTTTAACACTGCATGGCCAGAAGAAGTTCCAATATTTCCTTGTGGCTTGAGGTCATTATTGAGGTAGATGAAAACGTATTTTGTCTTGCTCGTTGAGACAGTAGATGCGACGAAGCAACCCCGTCATCTGGAAGACATTAATGATAACCAGGCTGAGGCGTGCACCTTGCATATTGCAGACTAAGAGAGTAAAAGTTGAGCCAGCTAATGAATAGGATGTTCGCAATGCACAAACATGTTTGGACTTGTGACATTCAAACGTGCAGCTGATGGCAGGCAGACTAATGTCGGCTAATTCAGGGCAACCTAGCTGAGTAATATCAATAAATGTCCGGTCGATAAGACCGCTAATCATTTGTTTCCTGCGGTCCAAAGCAATAGATTACAACAGCAGTTGACACTTCGCGATGTAGCAGTTTCCAGCTCAGAATATGGTACATCACCATCATTCCAGTTACACCCATGGTCAATAGCCTACTTCATCCTGGCGTTAAACATAGGTACTTCTTCCCATCCGTGTGGTCTCTTAAAGGCATGAGACCCTGTTGCTCTGGGAGTCGGCAACTGCCAACTCTTTAACCACGATTTCATCATCACGCCCTTCCAAGAATGTGAAATCAATCACTGAGTGACATTGTAGACTGATGAGTTTGAATGAACGTACCTTTATATCTGCGACTTGCACGACTGATCCTCTTCCAACCGGCCGCAAGCGGGACATTCTCCAAACTGAAAGCGGAACATGCGCACTAGCCTATTATTACAGGTGTAGCGAGAAGGTAAAAACATGACGTATGACGTCATGGGTAGTCCCCTAACTCTGTGGAGGGCCTAGAGGCAGCAGTAATGTCCGCAGACATTCGAAGTTAGACCCTGTAGTCTGTGGCGATTAGATGTCAAAGAAATTGAATAGCGCTGTAGGTATGCCATGATTTCATACTTAAAAGGTGGCAGACTACGAATCAAAATATTTGGCGTATCCAGAGTCGGAGAAACAAACAGCTATCCAATGCGAACCGGGATTATAATGCTTATCATGGTTAATGACAATTATTGGCGGTTTTATAAGTGTGGGTGGTAAAAGATCTATAGGGTAAACCCCTTGAAAATATTTTACATGCTTTGTTAAAACTTTATGAATCTGAATGGAATTCATTCTACTGTAACGTTTCTAGATTCCCATATTTCTTGCACATTTCTCCAGATTTAAGAAAGCTTCGCTGAGTCCAGGAATTGTGCGTGCCATTAGGTCAATATCATCTGCATAGGCCAGGATTTGTAGTTCTAAAAATGGTTCCTCTAGTTTGAATGCCCGAACCCCGAATGACCTTTTCCAGGGCTATATTAAAGAGGAGACAGGCAAGTGCGTCACCTTGCCTCACTCCATGTGTGGTAGATATTGGATCCGACAGATGAGACTAAATCTGGACTCAGCATTGCACATTGGTCATCGTTGTTTTGACCAGTCTGATCAATTTAGATGGGATACCAAGTTCCATCATGGCAAAAAGGAGCTTCTCTCGATAGATGCTGTCATAGGCTGATTTGAAGTCAACAAACAAGTGATGTACTCCAATTTGATATTGAACTGTTTTTTTTCATAATTTGACTTAAGGTAAAGATCTGATTTGGTGGTTGATTTCCCTTTTCGAAAGCCGCATTGGTATTTGCCTATAATTCTTTCAGTATATTCTGAAAGGCGGGCATATATAATATAGAAGAGGATTTTATAAGCTATATTAAGAATATTCCCCTCTAATTACTACAGGCCATTAGGTTACCTTTCTTCAAGATTGGGCATATTATTCCAAAGTTCCAATCATGGGGTAGCACTTCATCTACCCAGATACGGAGTATTAACCGAAAAATTCGGTTTTTGAGTTCTGTTCCACCTTGCTTGAGTTCTGCTGTTATACCATCTGCTCCCGGTGCCTTATTTTTAAGCTTCTTAATAGCTTCTTCCAGTTCTTCAAACGTGGGGTGGTCCGTGTCCTCTACTAATGGTCCTTTTACAGGCTGTATTTCATCTTCTGCAACGGTGTGTTCTTGGTTATTATTTTTGTTGAGGTCATCGCAATGTTCATTCCATCATGTCAGTACTTCATTCTGGTCACAGATGATTGATCCATCTTTAGCTTTACATATATTCACCCCTGGTTTAAATTCTTTCTTTGTTTCCTTAACTTTACTGTAAAGCTATCTAGCCTCTCTGGAGCAGTATGAATCTTCAAGTTCTATCTGTTTCTTTTCCCATTCTCGCTTTCTTTTCTTATGTATTTTCTTCCCTTCTCTTTTTTTCCTGGTATCTAAGGACTTTATTCCTGGTTCCGCGTTGTTGTTGCATAATTAAACATGCCTCATTTTTCTCTTTAGTTGCCCTTTCACAGTCCTTGTCAAACCATTCGTTCCTGTCTTGATACCTGCCTTCCCAGAATTCCTTCTGTTACTTGCTGTATGGTACTTTTACATATATCCCATTCTTCTTGTGCTGTTTCCCCGTCACTGCAAGGGAGTTGTTTCAAATTCTCATCTAGTCTTTTCACATACATATTTGTCATGTTCTTATCTTGTACTTTGGATACACAGACTTTCCTTATCCTCTCTCCCCTTATTTTCTTTGTTTTATATTCGAGCTCTCATTCTGGCTATCACTAGGTAGTGATCGGAATCCACGTTTCCTCCCCTATATGATCTAACGTCCATCAGGTCCGACATATGCCTGGCATCTATGACTATGTGGTCAATTTGGCTCTCAAATGATCCATTCGGCGCCATCCATGTAGGTTTATGTACATTCTTGTGTTGAAACATTGTACTACCAATCACCATGTTATTTAGGGTAGCAAACTGTATTAAGCGATAACCATTATCATTTGTCTTCTCATGTAAACTATTTTCCTATTGTTGGGCAGTACATTTCTTCTTTCCCTACCTGCGCATTCATATCTCCTATGACAAGTTTATCATACGATGGGCTCTGTTCATGTTTCCTATAGGTCATAGAAGCTATCCTTTTCCTCCAGTCGATACCTCCGTCGGTGTGTGGACATTTATAATTGTACAATTAAAGAATTTACCTTTAATTCTCATGGTACAAATTCTTGTGCTAACTGTCTTGAAGTCCATGACTAGGTGCTTAAAGTTCTTATTCACAACAAAACCAACTCCCAACATGTGTTGTCTCTCGTCACAGCTATAAAATATAGTGTGACCTCTTTTCTCTAGTACTCCTTGGCCGGTCCAGCGTAATTCCTGTTGCTATGATTCGGGACTTGTATTCGTCAATTTGATCAACTAGAATTCTAAGCGCCCCGGCTCGATGTAAGGATAGAACATTGCAGGTCCCTAAATAAAATTCGTTCTTTCTCCACATGTTTCTTTTCCGTGTCTCGCCTAGTCGTCTTTCCATCAGTCCGGTTTCACTCCATTTTCGTAACAAGAGTTTTCCCAAGGTCGGAGTCAGTCCAACGCTCAACCCCAAAACCTGGAGGACCAGGATACCTCTATTAGTCTGACCCCTACCCTTCGACCTGTCCAAGGGTGGCCCTACCAGTACCTAAGGTACCGACGGCATAGCTCTCCGGGTTACTGGGTACTCGAGTTCCTCTACCACAAGGTGGGTCGTGATGAACACCAGTACTTGAAAATGTTTCTTAAGCTCTTGTAGCTCTAAAGGGTGAAGAGGAATCCATTGTTAGTGGTTCTATAGGATGCTGACCTCCATCTACGTACAACACATGATTTGTCATATAGTGGTGAAAGTCAGGGTTTCGTACTGGCAGAGACAACAAATACAGCATTTTATACTAAAATTATAAGAATCCCGTTGACACCGGCCTCAAGAATGCGTCATTGATAGACTTGATGAGTCCCAGAACACGCCATAAGTTTTAAGCTGAGTACTATAACAGGACAGCGTGCTTTACGCTTCATAGCCAGAATATTAGCGTGAGCTAAGAGTAGAGGGGGTTTCAATTCGACTTGAGTTATAAAGAAAGTAGTGTCTGAAATTTTGATACGCACTTTTGTATCATTGGTAGGTGCCAATAAATAAGTACCAGTAAGTTTAATATTCATATCAATATCATTAACATTTTATCAGAACTGAACAAGTCGGCATGCAGCTCTACACACAGTTCAACTATTACCAATGTATTTTAAACGGGTAATGTAACCATTGTCTTGAGTTCTTGAGACGAATCAAGATACCAGACGCTAGACACTAAATGTGTACCAGAAGCGACTGAATCATAATTTAAAAACTTTTCAAGGTAGGCCTTGTAATGATAGTGTGTCTCGTAAAGAGTAACAGGTTTGCCGTTTAGAGAGACACTTACAGAACTAAACACGGAATGTAAAAGGTTATAAACACAGCCCACTGTGTTTGACTCTGAACTACTTAGATCTGATCTATCAGTTTTCACTAGTTTGATGCGTAACAGTAGACGTACAGAATTTAAATCAATATAGTAATCACTATAGCCAGAGCAGTTGAATTCCAACTGGGTACGGTTGTCGGTAGGCGCTAAAGATTTATATGTAACGGTGTGACTATCTACGATAGATGTTTGTATGCTCTTTTAGAAAATTGCCAAGCCGCGATTTTAAGCACTCCATTACTACTTCTCTGTAAATATATCCTTTCCCTTTCTAGGTTTACTCTGACTGAGCCTTTTTAGACTTGCGCTTTCTTTTTAAACTGAGGCCAGACGTAATCTTTTTAATTTTTTGTTCGAGGTTATCTTTTTCCTCGCTAAATCGATTTTTAAAAATATCGCCTACATGTTGTTCCTGCTCTTCATTAAGCATATATATTACACTGGAACTTGTTTTAAAGCTCCTTTTCCGACCGCCTTGACCCCTGAATACAACAGCGGTTTAACAAAACGAAACAGTCCCCTGAAGAATGACCCTATACCACTGGCCCTCTAAACCCTAAACTTTCCCTGTAAACAGAACCCACCTCACCGCCACCACCGCTTTGATTACCGTGTATATCGATCCATTGTAATTCATATACTGAGTTTTACTGCGCTGAGGACTTGTTTTTAAATTGTAATGTTACAACGCAAGGGATATCCCTGTCTTCAAATAGCACATCTACATTTTTTGTACCTAAACGAATGGTAACTGACTATAAACGATTGTTCTACGGGTCAATACAAAGGGAAGTCAAATGTATGATATCCTGTACTCGAAGAAAAGTGTAGAGTCGTTAAAGGTTTAACGACATCACCAACCAAATTTGGTTGTATATCAGTATACATATAAACAGGCTCTGGTGTAGTAAAAGCAGGGTTATCTTTTAATGATACGGTTATTCCACAAGTACGGCAATTAGCGGGGTTCATAATTGTTTCGTCTAAATCCTCAAGTCCATTATATACACGGGCAGGGAAGTGAGATACATGATTATCGATTCTAATGGAATTTGCCCTGTAGCACAAATTAAACAATTGTTTACCCGGTTCTTCTAAATATTCATTTATTTAGTCATTAAATACGCGCATAAACGTTCCCATTTTAGACGGTTCCGGCAAATGAGGAATATTTGTGAGATCAGAGATTCATAGTCTTTTACAGGAAAAATGACCTGCAAATCTAAACGAATTATATTGTGTCGGAAACATTTCTTGTAGCCTTTAGGATACGATATTTCTACTAGTCCAACCTCCCATTTGTTAGGTTCCAACTCGAGAGGCGTGGCTAATTTAGTTGTAAAATTAGCTATTGTATTGGCCGGGTAATAATAACCGGAGTTGGCTGATGGTAATGTAAAGTCAAAATTACTCATTATATATTCTTAATATCGGACGCGTTTACCCAACTATTAAAGGTCTCGTCGTAACCTTTCCACTTGACGAGACGCTGTTTATGCCGTTTTTATTACGTGTGCGCACTATTTTATCTATTTGAAACTCGGTTTGGGTTGATAGTGACTTTAAAAAGTTCGTAATTTTAAAACTGGCCTTCAATAGGACGATTCTGCAAGTCTGAAAGTTCGTAAACAGGTTGTGGCACGCGCGGAATAACCTTGACTCCCGAAATATTTCTGTTGAAAATGTTCGTATCCTTTAGCAAACTTTACTTTCTGCTTAGTTATACTTACAAGATCGCCCACTTGAAATTTAACATGCCAGTGAGAAATTTTGGCTCAGACTATTCACCTTTCGCCATACAGCCTAAATGTTCGAGGGGGATACTTTGCTCGTGGGCATGAGTATTGTGGAATGGACAGAGTTGTAATTTGCTAGGTCATATAATTTCCAAGTAGCGGTACGTGTTATTCTTAGTGAAATATTTATACATTTTCGTCTTCAAAGTACGATTAAATCGCCCAATAACAGACCCCTTCATACCAGGGTTATGAGTCGTATGAAAATTTACTCCTTGACGTTTCAAGTATTGTTGGACAGTTGTATTGATAAACGCTGTGACTATCTGATTGTATGATAAATGGCTTTCTATTTTGAAATAAAGTTGTTAAAGCAGCTGCGATTGACTTACCTGTCTTGTCCTTTAGAGGTACGCTGCAAGCATAACGCGAAAATGTCTAACTTTTAAGAGGAATTTGTATTTATCAATGTATCTCGACAGGGAACGTAAGTCTGCAAGATCCATCTCCCATATATCATCAATATTTGTTACAGTATATGGATTTCGAGGAAACCTTTTATGTACAGGTTTATGCAGAGTGTATGTGTCCAGACCTGACAGCCACTCTTCGATATTTCTCTTATTGCTTTTAGCGGCCCTTATTAACTTTGCTACTGAACTAAACCCCGCTGTGTGTTTAGGATCATAATAAATTTTACCTAGACATTATTACAGATTCCCAAGGAACTTCCTTTTTGTCAGTAAACAGTCGCGAAATAAACCGCGTACACTGGAGACCTTTGTTTGCTTTGATCTTCCCTGTCGGACTAATTCTATGCGCAATAGGCTGGAAGAGTATTTGTTTATATGCCTGTTTGACTTGAAGTGACCACATTTTTATCAGGTCTAGACTTTGTCAGCAATTCCCACCGGCCTTGTGTTGCCTTGCACTTTCTACATCTACAAACACGTGTGTATCGTTACATTTAAAACTCCAACGCCCGATTTTAAATGAACCGTCAGTATCATCTTGGCACACACCAAAAATAGGATCGTGTGATAATTTACGTCTCAACACGTTATGATTTACTTTGAATGCACTGCCTGAGAATTAGTTTCTAATTCAGACTAACTTTTCTGCTTTAATAAAAGGCCCACTTTTACGTGTAGCTTCAATTATTGGAATGGAGATAGGCTCCCGTTATTTGATTTTCAGTTTTCAAACACGGGTCTTCATGCAACTGAACACGAGTCCATTTATTATAGCTGACATTTACTTTTTAATATTGTTTTAACGAGCGGCGGTGACGGAGTTTCACAGCGTTTTTCCCACAGTTAAGGGGTAATAAAATCATTCGTTGTAATGCCATTTTACTTATTACCACTAAATAACACCCGACAAAATAGTAGGGAAGTATCAACCCGCCTTTCTAAATTACAAGGTTTCTTTTACTTTTAAAATTAATCTTTGGGTTTACCAACGCAAGTAAACAATTCTTGTATTTACTTAATTTACTCTTGTGCTCTTTAGTTAATTTGACTCCCATTTAATGTTTATATCACACTCGACAATAGCTTTAATTATATCTTCATTTGCAGATATAACGCGCGTCTTGCCTGAGGTTTAGCGTCTTTAAGTACGTGGAGAAAATGTAACTAACTGCGACCGGTTCATTAACTTCAACAGGCGCAAACACTTCTGTATTCTCCCCAGGAAATATTTTGTTCTAAATCTCAATAGACTGTTGGTTGTGTAAAGACTAAACACAGATAAGAATGCGGATCTTTACACGCGTCTAGATGTCTTATGAAAACTAGAATTGTTTTCGGGGTAGACCTGCCGGGCCAGGTGCACAATTTGAGTCTTGTCTCTGGGGTTCTTGAACACAACTATATACTTCCTGTTCAATGAAATATCACGTGACGATGGACCTTGGTGAAACACGTTCTGTGTAATTACAACTAGACTGATGTTACTATGATGCAATCCTTTTGTAAATAATTGACTAACGTTTGTAGAATAAGCAGAGTCAATTCAATCATCCAGCACTATAAGCGTATGTACATTTTCGAAGTTTTCAGAGTCCGGTAAGCCTATAATAAATGTCACGTTTTTTTAGATGATGCGGGGCGTTATTTTCACTGTGACACCACACAATATTATCAAACACGTCACAAAGCTGCTCCCTAGACTCTAACAATCTAATTACAGATGTTGATTTACCACAACTGTTTGGTCCTGCAAAAATGAAAGTAAATGGATGTTGCAGCTTTGTCATACTATGAAATTGTGATGTGTAAGGGCACCTCTATATATATGTACATAAATTACTAATATCCATATGGGAGTCACAGTTGTCCATAAGCCGGCGCTTCTTAAAGACAACCTTGTATTCCTGGGTCTCGGACTGACACCACTACACAATGTTTTCTTTCGATTTTCCGAGGATTGTGGAAATGCACAGGTGGCGCGTCTTTGAGAATCATGTTCTTCAAAGCAGTAAAGTTTGCAACGTTTGAATTTTTATAATTTAAAGTTACTCTTTACATTGTCTTGTACGTTTACCAGTCGATGGGGCAAATTACCGAAAACGCAGTTCTTCGCACCACCCGAAACAAACTGTTCTATAAAGGAGCCAGAGCCAAACTCCTCCAACTCATCTGTGAGGAGGACGCCCAGATAGTCCCCTGTTGTCACTTTTGGGTGTTCACATGCCTTCTGAACGTAAATCAGTGTCTGTATCGCAGTAAAACAGACTGCCCCAACTTACTCAGATACTCGTAGTTTGAGCCTGGCTTGGGTTACGTAAGCATCAACTGCCACGTTAACATTTTTCCCTGCGGCAATACTGTCCTCGAAATATTTCCATTAGACCCATGCTGCCTCTTCGTTCGGGAATGCGATTTGTAACCTCAGTACCCGGACTTGTTAGAAGCTCATAAAACTTTCTCTGAGTTGACAATTGTAGTCTGGGTCTTGTTTTGGTTGTGCCCATTTGCCCCACATTGAGTTTAATTTTAGTTTTGCCAAAGTTCTTTAGCCAGCAGTTTGGGAAATTGATGCCTTGTCTAGAGCAATTCCCTCTGCGCGCCGGTAGTCCTGAATGTATTAGTCCTTGTCGTCTTCACTCTGAACCCAGGATGGATGGCCGGGCCATAGCGATAATTAGTGCGTGAGCCAAACACAAGAAGGCTGCCTTCACAATACTTCTCTTCGTGGCACCCAGTACATCCAATGACCACCCTTTCGTCTTTTTCCGGCCATTATCAACAGGCATCCTAACATGATCTAAATGTACTTCGAGACGGTCAGAACAAACCTATAATTACTCTGTATGACTTTCCCAAGTACAGACCAAACCACGTCAGGTTTGAACTGGTCACGCCGTTGCAAACTAATCCCAACCACCTTATCCTGCACATTCTCAGTGTTACGAATTCTCAAACTCACCGAATCTCTACCTGGCACTTTATCCACTAGGTAATTCAACAACGCAGTAATGCATTCCTTGAGATATACTGTAGGTGCTTACTCTTCGCCCGGGGAATTAGACTTAATAAGCAAACTACGCCCAGTCGCGTTAAATTTTGAAAAAGAATTAGAGGTCTCATCCAAAATTATAAAGAGTAGCTGTTCTGTTGTCACCGACACCATAGTGTTTCCTCCTCCCTCCTTACAGAGGGTGCCTCAGCGGTAGTAATAACCCTAGCCTTAACCCTACTGACATTTTCCTCGCCATTTTATATTTTGATTGTAACGGTACCACTTACTTGAACAGCTGTTGTAGAATGCAGGTTGCAACAGTTCTAGTTAATACAGCTGTAGCTGCTGGTTGCTGTGGGATGCAGGTTGTAACAGTTGTAGCTGTTGCTATGATGGTAGCTGCAGTCTCCCGTAGGTGTGGTTGTTGTAAGTACAAGTAGCGCCGGTAAATACAAGTATATACCCTCGTGACGTAGAAAAGCTCTGTACGTTCCCAATGCACGATGCAGAATATTCCAGTAGAGTTAAAATGCCTCAATATATAGTACTGTCCCTCAGACATGTTGCGACCTGTCTTCTTAACGAATTGTTATCTCGGTCATCCCCTTAATGGCTTTTAAAGTATGTCACTTGTTATCTTAAGTATCCCCTTAATGGCTTTTCCAGAATCATCTGATTTTATCTAACTTGCATTCCTACTGGCGCCAACGTCTAAAAGTAGTAAACAAACCATTACGCTAATGACTTTAGCCTGGGGTCAACAAACTTCTAATTGGGTTTGTGATGTTATCTATCTAAAAGGAATGTTAGTGGACTTACCCTGCGGGGATGTAAACAAACTATCACATTACGCTGTGTTTGCGCTAAGGGGTAGACAAACTTTATATTAACCTAACGAGTTTGGCCTGAGGGGTCAACATAGTGTACCTAAGTTCGCAGGCTACGACTCATCGATCGGTTTGTTGCTCGATTAGCTCTCCAGCAATGTGCACAGTTTAACTCAGCCAGCAAACGTGTATAAATACCTCCGCTACCGCCATCACCAAGCAGTATATACCTACAGGATTTAAACTTATTGTATTTTTAGAATGTAAAATTGTGTTTATTTACCCTTAAACTGGGACAGGTTCCTTAAAAAAGAGATGGTTAAAGCAGCAGGATTCGAATCTAGAATCTTTCAATTATAAGTCTAACATCTTACCGTTTCAGCCAACTCTTTCTAGTGTCGTATAAATTAGTAGCCATATTGTAAAATGGTGGTCTTATTCAGATAACGAATGTTTTAGTTTACATAGCGCGCTAGCCTCCATATTGTAAAATGGCCGTCCTCAAATAGTAAATGTTTAGGTTAAGTTAGCATTAATTTAAATAACGCGCGTGTCCGCCATATTGTAAAATAGCCGCCTTATTCGAATAAGTTAAATTTAGGTTAGAATTAATTTAAACAACGCGCGTGTCCGCCATATTGTAAAATAGCCGCCTTATTCAAATAGTAAATGTTAGGTTAGCATTAGTGTAAATAACGCGCTAGTCCGCCATATTGTAGAAATATTTAAAATAGGTTAGCGTTAATTTAAAATTGCCGCTCTGCCATATTGTAAAATGGCCGCCTTATTCAAATAACAAGTTAAAGTCACATTTAAAATTGCCGCGTTAGCCACCATATTGTTTCAAATTCAAAATGGCGCAGGCGCCAGGCTGTCTAATGGGCCTGTTTATATCACGCGACAATAACAAGGTTTCAAAATAAAAAGTTAAAATTAGGTTTAAAATGACCGCTCTAGCCGACATATTGCCGTAAATTCAAAATGGCGTAAGCGCCAGGCAGTCTGAGGGGCTTGTTTACATCAAGTAACCATAACACGTTAAAGTTACGTTAAGCAGAAAGGTCATTAACCATCACCGCCATCTTTGTTTACATCACGTGACAATAAGTTTCAAAATAATAAGTTAAATTTAGGTTTAGCCCGGCGACAAACTGTCTGCCATGTTTTGTTTACATCATGTGACCGCCTGGGGGCAGGGTGGGGAGGGTTAGGTTTCAAAATAATAAGTTAAAGTTAGGTTTAGCCCGGCTCCAAACGGTCTGCCGTCTTTTTTTACATCATGTGACTGCCTGGGGGCAGGGGAGGAAGGGGAAGGTTAGGTTTGGTTACGAGTGACGTCACAGGGTCGGTGGTGGGGGTGCCCAAGTAGCATACTTGCTAATGATGTGTGTATAAGCCACGCACAGACTTCACGCGGCAGACATGCTGCTTCTCATAATAAATCAACAGACGTTGAATGTTCTCATATTCATCACCAAACAAAAATTCGGAAGCCCCATCCAAGGCGCTGTTATTACTCGCATTCCGAAAATTCGCACAGCCGTCTTTTGATATTACCGAAGATAAAAAATTAAAAATTAGGACGATAAATTGATCGCGGATGGTACAGAACTAGTACCAAGTTCCACGAAAACTTATAAGCTTGTTCAAAAGTTGGACAACTCATGGACATTAGTATACATTTCCTAGTAAAGTAGGGGAAAGTGTCTTCAACATAGACCTATTATACCAACACAGTGTAGCGTATTACGTACCATAAATTTGTCACATTTGGCTTCGATCATACTTAGTCAAATAACTACCCTAAAAGTATATTGCCACTTCATTTAGCGCGCATAAGTTCGGTACAGCTTTGTCCTTTTTAAACATATGGCTAAAGCTACGTGCTTCTAACCCGTTCTGTCTTGTGCCTATAGGTGGACATAACAATCACGAATTTTGCGCACTTTTTAGGTTTTTTCACTAACCGTTGTAAATACATGTCGTACGTATTGTACGTTTTACAGCTATACGTGAGAAAGTGTGTAAAAACAGAACCCTACTTGACAAGAACGTTAACAGTACGTTATAACTCGTTACTAACAAGTTTCACTACACACTTACTCGTAGTGCATGGTTTTAAGTAAACTAACTCATAGACATAGTGTCTAAGAGATGGGTAACACAGCAATGGAAACAGCTTTGCAAGGCCAAATTGAAGGCCCTATTACGACAATCGCCTGGGGCCCAGGAAAAGCCACTAAAAACTATTCCGCATCTCCGTCGAAATTCGAACAGAACACCCCTGAATACACGTCAGAAAAGTCGGAGCTTGAGGCAACTCGTTTTGGCTTCACAACAGACGTAGTCCGTCCATTTGGATTCACCAGTACTCATTACTTGCCTGGAATTCAAAGTTCCTCACCAGTCCAAGCAGATAATGAGAACAAGGTCGACACTTGTATGGTATAATTATGGCCGATATACCGGGGATTGTGACGTCAAATGGGATTGTAAGTCTTGCAAGGTGTACTGCTTCAGGGGTTCCTCCGCAGCAGCAAGAATCACATTAGCCAACCATATGGTACAAAGACCGACATACAGCCCGTACGTCGTTACTGATTGGGAAAAAAGAAAATAATTCCGACACCTGCGTGAAATAATTTACACACAGTACTGTGAAATAACATTCAAAACTTCATGTTTGAAATCAAGGTAAGCTATGTGGTAAGGAAAGAAAATAAATGGTCGCAAATTGTGACAAAGTAACAAAAGTTGAAAATGGAAATATTCACGAACATTCCTCGTAACGGCACCTTCCTTCCCAGTAAACTTAAAATGTCAAGATGGAGCTATGACAAGAATTTAAACAACTGGCTCGATCATTATCCCTTATCCTGCTAACGTGGAGAATATTGTGAGCTAATGCCAGCAACTGGCAGCTGGGATTTAATTGGGCGTTTAAAGGGTTAAACGTGACAACCTGGAATTGCTGGCAAAATCCAGGCAGATATCACAAAACAAGCTTTCATACTGCACTGATTAGTTTGTGATTTCGACAACATGACAAGCATAGTCAAACCCGGAAACAGCGTCCTGCCCACTTAGCGCCAGTGAGTCTGTAAACAGAAATTCCCAGTTATACAGCACTTCGATTTACCGCCACCCTCGACATATCGTCACCAAGTGCAGTGAACAATGGCGCTATATTGGTGGCTCACTTTGTGTCGTATCTACTAACCGCGGTAAGGTCAACAGACAGCAGCCATTACGCAGCGCATCATCCTGCTCAGAGAGATGACAAGACACTGTATAAATACATTTTATTGATTTTGGTTTGTAGCAGAACCTACCGCGTGTGTAAACTGTACCAGCTTACGGAAAAACTATGTTGGATTTACCCATCTACTATGGTTTCGGCAGATTAGTATCAAACGTTCGCAACACCACCATTTTTGTAACAGGTTACATATAAATACACCATATTCTGCAAATAATCTGTATGTTTAAAATATATCTTCTTACACACCGCCATAGAGTCAAGCAGCTGAGGAATATCCTACATGAAATACGCAAACGGAAGGCGAACTGGAATGGTCACATTTTGCGTAGAAACTGCCTTCTACAACGGGTGATTGAATGAGATACAAGGGGGATAGAAGTGACAGGAAGACAAGGATGAAGACGTAGGAAGCTATGGGATGACCTTAAGGAAAGGACAAGATACTCTCATTTGAAGGAGGAAGCTCTGGATTGCACTGTGCGGAGAGCTCGCTTTGGAAGGGGCTTTGGACCTGTCGTAAGACAGACTTAAAAAACCGAATGATTCAAAACAACTGAAGTTGCACCTTATTTCCAAGAAACACATTTCCACACATAATTGCAGGGACATACGTTATGTACATATACTGTCAGTGCCATTCTCAACTGACAAGTCTAATTGTCCCTCATGCTGACACTAACTTCATGATTTACAAAGCATGGGGTTGGGGTCGCCACCCATCACAAAACATCCATAGCAAGTTTCCTGAAAATATGTAGTTTCTAACAAGCCTGCTAATCGCATAAGCCTACTTTCCTTTAACAGAATAAAGCAGAATGAAAAACGTGACTGTTAATACCACGTTCTGTACCAAGCTAAATACCTGGCTCGCACTACGATTAAACTGTGATCATACAAATGCACTTCAAGGCGAAATCACAATTACTTATAATCTAAACAAGACACTGCATACAGATGCCTCACAGTAGGTATAAAATATGTGGATGACCGGACTTCGATCTGTGGAACTTCCTGTGTATTGGAATGCTGTCCAAAGTATGGAGGTATGTCCGTGAAGTTTTTGTTGTTCTGTGCATGCGGACAGACAGCGTACAGGTACTGTCGAGTGGCTATGCATTTCCAGTATTCTTGAGCCACCAAGAAATAACGAATATTTGTCTCACCAGCCCTGAAGTTAAAACTCATGATTTAGGTCTACACCTTTAAAGACAAATCAAGCCGAGGTAGACCCAACTGTTTCTGTGCCCCGAGATAACTTGCAACACCACCAATCCCTTCCACTTCAACAGTTCCTACAAACAAGCAGCAATTCTTTATTATTTAGATCAACAAATGCACAATATATTAACAGTAACGTCTGTCGTAAAGTACTCCGACATGTTTCTATGTATTTATATCACCTTCAGGTAGTCTTTTCTTATGTATGCTGAAGTTACAAAATCAATCAAATTAATAAAATAAAAATGTTTACATAGGTGACTGTCGGAGTACTTTACTATAGACATTACTGTTAATATATTGTGTATTTGTTGGTCTAAATAATAAATTATATACAATGCACGGTACATACATCAAGAAAGCAAAAATATTGACATTTATATTTATTTCCCAAGGAGTAACGTAACACGGGTTATTTACCTGAAATCCGGTTTCAGGGGGTTAAATGCAAGGACAGTGCTTCACTGTTATCGAAACACCCCCTCACTGCTCACCCTTTCTCCCCTATGCACACGAAGGAATAAAATGTGTAACTATACTTGTCCGTTTCCGAAGTTTACAAGGAATCGGGAGGAGCCACATTCATGGAAGTCGATGAGGAATGAAGATGTTCTGTGTAGGATTGCAATTATTTAATGCAATCAACAAGGTAATTCGCACATTTATAATTGTATACTACCGCAATTATGAAACTAGGGTTTATGGTAGAACACGCAGTTGACTGCGGACCAATAAGACAGGCTTCGACAATCGACCGACGCGATCGGAACAGACTTACTTGGGAATGGTTCCGGACTTATATAACCTACAAGTAACATGGATCCCCAGGTGCATCCTGACAGCGTGAATTTTCGGCACAAAGATTACTTTATCTGAACTTTACAATTCGGAAACATCCACTGGATGCATCATCAGAACAGACACGCAAGCAACTCAGTGACACACACATTCTTAAAACACCATCTGAATCGCCAGGAAGAAGAGCTCACGCAGTTTGAGAAACATTCCTTACCGCGGCGGTTTGGGAACAATTCCTGTGCGGTCCGTGTGAAATTTGTGTTGAATAAAGTGGCATTGGGGCCGATTAGTCACTCAGAATACCACACCAATAATCCGTGAATTAGGAATTCACTTCTCACCCGGAATCTGCTCTCAGTGGTTACAGAAACACGGAAGTAAATTAGGAAGTTATATTACAAAACTGTGAAGATACACAGCCTGCTCCAAATTGCGCCTCTACCAGACATTATTTTGTGTGTATGTATGTATGTATGTATGTATGTATGTATGTATGTATGTATGTACTTGTACGGCAATTTATATCAGACATGTACACTGTACCTTCTTAAAAGTAGAAAATATTTCGTTAATTTATTTTAAAGCCGGTCCCAGTGGCCGCGCGGTCTAAGGCGTAGGTCTGCGGCCGCTCGCCTGCTGAGATCGTGCGTTCGAATCCCACTGGGAGCATGGAAGTTTTTCTGTTGTTAGTGTTGTGTTGTCAGGTAGAGGTCTCTGCAACGAGCCGATCACTCGCCCAGAGGAGTCCTACCGACTGTGGTGCGTCGTTGTGATCTAGAAACCTCAAGAATGAGGAGACCATGACCCACGTTGGGTCGCAGCGCCACAGAAAAAAAAATATTTTACAGCTTCTAAAGATACGGCAATACGTTCACGCCATATAACAGTGCTGAACACACAAAATAATCGCACGTTAAAATACCTCGATTTTAGCATTTAAAAAGTTCACTACTCTGCCATCTTAGACAATCTCCCCACTTTGACGTCGCAATGTTGCATTTAACAGTTTCTAAACCTTTGATAAATTATCCTTAAATATGCTCTTTCTGCGGTTCAAATTTATGTTGCAATGCTCCCTCAGCATCGCACGCTTTGACCTATTCTGCGCCAAGCATGCCGCCTGTTAGAGGCCATGGACGGTAAAATAAAATAACAGTTGTAAAGAAGAAGTAATTACCACACACTAAAAAGAAAGTTTTTACCTTCAAATATTGTTTTTAAGCTGAAATAAAAAAACGTACATAAGATACATTTGTACACAAAGTTAAAATGTTAACAGCAAGTGCATTTTAAGACCAGGGAAAGACATATGCACCTAAGCTTAAAGGGGACTGAAAAGGAGTACTCCTGTTTGCAGTATAACAACACACATTCCACAAGCGTACTTTCGAGATCTTGCATACCTCACTACTCTTGTTCCTCATTTGTTGTACATACAAACCTATTACTGCATACACAAACTCAAGCGGTGCAAAGCTTTGTCACACCACACGTCACATAATCATACAACCAGCAACTTTCACTGAACTTCCTTTTATGTTCAATATAGGCCTACACAAAACGCGTTTAAAATAAAAATTTGTAAGTGTTAAAAAGAGAAATTAAACGGAACCTCTTTTACAGATGAGAATGTGCATGTTTAGGCCGTCTAACGATTGACGTCATTTGTCATCAGACAGTAAGCCACTTCTACCTCATGTCCAAGTAATTTGACGGTTACAGCCATCTGTAAAACAGTCGCTACGTCCTCGGTAAGAGAATTAATTCTTCGCAACTAATCATGTAACTTTCAACTGAATCAACCAACAAGATGCAGAACTTCTCAAGTTTATTACTTGTCGTTTAAATAAAGCTCAACATGTTTCGGGCATCCTCATGCCCATCATCAGGACCTGCAACAACTGCAGTAGCAGCCTCTGGTTTACCGTCGGAATTTGGAGATA
>Ga0268261_10000691_pt1 | contig 21827 bp, 18 predicted proteins | sample TergutNc150P1_FD_190353 | JGI IMG/M metagenome (GOLD analysis project Ga0268261, IMG submission 190353) | Nasutitermes corniger P1 segment gut microbial community from laboratory colony in Florida, USA - Nc150 P1 (SPAdes) (version 2) | ecosystem: Host-associated > Arthropoda: Insects >...
ACTTATAAACCCACACACAAACAACCACCAACCGATCCCCCACCTAGACCCCACCTTTACCTCCACCGTCACCCCTACTCCACCCTGACAAAATACCTTCTTCAAGTCGAAAGCCCAAGTGCGACCAGCGGGGCCTCTTAACTACTTGCCAGTTTGCATGTTACTAACTTACCACATACTATTTGTCATGCCCTGTCGAAGATGTCTATCTCACTTGTACAGCCAAAGAACGGAATACAATCCAGGATCGCATGAGAAAGGAAGATAAGCAAACGGAAGTCCTCATAGACAAATATTTAAAAATAATTTTCACTCCCCTTGCCTGCAGTTCATGTCCATGTGGAAAAAACACAGAAAGGAACTGGGATTCTTAAGTTGGAATTTTACCTCAAGTAAAAGGTTTGACGACTATTACTTTATTTTTTATTGAACGTTGGTTGTGCATTAGAAGTTCCATCTCATTGACCTCGGCAATATAACGCATCCTGCTGCAACTGTGAAATTTTGTGTTAATATTAAAGAAGAACGGCAAAGTGCATTCTACAGGAACAGTCCATCATATGTAAAATGTATTGATGAGAAAATATTATCTTCAGCACACCCAAAAATTAAATTGAAAACCTTTTCCTATATGCTGCATATTTAATTCGATATAAGAAATTTTAAAATTTGGACATGATATGAAATTGAATTCCTTTATTTTCCATTTCAAAGTACATAATTTTTTTCATGTAATTGATTACGAATTTTCCCTAAAAAATTTGTCGAAATCGGCTCTGTGAGATCGGCTAACTAAAATACTGAGGAATGAGAGCCTCAAATACACGTAACGTATTATATTTCCGAACGCGGTTTCGCGAAATTAAACAATACTAGTTGTACTCTTGCGAATAATTCCCACCTAGAAACAGCAACAGCACTTGTAAATAAGAAACAGAACGTTCATATTGACAGTTCAGTCTCAGGCGGAGACCAACTGAAGTACAAGAAACATGTTCCGTCCCATGGCTTCCAGTAGATGCGGCATTGTCAGTTTTTAACTTCAGCCTATTTTGAGAAACAATCTTTTTAGAATGATTAATAAAAACGAAGGACATTGTCATCAATGCAAAACATGAGCTTTCTAGGAATGTCTGTCTTGAGAATACCCATTCAGTGTCTTTACTTTCGCATCGTACCTGTTGTTATATTTATTTTATTCAAACCAACTCATGCACTCTTTTTAAAACACATTCACATTTAAAAATCTAAATTGCTAAAAATGTTTTAAAAACACATCATTAAAACCCTACATGTTTCGGTCACAATTGTTTGACCATCTTCAAGGGGTCGTCTTTCGTGCTTAGTGATGTTACTACTTCTCTGTAGTTTGCGTCGTCAAGTTGTTTATTTGGTATGTGGCTGTATGTTGTCTGCAATATAACGTTTGCATTAGAATGATTCCATGATGTGTTTACCAAGATATGAAGAAAATGAAACATATGACGGAAAGGGTATGGACTTATCTACGTGTGTGCGTGCCTGATGTACTTGTCTGTGGGATGTTTGGTTGTGAACTGTCTCTTATTGCTTATGGAAGCTGCGCGAGTTCATATAACGGGTTTGGTTCGTTGACCTGCTGTTCCGTGATGGGCTGGTTTTGTTGGCGGTATATTTGAATATACATGTTATCCCAGTGGTTCATTTTCTTACTTTTCTTCCATGGTTGCATTAGTTTTAGAGTGTCTTTTGCTGTTCCATATTCATGTCTGTTAATCAGTATGTGTTGCGTATGCTGAGATCGGGTTATTGGTTTTAATGTAACTTATATGCTCTTTATGTCTTATTGTTATGGGTCTACCCGACTGTCCAACATAATTCTTACTCCATGTGTTACATTTTATTTCGTATATTCCACTTGGGTTCTTATTGTCTGCTTTTTGTGCCAGCTGCTGATATATTGCGTTGTTGGCTTTGAATGCTATATTAATGTCTGTATTTTTAAACAAATTTATTACCTTTCTTACCAGTAGGTTAATGTATGTGAATATTATCAATTTTTTTGTTCTGTTTGTGTTTTATTTGCTTTTCCTCCGTTGTGATCTGTTTGTTCTTTTGTTGGCTATTTCTTTCTTTTTTGTCATGGATTATGTTTATGGGGAAAGCATTTTTCTGGGCTATGTTGAGGAAGTTTTTTCATTCATGCTGTTTTGCCTTTTCTGTGATGGGTAACATTATCATTCTGTTTATGTAATACGTAAATGCTGCTAGTTTATGGTCCCGTGGGTGATTTGAAGTGTGTTGAATTGTGATATCTGCACTAGTGGTCTTTCTGTCTATGTTTATTTCAAATTTATTTATGTTTCTGTTGATTGTTAGATCCAAATAATTGATTGATTTGTTTATTTCTCTTGTGGCTTAGAAGTCTAATTGTTCATTTATATTGTTCATGACGCTAGTAATCGTTTCATTTCTTCTATGTTGGTCAAATATAATTAGTATGTCATCAACATACCTTTTAAAATAGAATATTTCTTGACTTTCTATCCAGTGCTTTATGTATAATTCTTCAATTACTTGCAAATATATTTCCGCTAGTGTTCCTGTTATGGGTGACCCCATTGCAATACCATTTTCTGGGATAAAAAATTGATTGTTATATTGGAAGAAGTTGTGTTCAATTATTATGTTTAGAAGCTGTATTATTTGTTCCTTTATCTTCTTGTTTATGTTGTTTATTTCCAACCAGAATATTGTTGATTGAATGATTCCTTGTTTTGGCAGATTAACATACAGATCCTTGATAACAAATGTAACTATTTTGTGATTCTCTGTGATAAGTATTTTGTGTAATTCCCGTGCTAAAGGAAACCACGAAAGCAAAGGCAAAGCAGCCACAGTGAAAATATATGTAACGTTAGTAAACAAGATAGATCCACGATCCATAAAGACGTTAGTTATTTTGGTAACGAAGCCAGAAAAGAAAGGTAATGTCATTTCCAAAACTAACAATTGTAAAAAAAGCGATCAAAGCCAAAATATGAGCACTGGGAAGTGTGATAACCTAGGTAATTATGGTAGGTCAATAACGAAATTGGTCAAATATTTTGGGTAGATATTAATATAAGGGTTTTTTGTCCAATTCGAAACAAAATATCTTTGTGTCTACTTGTAGTAAAACCTATAATAACAATTTCAACTCAGATCTCTCCAGTAATAGTGTAGTTTTTTCTTGCCGGAATACGGAAGGGTAAACAGTTCAGAAGGGGGCAGTTGTCGCTTGTCGCAATTGTGCGAAAGAACCGAAAATGCCCAGTATTTTGGGTGAAAATACGTAATATATTTATGATTATACTTCTGAACAGACTATGAAAGCAAGTGTAGTAACACTCTCAAGACGCATAGATTACCAAATTTAAGTTACTATATTGTAAGTTAGAATCATGTACCGGCAAACACTTAACAAGTAACAGAACAATACGGTCATATGCATTTTGAATGACAAGTAGATGGCTATCTGTTTCTGTATTTGTGACGTCAATGACATGTCACGTTTTACGGACGACTGTACCTTAATACACGTATGTGAAGGCCGTTCGTACGTAACTCAATATAAGGAAACCAAAATTCGGTGGTGTAGCCTGTCATAAATAGAAAGAAACCTGCGAACTTATTCTCAAGAGGTTTCGGTTTATGGCTTTGGCTGTGTCATTTAGTCTCGGAAAAAACATCAAATTTCTTACCAGAAAAAGGTTCCAAAATGTAGTCCATTTCTTTCGAGTTTAGAAGTACGTATCCTATATCATTTCGACTTACTCATCCTCTATCTAGAAGCTGTAATCATACTTGGGGTTCTGTGGATTTGAAACTTGGTCTCTCAGAACAACATATTTGTGTTCGTCAAAAAATACATATTGCTTCCTGAACATTTCAAGTATTGTTATGTTGCAAATATCCATTATTTTACCAATGTCTCCAGTACTACGGGCTGGCAAGTATTTATCAGTGCACAAAAAGTTTGGATGGGCCTGCAAAACACGCATAGTTATTCTTTATTGCATCATGAAGTAATCAGCAACCGCAGGGTTTTACGATCACTGCAGATTTTAAGGAGTGATCATAACTTGAATTTATTTAAAATTCCATTTCGTTCCGCGCAGTAAACACAATCGTTCGCAGATACAAAAATCGTTCTTGGAATGAAATATAGCATAATTACCTTTTTCCCCTGATTTCCCTACAAAACATAAATACACTGTCTAGGCAAAATATAAAATTTTTTATGTCAAACCCGCGGTGAGAGTAGTTACCACCAGGCTTTAAAAGCTTGACATAAATAACTACAAGTCTAATACATATATTAATTAATATTTTAATTTGCTTTGGAAGAATGTCGAACATTTTAACTATTAAAACCCAGTGGCCAGCGTAAGTATGGTCAGTAGTAAGGGTGTCACTTTGGCACGGTCAATGACCCTGTGACGTCACACGTAAACAAACCTAACCTTCCCCTTTTTACCCCAGGCGATCACGTGATGTAAACAAAGGCCCAGGCTGTACGGCGCCAGGCTGAACCTAAATTTAACTTATTATTTTAAAACCTAACCCACCCCTCCCTTGCAACCCAGGCGATCACGTGATGTAAACAATGGCCCAGACAGTATGGCGCAAGGCTAAACCTAACTTCCATTTCTTAGTATTTGGAAACGTTGTAATGGTTGCTGAATGTGAACAAAAGATGGCGGAGAGTTAATGACCATTGTGCTTAACCTAACTTTAAGCTGTTATGTTTATTTCATGTAAACAAAGGCGCCATTTTGAATTTGAAGCAATATGGCGTACACGCACGGTAATTGTAAACACTGTTATTATTTTGAAGCTTTTTTATGATTACCTGATGTAAAAAACCCTCTAGACAGCTTGTCGCTACCGCTATTTTGAATGTGAGGCAATATGGCGGTTAAAGCGGCAATTTTAAACCCAACTTGTTATTATTTAGGATTTTGGCCATACCGCCATATTGAATTCGAAGTAATATGGCAGCTAGAGCGGTTATTTTAAATTTTGTTATTATTTTGAATTTTGGTGCCACTGCCATTTTGAATTTTTGGTAATATAGCGGATACGCGCGTTATTTAAATTTGTTACTAACCTAACTTTAACTTGTTCTTTGAATAAGATGGCGATTTTAAAATAAGGCGGGCACGCGCGTTATTTAAATTCGTTACTAACCGCCATGTTACAATATGGCTACCACTTTATACGACATCCGAAAGAGGAGGCTAAAGCGGTAAGTTATCAGACTAATAATTCAAAGATTCTATTTTCGAATCCTGCGGCTTTAAGCATCTCTTTTTTAAGAAAACTATCCCAAGAAATTAGGGTAAATAAATAAACAAAATTTTACATTTTACAAATGTGTACAGTTCAAATTTTTGGCTAGTAGTTAACTGAGTGTGGTATCTTTTTCTTGTAGACGAGTAGCCTGCACTTTGTTGACCCTTGAGACAAAGTTATGAGTTTAATGCGAATGGTTTGTACGCCCCTGAGGCTAAAAGTCATGAGCGTAATGGGAATTGTTTGTTTACTCCAAGCCATTAACCCAATGGAAAAAGTTTGTATACCCCCAGGTCAAAGCCATTAGCTTGCCACTTTAGACGTGTTGCGACTTGCTGACGCCAGCAGGAATGCGAGTTACATTGAATCAGATAACGATTCTAAGAAAATGCCATTAAGATAACAAACAGGTGACATACTTTAAAAGCCATTAAGATAACAAATTAGGTGACGATTCTAGGAAAAAGCCATTAAGAAGTCGAACAAGTCTGAACATGTTTGGAGTGTAGCACTATATACTGAGGTCTTCTAGCTGTAGTGGAATATTCTGCATTGTGCCTTACTGTGTTTGGAGCCTTTTACCAGCGCTACGCGACTTGTATTTACCAACGCTACATCAGCAATCAGCTGTAATAATTTACTGTTACCTACAGCAACCGGCGGCTACAGCTGTTTCAACCACAACTAACGGCAACCTGCATCCTGCAGTTTCATCTATTGCAAGTAGGTGGCACCGTTACAATCAAAATTTAATATAACAAAGAAGATCATTCTGAATAGGACAAGGACTATCCCTACCGCTAAGGCACCCTCTGTAAGCAGAGAGGAGATAGCACCTTCTTCTAGCAGAAGCAGTCTAATATCGGAGACAAATGAACAGCTACCCTTCAAGATTTTGGATAAGACCTCTAAATCTTTTCGAAAATTTAACGCGACCGGGCCTAGTTTGCTTATTAAGTTTAATACCCCGGGAAAAGAGCAAGATCCTACAGCGTATCTCAAGGAATATATTACAGCACTTACGAATTACCTAGCAGATAATGTGCCGGGTATAGATTTGGTGGGTTTGGGAATCCACAATACTGAGAATGTGCAGGGTAATGTGTTTGCATGAGTTTACGACGCCGTGACCAGCTGAAACCTGACGTGGTATGGTCTGTACTCCGGAACGTCATACAGAGTAACGCTAGGTGTGCTCTGACTGACCGTCTCGGATTACATTTAGACCATGTTAGGATGCCGGTTGGTAACGGCCGAGGAAAGACAAAGGGGCTTTCATTAGATGTATTGAGTGCTAAAAAGAGAAGCATTGTTGTTGTGAAGGCAGCCCTTTTGGTTTGGCTCATGCACTAATAATTGGTATGGCCCGAGTGAATGGTGACCCAAAGTACAAATTATATAGGAATGGATATGGACTACATAAACCTGTTAAATAACACTTGAAGGCTTCTGGTGTTGATTTATCCAATGGCAAGGGTATTGAAGAACTTCAGTAGTTTCAAAAGTACCTTTCGGATTACAAATTTATTGTTTGATGATTTGTGCCATGATATGGTCATGTTTAGTGGATATTAACTTTCAGCTAAGAAATTTTATTTACTATATGATCGGGACTCTGGGCACAATAATGTAATCACCAGTCTCAAGTGTGCAATAGCTAGAAGGTACGTTTGTAACGGCTGTCACACGTTATTCGACTCTACACACAAATGTGATAAAGTTTGCTTTCCGTGTACTGCTACGCCATACTGTACTCAAGATCAGTCCAAGTATTGTGGTACATGTAACAAGTATTTTCTCAGTGAGAAGTGTTTCCAGAATCATCAAATTCTCAAAGTGAAAGGCAAGCTATTCTATCAGTGGAGACAATTATTCTTATTTGGTACCATCTGATTCAAAACATGAATGCTTTAAGAAATTTTGCACATTTTGTAATAAGAAAGAACGTTTAGACCATTTATGCTACGTGGCCCCAATGAAACCAATCAAGCTGACAAACAATTATATGTACGTTTTCCTTGATACGGAGTGCACACAAGCCCTTGGAAAGCGTCTTTTGAGCAGGTTCCAAACATCATATGTGTTCAGCAGATGTGTTGGATATGTGAAGCCGTGGAAGGTGTTAATGTCGATTGCGAACAGTGTGGAAAGCGTGTCCACTAGTTCTGGCAAGACCCCGTAGAAAATTTATCGCTTATCTCCGATTGTCTAGACCATTCGTTGAAAGCGTTTGTCATTTCACACAACTGTCGTGGATACGACGCACAGTTTCTGCTTAGAAGGTTTTTGGAACTTAGATGGGAACCGAAATTGATAATGGACTGTAGTAAAAATTTTAGTATGGTTGTAGAATATCTTCATTTTCTGGATTAGTTGAATTATTTACATATGAGTTTATAGAGCAGGTCCAAATCATTAGACCTAACATGCAAGACGGGTTTTTACCCCCACTTCTTCAACACGGCCAGGATTATGAAATATGTGGGCCCTTATCCCGAGTGAAATTTACAGGACAGACTTTATGTCTGTTGATGAACGCGCCCAATTTTTAGAGTGGCGCCGGGAACAAAAAGGTAAGTCATTTTCCAACAAGGACGAACTGCTGGACTACTGCATGGATGTCGTCAATGTAATGAGACAGGAATGCTGCGCGTTTCGAAATTTGTTTTTGAAATTGTTTAAAACAGAACCTTTACGGTAGCTATAACAATATCATTCATTTGCAACAAGGTACACCGAACCATGTTTGAGAAATCGGGCACTGTAGGTATTATCCCGAGACCGGGTTACCGTATGGGGGATCGTCAGTATATTGAGGGTCTTCAATGGCTGGCGTATATTGAGCGGACTAAAAACATTATTCGTGCCGGTAATGGGAGGGATGTCCATTTGGCTGGGGTACCTAATGTAAAAGCTGAAGGGTATTCTCAAAACACTAATGAGGTCTTTGAGTATTTGGGGTGTTTTTGGCATGGGTGTCTTTGCATGCCCAATCGACATAAGCCCATTGGCAACACTGATGAAACATCGCAGAACAAGTATGTGGAAACAATGGTGAGGTTGCCAAATTCAAAGACTGTGGTTACAATGTTGTTTCGATCTGGGGGTGCGAGTTTAGAAAACTATTGCCTAACACTCCTGGCCTTGAAAATGAACTTTGCTCGCACCTCTATGTGAAGAATTTTCCTATTAATTTTCGTGATGCCTTGTAGGGGGGTAGAACGGAGGATACTAAAATATTACAGAGTGAAGGATGGGGAATAAATCCGATATGTGGATGTCAGTCTCTACCCCTACATTTGTAAATATGGTACGTTTCGTGTGGGCACCCGAAAGTATAGCGGGTGCAGACTGTCCAGCTGACAGTTTGGGTAGGGAAGGTATAATTAAATGTAAGGTTCTACCTCCTAGGAAACTGTACCATCCAGTACTTCTGTACAAAAGCATCTCCAAACTGATGTTCATTTTGTGTTCATCTTGTGCTGACATTATGAACCAGGACTACTGTACACGCTGTGATGAGGAGCGGTGTATAGTCGGAACATGGATAGTGGGTGAGGTCCGCAAGGCTGTAGATATGGGTTATGGCTTGGTAGACCTGTTTGGATTTTGGGAGTATGAGGTAATGTGCTTTGCCTAAGACACCAATTCAGGTGGTCTTTTCGCAGTGTACGTAAATATGTTTCTAAAACTCAAACAGGAATAATCTGGATACCCATCCTTGGCTCAGAGTGCAGAAAAAAAGTACAAATACATTCAGGACTACCGGCTCAATATGGGGCAAATAGGCGCAGAACCAAAACAAGACCCAGACTACAATTATCAACTCTGAGAAAGAGTTCTACAAGCTTTTAACAAGTCCGGGTGCTGAGGTTACAAACCTCATAATCCCGAAAGAAGAGAAGGAATGGGTCTCTTCGAAATATTCCGAGGACAATGTCGCCTCGGGAAAGAATGTTAACGTGGCAGTTGCCGGTTACGTAACAACACAAGCTCGGTTCAAACTATACGAGTATTTGAGTACGTTGGCGCAGTATGTTCTTTAGTGACACAGGCTCTGTGTTCTACGTTCAGAAGGTAGATGAACCCCCAAAAGTGACAACAGTGGACTATCTGGGCGACCTCACAGATGGGTTGGAGGAGTTTGGTTCTGAATCCTTCATAGATCAGGGTGTTTCGGGCGAACCAAAATCTATGCTTTTTCGGTAATTTGCCCTTCGAACGGTAAACGCATAACTAAATATAAAATAAAGGGTACAACTTTGAACTATTAAATTCAAAAGAGGTAAACTTTATTTCTTTGAGATATAATACTGGAAGACGCTCCACCTGTCATTTTCACAATTCTAAGAAGACCAAGAAGAAACATGATGGCATTGTGGTGTAAGAGCCTGAAACCTAGGAGTACTATGTCGTCTTTAAGAAGCGCCGGCTTATGGACAAGATTGACACCATTCCACATGGATACTATAAATTTATTTACGTACAAATAGAAGTGCCCTTACATATCACAATTCATTTCAAAGTATGACGTTGTAGTTGCAACATCCATTTACACTAATTGTTGAATGTCCTAGTAGTTGTGGTAAATCAGCCTTTGTAATTAGACTGTAAGAGTGCAGGGAAAAGGTTTGTGACGTGTTTACAAATATTGTGTGGTGTTACACTGAAAATAACGCCCCGCATCATCTCAAAAAGTGCTTATTCTACAAAACGTAGTCAATTATTTACCAAAGGATCGCATCATCGTAACATCAGTCTAGTTTTAATTACACAGAACTTGTTTCACCAAGGTCCGTCGTCACGTAATATTCCATTGAACAGCAAGTATATAGTTGTGTTTAAGAACCCCAGAGATAAGACTCAATTTGTGCACTTGGCCTGGCAGGTTTACCCTGAAAACGATTCTAGTTTTTATACGACATATCTAGACGTCCGTAAAGATCCACAGTCCTATCTGTTTCTACACTTTTCGCAATCAATCAACAGTCTATTGAGATTTAGAACAAAGATATTTCCTGGGTAAAATACGGAACTTTTTGCAGCTGTTGAAGGTAATGAACCGGTTGAAGTCACAGTTATACTTTCTCCACGTACTTAAATACACTAAACCCCAAGCCAGACGCGCGTTACTCTCATCTGCAGATGACGATTTAATTAAAGCTATTGTCGAGAGTGCAATAAACGCATTAAATGGAAATCCTAAATCAACTAAAGAGGACAGTGGTAAATTAAGTAAATATATAAATTAAGTGCGTTGGTAAACCCAAAGATTAGTTTTAAAAGTAAACGGAAATTTTAATTCAGAAAGGCAGGTTTACAGTTCCTTTACGTACCAGTATTTTGTCAGGTGTTATACGATCACTAATTAGTGGTAATAATTAACTAAAATGGCGTTACAACGTATTCCTTTGTACCCCCTGAACTGTGGGAAAAGCGCCGTCAAACACCGTCACTACCGCCTGTTAATACAATATTAAAAAGTAAAGATAATAACTTTAATAAATGGACTCGTGTTCATTTGCATCAATACCCGTGCTTGAAAACTGAAAAACTTAAACGGGAACCTATCCCAATTCCAATAATAGAGACTACACCTAAAAGCGGGCCTTTTATTAAAATAGAAAAGTTAGACTCTTAATTAGAAACTAATTCTCAGGCAGTGATTCAAAGTACATTCATAACGTGTTGAGACGTAAATTATCACATGATCCTACGTTTGGTGTGTACCAAGATGATACTGCCGATTCGATTAAAATCGGGCTTTGGTTTTTTAAATATAGCGATAAAAACGTGTTTGTATACGGCAGAAAGTAGAAAGCAACAGGAGGCTTCTGGGAATTGTTGACAAAATCTAAACCCGATGAATATGTGGTCATTTTCAAGACAACAAGTATATAAACAAATACTCTTACAGTCTAACGCACACACAGTTAATTATAGTCCCACAGGTAAGATAAAAAACAAATGCCTCAAGTATACGCGGTTTATTTCGCGACAGTTTACTGAAAAAAGGAAGTTCCTTGCGAATCTTTGTAATGTCTCTAAGTAAAGTTTATTACGATCCTAAGCACACAGCGGGGTTTAGTTCAGCAACAAAGTTAGTAAGTGCCACTAAAAGTAATAAGAGAAATGTCGAAGAGTGGCTGTCAGGTCAAGACACGTACACTCTGCATGAACGTGTACGTAAAAGGTTTCCTCGAAATCCATATACTGTAACAAATATTAATGATATATGGGAAATGCATCTTGCAGACTTAAGTTTCTTGTCGAGATACAATGATAAATACAAATACCTCTTAAATATAATAGACGTATTTTCGCGTTATGCCCGGAGCGTATCTCTAAAGGACAAGACCGGCCAGTTAATCGCAGCGGGTTTAACAACTTTATTTCAAAATAGAAAGCCAACTACCCTACAATCAGATAAAGGTACAGAGTTTGTTAATTCAACTGTCCAACAGTACTTGAAACGTCAAGGAGTAGATTTTCATACGACTCACAACCCTGATATAAACAGAGCTGTTATTGAGCGATTTAATCGTACTCTAAAGACGAAAATGTGTAAATATTTCTCTACGAATAATACGTACCGCCACTTGGACATTATAAACGAACTTTTAGCAAGTTACAACTCTGTCCATTCCACAATAGGTATGACCCCAAACAAAGTGTCTCCCTCGAATATTCACTCTGTATGGCAAAAGGTAAATAGCCTGCGGACCAAACTTCCCCACGGACGTGTCAAGTGTAAAGTGGGCGATCTTGTAAGGATAACTAAGCAGAAGGTAGTGATTGCTAAAGGTTACAAACACTTTAAACATGTATATTTCGAGTTGTAAATGTTATTTCGCGCGTGCCACAACCTGTTTACGAACTGTCGGACTCGCAATACCGTGGTATCGAAAGGCAATATTACAATTACGAACTTGTTAGTCACTGTATTACACGAAACTGAGTTTCAAATAGATAAAATAGCGAGCACGCGTAATTAAAACTGTATTAAACAACATCTTGTCCAGTGGAAAGTTTACGACGAGACCTCTAACAGTTGGGTAAACACGTCCGATATTAAGAAAGTATAATGGATAATTTTTACGTAACATTACCATCAGACAGTACCGGTTTTTATTACCTGGCAAATACAATAGCTAATTTTACAACTAAAGTAGCAACACCGCTCGAGTTTGAACCTAAAAAATGGGAGGTCAGTTTAGTAGGAATTTAGTATCCTAATGGCTACAAGAAACGTTTACGACACAATACAATTCGTTTAGATCCGCAAGAGGTCATTCTTCGTCTAAAAGACTATGAATCTCTCTTTCATCTTGTCACAAATATCACTTAATTTTTGGAACCCCTATAAAAGGGAAAAGTTTATTCGCTTATTTAATAAGTACATAAACAAAGATACACAAGAAGAACCGAGTAAGCAATTGTTCAATACGTACTACGGGGAAAATTCCGTTAAAATCGATAATCATGTAGTATGTCACTTTCCAGCCCGTGTATATAATGGACTTGAAGATTTAGTTGAAACAATTATTAACCCCGCTAATTGCCGTGCTTCTAGAATAAACTATCACTAAAAGATAACCCTAATTTTACTACACCAGAGCCTGTTTATGTGTATACTATTATCATAAAATAAAATTTCGTTGGTGATTCTTATGTTAAACTTTTAACGACTCTACACTTTCCTTCGAGTATACGATATCGCTTGACTTTCCTTTGTATAGACCTGTACAACAGTCGTTTATAGAGTCCATTACCATTCGTTTAGTCACAAAAATGCAGATGTGCTTTTTAAAGATAGTAATATCCCTTGCGTTGTAATATTACACTTTAAAAACAATTCCCCGGCGCAGTAAATCTCAGTATATAAATTACAATGGATCCATATACACGATATTATGTAAATCAAAGCGGTGGTGGCGATGAGAATAGTACTGTTTACAGTGCAAGTTTTATGGTTCAGAGGGGTAACGGCATAGGGTCCTTCTTCAGGGGACTCTCGTTTTGTTAAAACGCTTTTGTATTTAGGGGCAAAGGCGGTCGGATAAGAGGCTTTAAAAGAGGTTCCACTATAATAACAGATATGCTTAATGAAGAGCCGGAACAGCCTGTAGGCGATTTTTTAAAATTCGATTTATTGGGGCAAAAGAAACCTCGAACTAAAAATTAGGTAGATGACGGGTCTGGCCTTAGTTTAAAAAGAAAGCGCAAGTCTAAAAAAGCTCAGTCTCAAAGTAAACGTAGAAAGGCAGGGATATTTTCACAGAGAAGCAGTAATGGAGTGTTTAATATCAGGGCTTGACATTTTTCTAAAACGCAGCATACAAACATCTATCGTAAATATTCACACCTTTACTTATAAATCTTTAGCGCCAGCTGACAATCCTACCCAGTTGGAATTCAACTGCTCCGGCCATAGTGATTAATATATTGATTTAAATTCTGTACGTGTAATGTTACGCATCAAATTAGTGAAAACTGATGGATCAGATCTAAGTAGTGCAGAGTCAAAGAGCGGGTATTGTTAATAACATTTTACATTCCATGTTTAGTTCTCTAATTGTCTCGCTAAACGGCAAACATGTTACTCTTCACGAGACAAACTATCATTACAAGGCTTACCCTGAAAAACTTTTAAATTATGGTTCTGACGCTTCATGGTACACATTTAGTGTCTAGACTCTGGTATCTTGATTCGTCTCAAGAACTCAAAAACAATAATGGTTACACTGTCCGTTTAAAATACATTGGTAATAGTCCGACTGTTGAACTCTATGGACGACTGTATGCCAACTTGTTCAATTTCGATAAAATGTTGATTAATGTTGGTAATATAAATATTAAACTTACCCGTACACAAGATTTTTTTATTTATTGGCACCTACCGATCATAAAAACGTACGTATAAAGAATTTAAACGCTACTGTCTTAATCATTCAAGTCGAATTGAAACCCCCTCCACTCTCAGCTCGCGCTTATGTTTAGCCGGTGCCAGACTGGATTGTTATAGTTTTAGTTAAAAATGCAGCATTTGTTGGTTCTGCTTCTACCAATCGCTATCACTTTCACCATTATGATGTGACAAATCTTGTGCTGTATGTAAATGGAGTTCAACATCCTTCGGAACCACTTACAATGGATTGCTCTTCACCCTTTGGAGCTAGAAGAGATTACGAAGCATTATTTTCAAGTACTGCTAATCATCACGATGATAGTGCTCACATGATTACATAGGAAACGTTCACAAAGGGTTTTTATACTAGTTTTTGACCTGACACCTGACAGAGAAGCTGATGAGGTGCATATAAACTAACCTCGTCAGGGAAATGAGCGTATTGAAACACTTTAAAAAACCACTCCCCGAAACTGTAACATGCATTTTGTACGCTGAATTCCCCGGAAAACTTGAAATTGAGCATACTAAAAACGTTACAGTACAATTAATTCCATTCAGATTCATAAAGTTTTAGCAAAATATGTAAAACATTTTCAAGACGTTTACCCTATAGATCTTTTGCTATTCATACTTATAAAACCGCCAATAATTGTTATTAACCCTGATGCCCGGTTCGCATTGGGTAGCTGTATGTTTCTCCGATTCTGGATACGCCGAATATTTTAATTCGTACGGATTACCATTTGTCAAGTATGAAATCATGGCATAACTACAGCGCCACTCAATTGCTTGGACATTTAATCGCCACAGACTACAGGGTCTAACTTCGAATGTCTGGGGACACTACTGCTGCTTCTACGCTCTTCACAGAGCTAAAGGATTATCCATGACGTCATTTGTCTACATGTTTTTGCCTGCTCGCTACACCTGTAATGATAAAAGGGTAGTGCAGATCTTTCGCGCTCAGTTTTGGGAGTATCCCGCTGGCGGCCGGTTTGAGAAGCAGCAGTATTTCAAGTCGCAGATATAAATAAAAGTACGTACGTTCAAACTTATCAGTCTACAATGTCACTCATAGTGATTGATTTCAATTTCTTGGATGGGCGGGACAATTAAATCGTGGTTAAAGAGCTGGCAGTTGCCGACTCCCACTTTAATAGGTTCTCGTAATGTCTTTAAGAGACCTTAAGAATGGGAAGAAGTGCCTATGTTTAACGCTAGGATGAATCAGGCTATTGGCCATGGGTGTAACTGGAATGATGATAATGTTCCATATTCAGAGCTGGAAGCTGTGCTACATCGCGCAGTATCGTGTGCTGTTGCAAATTATTGCTTTGGACCTCAGAGAACAAACTTTATTAGCGGTCTTATCGACCGGACAGTTATTGATATTACTCAGCTACGTTGCCCTGAACTAGCCGAAATTAGTCTGCCTGCCATCAGCTGCACATTTACATGTCACAAGTCCAAATATGTATGTGCATTGCGAACAGCATATTAATTAGCTCAGTGGCTCAATTATCACATTCTTAGTCTACAATATGCAAAGTGCCCACCTAAGCCTGGTTATCATTAATGTTTTCCACATAACGGGTTTGCTCCGTCGCACGTACTATCTCAACGAGCAAGAGACAAAGTATCTACCTCAATAATGACGACCTCAAACCACAAGTGACAACTGGAACTTCTTCTGGTCATGCGGTGTTAAACGAAATACAGTGGTTCATTCTGGTGACATTCAAAAGTGATATACCCAAGAATGAGGTGTACGAACTTGGTGACTCACAACATACCCTGTCAGTGTACTGTGGACGATATATACGCATTACGAGTGAGAACACTCAAGTGTATCTAAGTAAAAAAGATTGGTCGCAAATAATGTTACTTGGCAAGTGGCTGTATAGACAAAGAAGTGATCAAATTCGGCAGACTACAAAATGAACTTTTAGAGTGGCGTAATAAGTGTTTTTCAATCCAAATTCTTTTGTACCTCTCCAGACACAAATGCCATTTATTTGTATACATTGTGGAATGAATTAATGTACAAAAACAGTTCCTTTTCTAATGATAACTAAATGCTTATAAGTTTGGAAATAAAAGATTGTAATAAAATTAAATTTTATGTATATTTGTAAATGAAATTTTACTTTCAATTATAATAAAAACAACCAACATTGTATATATATGTAAAATGTAAAACGTTTGTCTTTATTTACCCCAATTACATGAGAGAGTTTCCTTAACAAATATATGGTTAAAACCGCAGGATTCGAACCTAGAATCTTTCAATTCTGAGTCTGATATGTTATCGCTTTAGTCATGTCTTTCGTGTGTCGTATATAGTGGTAACCATATTGTAACATAGTGTGTCTATTCAAGTATTAAATATTTAAGTTAGTAACGAAAAGTTAGCGCGCTAGCCACCATATTGTAAAATGGCCGTCTTATTCAAATAGTAGATGTTTAAGTTAGGTTTAAATAACGCGGTGTCCGCCATATTTCAAAATGCTCGCCTTATTTAAATAACAAGTTAAATATAAGTTAGCATTAATTTAAAATTACCGCGCTAGTCGCCATATATCCCAAAAATTCAAAATGGTGGTGGCGACAAGCTCTCTAATGTGTTTGTTTACATCCGGCAACCATAAGAAGATTATTGTTAGGTTTCAAATCAAGAACAATGTTTAAAATTACCGCTCTAGCAGCCATATTTCCGAAAATTTAAAATCGCGCCTTTGTTTAGATCAAATAACCATAACAAGTTAAAGGTAGGTTACGCACAAAGGTCATTAAGCCCTCCGTCATCTTTTGTTTACATCCAGCAACCATAACAAGTTAAAGTTACGTTAATCCCAGCGCCATACTGTCTGGGACCTTTTATTTGTGTCGTGTGATCGCCTGGGGCTGTTTAAATCACGTGACAATAACAAATCTTCAAAATAATAACAAGGGAAAGTTAGGTTAACCGGAAAGTTCATTTACCCCGCTGCCATCGTGTGACCACCACCTAGGGGCAGGGAAAGGGAAGGGTTAGGTTTCAAAATAACAAGTTAAAGTTTGGTTTAGCCTGGCGCCATACTGCCTGGACCATTGTTTACATCACGTGATCGCCTGGTGAAGGGAGGGGAGGGTTAGGTTTCAAAATAATAAGTTAAAGTTAGGTTTAGCCTGGCGCCATACTGTCTGGGCTATTGTTTACGTCATGTGATTTCCTGGGGGTAGAAAGGGGAATGAAATGGTTAGGTTTTGTTTACGCTTGACGCCACAGGTCAGTGACCTTGCCAAAGTTACACCCTTACTACTAAGGCCTGATGTACCATTAAATATTGCATTGATTTCCACAGTTTTGTATTTATGTGCTTGGTGTGTTTCTTATAACAAGCAACTCCTCTTTTCCAACACGTCATTCACAAACCGGCCTTTAAAATTAACCTTTAAAAACCGTGCGTCCTATATATAGGATGTGCGTACCGCTACTTTCCAGATGTTGCATTTCGTATATTTTTTCAACAATTGTAAGTAATGAGAATTTTAAACATGCTGCAACTCTTCGTTCTTCTCTTCAAAATGTCGGTTGTTTCATAATGCTAACTTTTCCGGTTCGTGTATTATTCACATTTTACATACATTTGTGCGAAAATTTAAATGTAAAATTTAAGGTTTGTAAGTCCGTGCAACATCGTACAATTCAAATAAATCACCAACCTGATGCAACAAAAGCTGTAAACAAACGTCATGATAATAAACTGGAAAATTGTTGCATCTGGTTGGTGATTTATTTGAATGAAATGTAAAACTTCCGTGCTAAAATGTTAAAGCACACTCTGTTCAATGCAAATTAAAAACTGAGTTTTTTACATATTATAGATTAGCATATTTATAAATCGTATTATGCATCGAGTAGGTTAATTAATTTTTCTAATGATTGACACATAATGCGACTACTTAATCTTCTAGTAAATGTCTAATCATCATCATCAATTAGGTAACACCCAGTTGGTATACTTGTTGGCCCGGTCCGGTCTCACACGTCTAGAAGTCTCTCTAATGGTCTCCCGTGGTTTCTGCTGCCTGTTGATCTGTAGTTTCTTAGAGTTCTCGACAATCTATCACGGGACATTATCTTGTATGTTGGAACAAATTTATTCGCTATATCTCTACAGTCTAATGTCACGCCAAAGCACAAACAATCTTTGTGTTCATATATGGTATATATCCATTGCAGTACGATTGTCTTTAAATAATTCATTATAACAGCAAAACATAAAAAATATTTAAATTAATTTTAAATATTTACTGCTGCAGCAAGATATTAAGTCTCGTTACTTCGCTACATACTTTCCCACACCTACTTTAATCACCCTCTTTACTACGTCACTAGTATGGTCTTATAAACGGACACAGAACACAGGATATAAATGTATGTATTTTCTGTATAGGCATGGTGTTTTTTGTCTAGTATCAGAAGTTCAACAGCGACACGAATGCGGTGTTTATGGGAACTTCATTACACATAGTGTTAATATCGTAGATTTGAAAATTGTCACGATTATTTAACAACAATATAAAAATTATCGTGGTCTGTATGTGCGTTCAGTTTACATTAATGTTTTGAAGTCTAGTGTTAGATATATGCCATTTAATCTAATATTTAAAAACACTGAAATTATCCCAGACAAGCTATTTATTTGTTTTCATGGGTCTCTTGGAACAAATATAGGTTTTCAGCGCAGTATGAAAAGAAATTATATCATTTTCAGTCTTTAACGCAAATTTAAATCATCTGAAACCTAAAGCTGAAAAGGGCTTTATAGCTGATGGTCTACAGTTTCGGGGTTGAGTAATTATGTAACCGTTAATATAAAAAAACTCCGTAAATATTTATAAATATTTATGATTAATATATACATTACCGTAATGAGGGCATTCATCCGTAGTGTAATGACACTAATGTAAATAAACTGGAAGTTAAAATTTCAAGTACTTTAAGAGAATAGGGTTTTTTTATTTTCCCACCTAAATGACTGTGCGACGAGTAAGATGTAATACTTGAGTTGTCAGACTTTAGGCTGTGAACTGTGAAATGTTATCAGAAGACGGACATGTGTTTGTGAATTTGATATGACAACAAGCACAAGGAGCCTAAAATCCAAACTAAGTTTCCAACTGTAGAAATTTCCATTATTTAACTCGTTACAAATCCTTTAATTTTCTTTTCTCCAAAAATTTTGTTAAACAAGTCACTTGCATTTCATCGCTTAAATCCAATTCAACTTCAGTTTAAAAAAATGCATTTGCACACACGCTTTGAACTGTCATCAAAGAAATGGAGTCACTTACCTCTTCCGTGTTATGAAGATATTCTTTATGTCCTCCACCGACATTGCTATCTTCTTGTCCGCAGTTTAATAGCAGTGAAGGCACATGCTCCCAGGAGTCTTCTCCTATGTCCATGGTAACACTTGTATGATTTGAAGCCTCAATCTTTCGTCTTTTTCAGTAACAACAAAATCAAAATCTTTCTCATTTATGTGCAACAAGTTTATGGGTTGTCACCAACTGCTGACATGAAAATATTATCCCCGCAATATGAGAGGAAAGAGGGTGGGTGTTTTTGAAGCACCCGCAAAGATATTCACTTGATAACTAGAACAATAGTGAGAGGCGAGGTAATTGTTAGCCGGTCAACTGATGCCGTATCGACTGTTGGTGGACGTTGAACAAGGTTTTCACAGCGGTGTGCAGCGGTGGCGATGGTGGTGGAGGAAGAGAAACAGAGAGAGAGAGAGAGAGCTTGCAACAGCACGACCCAACTTCCGCCACGACCGAACTGTGTTTGATGGTTCACTCGCTGAACCGGCAATGCCCCTGCTGCACTGCCGTCTGCAGCACTGTCCAGCCTAACGTTATTGCACATAACTGTGGACTGTAAACACAGGCCGCGCAGGTAGTGATGAAATGTTAACTTACTATTGGCTAAACAAAGAGGTTAACTTAAGGGTTTATTTCTTGCACTGCACATAAAAGTAGTGCGGTCGTAGTTGCCTGACATTCAACATGGTGGCGTTCTGGACTAAAAAAGCTAAAGGTAAAGTGTACCCTTGTACAGGCACTGAGGCTCTGTACAGGCCGTACGGCCCACAAGGGGAGTAGAGGTATAGCTCTACTCTTTCATGACCACGGCACTAGAAGGGGGTGAGGGGTCAGCGTCACGCCTCGACCGCTCTTTACCCTTGGGAAAGACCCGGTACCCATTGTACTGGAAACTGGGTGGGCCCCAGAGCCGGGCTGGAGAGGTGCGGAATATTTCGCCCCCACCGGGATTCGATCCCCGGACCGTCCACTATAAAAAAGTAGTTGCCAATATTTTAGAGAAATATATCACCTCTGTATTCACCTCCACCCTGAAATATATCACCTCTGTATTCACCTCCACCCTGAAAATATGCGCTATATATTTTTTTTCACTGTGCAATAGCCCACAGTGGGCCAGGACCTTCTAATCATCGAGACTTCACGTTCACACTCAGGCACACCACACTCGGTGGGACTCCTCTGGACGAGAGATCAGCCCGATGCGGAGACCTCTACCTCACATAACAAACAACATTCACAACGGACAGATATCCATGCCCCAGGCGGTATTCGAACCCGCAATCCCAGCAAGGGAGCGGCAGCAGGCCGACGCCTTAGACGGCGCGATCACTGACATCGGCGATGTAGGTGATATAGATCTCCGAGCCGTAAAGTAATATGAAACAGAAGAAAAGAATATGGGTGTAGAATGTGTCGATTCTCTAGGCCTATGGTTGTGTGGAAAAATTCGTAATAAGTATTCCACAAAGAAGAGTTTCCACAGTTAAGCTATTTGTGTTAATAAAATTGAAGAACACAATGAATCAGTTTAATAATTTGTACTGTTCGGGGTTGCAGAAATCAGCGTGCAAAATATTTAACCCTCCGAAAAGGGAAAAAGCCTACAAATGACTGATGGTTATGGTGTCGCCTCTCTCCTGCCCTGCAGTCACGATCAGAACATACCAAGCACAGCGTCTGATTATTGCAGTCAGCGGCCCTGGCGGGTCTTCTATGACGAGAGGAGGCTAAAGTTTATCAAAATTGTATAGAAAAAATTAGTTTCTACCTCACAGAGAACACATTTCGTGTTTGTTATAAACAAATCGGTTGATCCTCTTTTAGGAAATAACTGTATGTATTGTGAGAAAAGTACTAACACATAAACAATATATGGGCAAGTTGCAGATTTTTTGAGTGTTACAACATGTGATGCCTGTACTTACTTACCACAAATTTTGAAGGAGTTACAGGAAAAATAATCTACGGACAAGTTCAAATTACCGTCATTAAGGAACGTACCGAACAGTAACAACATTAATGAATAACGGTGGTGATTTTTTTAAACTTAATGCTGCAAGACATTTGTATAGTCTTTGTTTCTAAAAGTTTATTAACTTAACATTTTGGTGATCTATAAAACATGTATGTTTCTGTACAGAAACATTTAATTGGTAAATGTGGAATAAGGTTATTTGATATTGATAGAATCTGATTAACCCTTAGGCTACTAATGTCATATATA
>Ga0268261_10000692_pt1 | contig 21823 bp, 18 predicted proteins | sample TergutNc150P1_FD_190353 | JGI IMG/M metagenome (GOLD analysis project Ga0268261, IMG submission 190353) | Nasutitermes corniger P1 segment gut microbial community from laboratory colony in Florida, USA - Nc150 P1 (SPAdes) (version 2) | ecosystem: Host-associated > Arthropoda: Insects >...
GGGGGGGGGGGGGGATGAAACTGTTGGGTTAAAAGTCAAAGTAAAATATAGTGCATACATGCTGTTGAAATACATGTACATCATTCGAATAAATAAAATATAAATTATAAAAACATTTCAATGTACAAACCACAAATGATAGACATTCCAACAAATATATATCAGTTGTAATTCTTGATCTAGTTGTGGGTTATTTAATTACCATCAGTAGCTAGACCATGTACATGTGAATGGATGATAGTGAATAATGAATTTCAAAGAAAACAGGCAGTTTAAGAAGGCCTGCTATACTGAAATTTGCCTGCAAAGAATGAGGAAGAGCAGAATTATGGGGCTTCAACCAAAGACGGTGACCCAACCCAAATTCGAACTGGGAAACACACATACAATTCAGAAGTGCTACTATTCTGACAAAATGCCTTGGTAAGACAGACAGCTGTATGTAGGTTCAAACACTCAATGCATGCATTTTACAAATTACTATCTTCCAGTTCATTAACACAGCACATGCAGCACAGTAAAATAAACTGAATCTGATGGTTGGAAATTTTCCACCGGACCTCAAACTAGTGTGTAATGCCTCCCTTACTAAAAGCCAACATGTTTCTGTCTATTCACTATCTTCATAATGTATGTGCCTGTTGTCCCAAACTTTCAGCCACCTTCACATAAACTTACTAACTTCATCATATCTACCATCCCTGATATGCTCTTAGACGGTCTGCAATCACTTGCAGCTATACCAATCCTTCTGGTCTATTTCAGACAACAGCTGCCAGGAAGCATGGTGGTGCTTACACTGAGACAGAAAGTGCTCTCCAGCCAACTCTTCACAAGGTCACCACAACCTTTCAGTCAGCTCTCAAAGGTGGTCACATGTCAGACTGTCTCTCTCAAGAGCACCTGGAATGGACTAGCAAGAGTTTCACTATCATGCACAACCACAACATATGACCATTTCTTTCCCATTTCTCACACCTGTCCAAAGGTGCCAGCAAGGTGGCCAGTTCCCCCGTAACACTGGCACCTGTACACTTATATGCATCATCATATCTGAGATGATAATCTTCCTGGATGCAGCAAGTGGATTACATTGTCCCATCTGTAGTTAACACACTGCAGAAATGGTCTGTATTTCTCAGCAGCTATTAAACCACCTCTCTCAGCTTTCATTCAGTGTATGAAATGTCACAACTGTGTTGCCTACCTTTATGAAATTCAAAATTCAAAGGCCTAAACCTCTTAAGCTTCAAATTACAGAACGAGTTTTCACCAGTACAATCAATGAACATAATGCTTAATATAAGAGCTACTAAGAAATGCTTAGCACTTGAAGCTGTGACCAACATGACAGACTTCCAGCAATATATTTCTATCTGCAATGAACAGCAACTCACTTTTCTACTGCTGGAAAATACATGACCAAACACACTTCCACAAGACCCAAAAAAACTCCATTGAACAAGCCCCCTGCCTTGTATCTGTTCATAATGTTCCAGTGAAATCTGAGTAAACACTAGAAATAGCCAAGAGGCACCTGAAGAAATGACCTCAACTTCAAATTTCCAAGTAAACAACAGTGACCTCAATGGTATGCATTCATTACTGGTTTCTTCGAATGACATTTATTAACAGCTCAAGTCCATAACAGACGGAATCTGAATGATGTATTAGAGAAGGATCTAGAAGCAGCCATGGCCTAACTCAAGGTAACATTGGGGCTCTGGCCTTGAACAGCGCAAGATGAACCCACAAAAACTGGTCCACATACTTTGGATGTTTCTAACACAAAACCTACAGAATATGAAAAATGCTACCCACTTAAGTGCAATGTTGAGTATGGAAAGTGTTCAGCTGGTTTTACACTTGACTCCAACCTCTATTCTTTGCAGGGCAATCAATGGTGGTCCTCGACAGTAATGCTTCCAAAAGACAGCAGCTGCGCACCACAACAAAAACAGGGAGTCTCTACGATAGGCTAAAGATGGTTTTTATGTAACCAAACTGATGTATATACTTCTCCTATTTTCCTGACAACAAATATCCTTAAAATTTTATCTTAGTTAAGGAGGCATTACCAAATGCACAGTTTTGAAATCATGCAAGAATGTAAAGAGCATGGAACCAACTGTTTTAGCCTAACTAAAGGTACTACCAAAGCACGTCATGAAAGATGGTGTGCATACCACAATACAAACACTGCAGTACTGGATACCCTCCATTTACCTTCTGCCACCAATCAGCTGTGCAAGCATTATTTTTTATGTATGAGACAGACATATCAATAGTTTCTGATTTTGCACTTTTTATTCCACTACTGTCAGTGATCCACTGTTTACTGGCTTTTGTAAGGGAAAATGCGGGAAGCACCAATCAGGACAGAGGTCAAACACCAATACTGACGAAGTTTTCACTCATTCTATGCCTGACCTGCTGCAGTACAAACTCTCTGTATCTCACCAACTGTACAGTAATTCGCTCCCTCATGGATATACTGCAGCATAACATTGTGTATAAACAATACTCCCCCATGACTTAACAATTCTCAACACAATGCAACAAGCTACTTACATTTTTGGAATGAAAGGACAGTACATATTGATTTTTTAGCTGACCATTAAATATTTCACACAATGATACACAGCAAAAACCCCCTTCAAAAGTTCCCCCTATGCTGCCACCCCACCAATTATAATTTTCCTTCCAAACTGTTAAGTTTCCATTACTGCCTAGTTTTCTCAATGCCTTCCCTAAAGAATTGGTAGGAAGGTTAAAATGCATTTCATCAGATCTGTGACACTACTGCTACCCCCAGAGATTCAGGATAAAGAATATCACAGCAGGTATTTGACTATATTTATTCAATGCATTACTGAAATACATGGTCACTGTAGTTAAACTGGGGCAAGAGGTACAAAGCTCACAAGGCACACACACACAATTCTATTTACACATGCAGAGCCAAATGCTTGGACATGAAACCTCCGCACTTGAACCAACACTGAAGTGTCAATTTCATACACCTGGGTAATTCAAATTCATGTTATTTCACTGCCAATCTGTAGGTTAAATGCCAATGTTTACAAGTTTGCATGTACTACATGTGGGAAGTAGCAGAAGGCATTATATGGTTACCGGAAGTAAGAAAAATAGGAAGAAGACTGATAAAGCAGAAGAATCTAAGACCCAAAGACACAGTAAACTGGCAAATATGGTAAAAAGGAACTGAGAGCCAGTAACAAGTGTAACACTGGGAAATGATAATTATAGAGATGTATACCTCCCTTTGTTTCAAACATTCTTGATCTGGCTAATACTCATACAAATAACCCTCAGTATTTAAGAGCAATGCAGTCAGCACGTCAATATCTTGCATTCTACATGTGCATAGTACACAGAACAGTCTATGTAACAAACGCATCACAATTACAGAAGACATCAGAATCACTGGATCCAATCCTACACCACTTCCCATCCTCACATCCCAAGCAATCTCGCCCTACACAACCAATGTTACTCTAGGTACCACCAGGTTTAACATTCAAAACTCATATGTTCTGCCCACAGTCTACTTATGTAGTTTGTATGGATCTTGGTTATTAGATGATTGGTTTTCATAAATTAGATGGAGTCTGCTTAATGCTGATTCACATCACTCTAAGTCTTTTATCTTTCAATAACCAATGTTCTCATATGCATATGAACGAATCTGGCAAAGATTGGACAGCAAATCTTTTAGGATCAAAAATCCTGCAAACCTTCACAAATACACAGTCTATGACTCCTGTCACCCTTAAATGGATGGTAGGAAATAGATGATGATGCTAGAGACGGAATTGGAAGGGGGAGGAGTAAGTGGCTTCAGTCAAGAAAAGGAAATAATCAGCGATCAAGGAGATAATTCAACCCTGTGGAAACAAGATCATGCTCCAGTGCATAGTGCAGATGACAAATCCTTAGTTATAAGAAGTGACAGCACTGACCTGTTGTGTAACAGCAAAATTTATGTCGTTCAACCAATCCAGAATTTTGAGCATAGAATATCCAAAAGAATACCCAAAACAAGATCTGTTGATTTTTTATGGATGGAGAGTATTGTACAAAAGGGTCAACTGTTAAAAATTATAATTCTTTAATTCTTGTCCACCAGAATATTAGAGGTACTGTTAGTAAAACTCATTATATAATTGGTGATTTAGGATGGATAAAATTAACCCTCAGGTGCTGCATTTCACTGAACGTCATATGTTTGATGGAAATCTATGTCTTACCAACACTGAAAATTATATATTGGGATCTATTTCTCTCAACATAATCAGAGGTGTGGAGTTAGAATTTTTATTAGGAAAGACATTCATTTCAGTAGTATTGCTCTTTCTAAGTATTCTGATGAAAAACCTTATGAAATCTGTGCTGTACAATTAGAATCTTATGGATAAACAGTGAATTGCTGTGTGTGTGTTTATAAAGCACCATCAGGGAAGTATGATCAATTTCCAAAATTGTTTGATATAGCATTACAACCCCTATACTGGCCTACAATGGAGCTCCTTATGTGTGGTGATATAAATGTCAATTATTTAACAAACTGTTATCAGAAACAACAGCTTTCTCTATTACTGGGTACATACAGTATGTTTTATGTGGTTAATTTCCCCACAGATTCCAAAACAATCATGCTTCAGCCATTGACAATATATTTCTTGACTTATCTACTTACATGCTTATATATATATATTACCTTTATCATGTGGTATGTCTGATCATGATGCTCAATGTGTAAACCTGGGACAACGTTTATCTAAAGTGATGTTAATAATATTTTCAATGACTTTCTGAAAACGTTTTTAAACATTTTTGAAGCTACCTTTCCTGTTATTTATATAAGTAATAGTTAGGCCAGAAGTTTATTACGAAAGGTATTAAAATGTCCTTGTCAACATAAAAGGAGCCTATATTTAATTAGTACACAATGTGATGGCCCAAAGTTAAAATTTGATTACTAACGCTACTGTTTTTTAAGGAAAGTGATTAGAGAAGCAAAAAAATTATATTATTAATACGTAACAGATACATCAGAAAACAAAGTAAAAATAACTTGAAATACCATTAACAATGTAACAGGGAAGATTGCCTCCCTTATTTAAAATAAATGATAAAGGAATCGTACTAGAAAACACAGCTGAAGTTTTTAATAATAACTACTTTTTAAATACAACTGATAACCTAAGAATACAAACTGACAATGCTATTCACCCATTTTACTTTTAAAGAATGCTCATCCAAATGCATTTCCACAAATAAATATAATTCCTGTAACATAAGGTGAGACACCTCAAAAATTAAAATATTAATTTAGAAAAGGTGCATTTTGTTGGTTTATACCGCATAATTATATGACAATGCACAGTGCAAAACACACAAAAAAGATACTGAAGTTGAGATCACTAATTAGTAGGCCAGTTTCCTTTAATTTTAATAAATCTATTATGACAGTGTATTTACTGATGACCTTAAGAGTGCAATTATAAAGCCATTGCACAATGAAGGTAAAACATCTAGCACAACATTAGACATATCTCCTTGCTGAGAGCACTGTCTACAGTAGTCATGCGCCACGGCATTTCAGTCAATGACAGACCGCATATACAACAGTGGTCCCGTAAGATTTTAACATTATAATACTTCCCACTGTATTACAATTGCCTTCAGTATTCAGTACAGTAACATGCTGTACAGGTTTGTAGCCTAGAAGCAATGGGCTATACCATATAGACTAGGTGTGTAGGAGGCTACACTATCTAGATTTGTGTAAGTATACTCATGATATTCGCACAACAACAAAATTGCCTAATGATGCATTTCTCAGACCACACCCCTGTCGTTAAGCGACGCGACTGTATTAGAGAAAACCACACACCACATGATTAAACCAACACCTAAAAGTTAATAATATACTGGTTACTGAACAATACAGTTTCAGGAAAGATTTACCAACTGAACATGGAGCTTATTCACTTACAGACAGCATCCTTCATGCCTGGAATAGTAAAATTCATATTGTAGTAAACTTTTGTGACGTGGCAAAAGCATTTAACCCTTTAAACACCAAGTTTTATCCCATCTGCCATTCGCTGGCATTATTAGCTCACCATATTCTCCACATTAGCAGGATAAGGGTTAATATTGAAGCTGCAGTACTATGGGCTAAACAATACATATATACACTGGTTCAAATCTTATTTATCTAATAGATAGTAAACTTAAACATTAATAATACTCACAATTATTAAACTTGGGAAATGGTAAATAAGAGAGTTCCCCAAGGATCGGCCTTTTTTATATTAATGACTTGCCTTTGAGCATTACACATTTTACTGATGTACTATTGGAAGATGAGTCCAGTGTTTTATTAAACAACAAAACTTATGACGATTTTAAACAAAATAAACCTTACTTTATCTTCTATTAGCCAATCAATTAGTTCTAAATATTATGAAAACAAACACAGTCAAATTCAATCCCATATACTCTGCTCATTTACATTTGATAATTGTATATAAAAATACAACTATAGAGGAAGCAGCAGCAGGTACAACACTTTTGGGTTTGCATATTGATAAGCACATGAATTGGAAACAACATACTGACCAAATACATCAAAAACTGAATGCTGCTTGTTTTGTAACTGGGAAATTGTTTCCTGCTCTAGATTCGGTGACTTTACAAAGTATTTTCTTTGCTTACTTCCACCCAATTATTAAATATGGAATAATTTTGAGAGGGAAATTCAACCAATGCGTGTTAAGTTTTTAAATTACAAAACAGGAATTATGACTGGTGGAGAAGCTATATCTTGTAGGGGATTATCTGAAAAGTTGGACATCTTGCCTGTGCCATTGCAGTATATATTTCTCTCTCATGTTATATGCAATAATCAGAATAATTTTTACATGGGTTTGGACGTACACAGATTAAACACAAGAAACAAAAATCAACTTCACATCCCGACTACACATCTTTCTACATTTCAGAAGGGTGTTACTTACTCAGGAATTAGGATATTTAATAGATTGCCCAGTAATATTCAACATCTCAGGAATGAGGGGGTGTGTTTTAAGAATAAACTTCGAAAATATCCTGTTATTAATTTGTTTTATTCAACTGCTGAACTTTAAGAACATAGTACAAATTAGAATACTTTGTAATTTGTAGTTGTTTTTAAATCCTTACTTACATTACTGTACTTGTGCTGTAATTAATACTGTTTATTGTACTTATGTTATAGAAAATGTAAGTTTTTAATTTGTTTTATAATCATCATCTTGTGTTCATCATCTTGTCTGACAATGACTCGTTTCCAACCGTTGTATGACAGAATTATTGGGCCTCGGAAATGTAAATGTATGCATGTATTTACATGCAATGCAAATTCAAAAAATCCTTACAAATTCATTTTATATATTTAGGCAACAAGAATACTTACTGCATTTTAAGTCATGCTGCACCGTTATGTTTTACTCCCTACAACAGCCGTTTATCTCACAAGTGTATCTTTTTTTTTTGTTCAAATAATACTCAAATTCTTCATAAACCACGTGCCAAAATTTAAATACCAACCCTGTCGCTTAAAGGTTAAAGGGATTATCAGACATTGCTCATCATCACAATCCGACCATTTGGGCCTGCTCCAGAGGCCTCACACTATGCAGTAACACGGGACCAAATGCACTACATACACACACACACACACACACAATGTTCTTTACACTATTTCAACCCAGCCCTTAACATCGCAAATTGCTGTCTTCTGGGTTTGTTCTGATGTTTTGAAGGACATGCTGCCTGAAAATTTAGGGTGACTGAATTTGGCTGATGCAAATGCCAAGCAAACCAGCTTCAGTCACCCTCCAGAGGGAGCCAACATGTTCATCTGAAGCATAACAACCTATCTTACTAAACAGTTTAAGAACCCAGAAGGCAGTCATGTGAACAGCACCTGCTGTGAAAACCTGAGAACTTGCATCAGTACTTAGAAAAGCTGCCTCATTGCATGAAACCTTTATCCTTTCACGATTATGCCTACCACTTATGCGCTGCTAACCCTCGAGAGGAAAAACCAAACCTGCAAACCCTCCTCTCATATAAACATATATTATTTCAGCAGCATTCATTCATACATCTCAGCCCCCACCCAAACCACCTCATTACCATCACTCAGGCACTGCAAAGTCATCTTGTACGCAGTGTGGACATTCATACACATTCACACCCATAAATGATGAATTGTTCTTAACCCTCTGGAAATGGAATTGTGCCCCGTGTACTGCACAAAAAACTGGAGAGTTAAATGGCCACCCATTACTTTGCATGTTTTCGGCAGATGGAGAAGTTTGTATGGACTGTGTATGAGGAACTCTGGATGCATTGGCAACAAAAGTGGAGCTGTCACAGCCGGCAGCAACAAGCTTGGTGAACAGAATGTATAGTAGCGGTAGACACACTGTCTGACACAAACAGTTCAGAGTACCGAGCACAAGCAAATCCCCGTTCCCCTCAATACCAGTTGAACACAGACACAAATCAATGCAATTCAATGTCATCAGGCAACACATGCAGCCTTCCCAAGACCACACATACTGACGACAGATGTACAAGACCCCACAACATTAGTTACATTCATCTGAACCACTTGAGAATGTCCAGACAAGAAAATCACGTCAGAACGGCCAGCAATATGCAACGCTTACTGACTTTTTCATCAGAATAGTGTTATTTCTCACCCACAGCAATACACTGTCACTGCAATGATAATTTAAATATAATATGACAAATTTTGCAGGCACCCAAGCACCTGCTCAAAAATTAAGAAAGCAGACATGATAATGAAACCAACAGGTACACAACCTACCTTACACAACTACACTTTATTTCCTACGTCCTGTAATGTTTTGGCCTGTAAGGTCATCTTGAAGTGAACAGCTATGAATATACAGTACCTTTGTAAAATTCAAAACGGCCTACTTGACATTCATAAAGGTCAAAACAAGTAAGAGGCAAGAAATGAAGTGTAGTTGTGATGGGTGGCATTAATGAATTTAGGTATGAACATCATACCATGATCGTAATACAGATACATGAAAGAATGACTGTCCATCACATTAATATTGACAAACTATTTATTTGTCAAAATGCACAAGCGTAGGCTTAAGAGCCATCATCTGGTAAGCCATAAAGAAAAACTGAAATTCAGTAATTATATATACACAAAACATTGTGATATTGCGTCAAAATTCAGATTTCAATCTCTTACAATATGTAATATAATGGCTTCATTACTGAGTCTTAAATTCACAGCTGAAACATAATAATTATACTGCAGCAAAACCACACAAATAAGTTTTCTTCAAAAAATCCAGTTACTCCTTTTAATCTTGATTAAAATATGTAATACAGAATTTTTTCCTCCATGTTTTGATGTGTTATTTATTATCCACACCACAACACATTCACAACATTCTTCAACAATACCACTTGTGTACTTCATCAAAAAAATCCCAAAAATCCTATAAAATCAAAGCCCTTGAAAATACATTCAAATAAGAAATCTCATAACATGCAACATTCAAATACAAGCAAAATTAACAACATAAGTAGCCCAGACCACCTATCACCCACAAAACCTGCACCCTTTATTCTTCAATCTTCCACTCCCATTAGAGCACAAACACGTCAAGCTCCAAGCTCCTCACATACATTTTCATATCAGGCTGAAATGATTTTGGTAGTCAGGCTGTTCACTGGTGGGGGTGATGAGTGGGCTGCTAGTGGCAGAAATGTTGCTGAACCAGGATTTTCAAACAAGGGAACAAAAATACAATGCATGTTTCTAAAGTTGTAGGTGCCACAACTAGGCAGGTGACTTGACACCCAGCATTTGTGAAACCATAGAATAATTTACATGTTCCTGTCTTCAATATGTCTCATCATCTATATAAAGTACGTGACAATGACAATTCATACAGCACCCACAACACAGTAGTAAACTATACCACCTACAGCCACTACCAGACACCGAAGAAAAAGTAAAATATTTGAACCTAAGTTGTATCTACCAAGCACTATCACACAAAAGGATAAAAGAATGAAACACTGCAACTCAAAGAAGTTTGCAGTCTGGATAGCATAATTGGTATAGCAACTACGCGCTGATGGTCCTGGGTTCAAACTCTAGTGGGTCAAGGTTTTCCAGGCACATCCAGACTGGCCCAAAGCCCACTCAGACTACTGTACAACAGGTACTGGGTCTCTTTCTCAGGAGGTAAATCAGCCAGGCAATAGCACTGACCACCCAGCCCCTTTTAGCACCACTGTCAAGCACCTCCCCTCAGGGTCTGCTTGGCATGTTACAGGACAGCTTTTGCTGTTAAACTAAGACGCTGAGGTTAAGATTACATTCATGTAATGCAAATGTTACTCTCTATGGTTTCACTCAATTCTGACATACTGCAGGTCCAAAAAATACTTTTATACCAACCTAAAGGTTTCAGATATCATTCTGATGAACAATATTCAGGCAAGTTATCTATACCCAAGGTCAACAAAAATACCTGTTATCACTAAAAGATTTTGAAATATCATTTTCTCAGCTCCTAATGCAGCTTACCAACCAAGGTTATTATAGCAACAGGCACTGAAATACAATGTAAGTATTCACAGCACCTAACAACAAACTTCAACAAGCACAGCTCTTAGTGAGAAGCTGGTAGTTTCTCAGCTAGTCAAGAAATTCCATGCATTTTATGAAACCTGATGATTCATTAGTGTTCAGGACAGCCTGTCGCTGCTCCCTAACCTGAGACACCCAACTTCTTCAAGGTCCATTTTAATATTATGCTCATACACAAGCAGCACTCTTCAGGTTTTATTATATCAAGGGACATGGGACAGGAATACACTGAGCAACACAGCCTACACTTCCTAGAGACCAAACTGGCCTTCAGAACAACTGGAAACATGACAGCAGCCATCAATCTTGGTATCTCTATTCACACTGCCTCCTCCCTATTCTGCATTCAAAGTTCACACCATAAAACAAGGTCTGCACATATAGTCATACTCAAATGCTTTGCAAAATTACAAGAGTTTCAAGCTTTGGTGCAAACTCAGCAGTACCCACTTATATAACACAAAAACAAGCAACTGAATAACACGGGAATATTTTTTTGCAACTCGGGAAGCAAAACACACAGAAACCCCATTCTATGCATTCAGTAGCACAGAATATGTTAGATGGGCAACCATGCAATATCAAGAATGTATGCATTTCTCACAAATGCAACTGCACTGTATTGACTTCCAATAGTTTTAACCCATACTTCCTCACCCTTTTCCAACGTAAAAAGCCTAACCCAACCTAAGCATCAGAGGTACAAAAATTCTCTACAAAACTAAAAGCCACCCCAAAATTCTACGTATCAAAGGGGCGACTTCAATCAACTTTCATAATGAGAATCCATAAATATTAAGGGCCATTATACTTAAGTCACCACACTGACCTAGCACCGGAATGGCCCATAAATAGCAATACAACCTACTGTCCTTTGAAGGTACATAAGAAACAGTAAAAAAAGTGTTTCTGTTGAATCAACAACTGGTGAGACTGCCAATTGCATTTTGTACTCTCATCTATTCCCACCTTAATAAGACCAACCAATTACAATCCAAGTAACAAATGAGATGGAGGATTCTCCCTCCCACCCAAGTAAAAGTGGGGACAGACAATTCTCCCTAGGAGAGTACATAGCCAGTAACGTCTACTTGATCAGCAATATACCTCCAAGGTCCGAAACACGTCCGCGGCCACAACCGCCGCCGCCGCCACCACCTAACCTTGAACTTTCAGCACATTACAATACAGAACATGATGTTCTGAACTTTAGATCCTATATTCATACTGCAAACAACATCAAGGCACTCTATTAAAACAAGTGGTATCACATTTGTATGTAAGCAAATACACTGGATCTATGGTTAAATAGGTATATAGGAGTTAGAGAATACGAAAAAAAAATCTAATTAGCATCATATGCCCATCGGACTTGCATCATGCTTGTCACTAGCACAACGATCTGCCAAAAAGGTGAAGCCACAGATAAGCCCGCTATGCGTAACACCTACGGGCTTCTTACACATACTTTGCACCTGAAATCGCTCTGCTATCAACCCGTCGATTATACCTACTTATAAGCCGATGTTTCAAAATCGATTCCCACAGCCTACGCAGCGACATGTATACATAATTCACAGACAGACTGTACATATACACTTACTAACACGAGTTTGTTCGGTTTCTCTGTTATAGTTCCAAGCTCCTGCAACATGGCGGGTTCCCCTTTCAGGGAAGAAAGCAGGGAGGCCTACTACCTCCTTCACAACATTTCGTAAAACACGTTTCCATGCATTACTAATCTTATATTAACTTATTCCACTGGTACCGACAGAGACGGAGAACCACCTACCTGTATCTTGGAGATGGATTTCAATGGTAAATTTTGCAAAACACTACACTACGCCTCTCCCGAAGCTTTGCTTGATGTTATTATGGCCGTCTTCCCTGGGACTGGGGAACCCACTCACTGATACAAACTCGAAACTTCAGATTAAGTCTATAATTATGGAAAGAATTATGTTAGTACCATGCACTGGAGTCTGAAGACGATTTCTTGCTGCTTTGCAGAGGTGGATGCTTTTTGATACCCATGATGATTTTAGATTAATAATCAACTATCGCACTCTCACACAAACAGCAATGGCTACGCAGCTACTCCAACGGGTTTGAGTGGTGAAAAATCCTTTCAAAGTTCCAACTCTGTGATTGGTCCATTCATGTCACATGATCTCGGTGCTCTTAGATTTCATCATATTTTGCAACGTTTCACCGCATATTTCGAGTTTCGACATCTATTTTCAATATCATGTCCAAGCAATGTGCTGATGAATCCAAATACGAAACACTTTATACTCAAAACTCTGTATTTTCTCGTACATTTCACTGCAGCGTCCCTCCACTCGGCCTCCAACAAGCTGTACACATCACGTGACCCGTCACTGTTGCATGCTGGGTAAGCAATGTAAGTTGGGATTGTTCGTATGTCGTTTGTGATGAAGCATAGTTTGTTATTGTACTAACCGTTCCTGAACGTACGGTATGTGGCATAAATATTGATGTGTGGATCTTGTTTAGCTTGGAAGGCACAAGAATGCTGTCTTTCGATTATTTCGTAAAATACGGTGTGCATACAGAGCTATTCATAAAATCACTTCGCTCCCAAAGGAAGAATGAGGGGATGAGGTAGACATTCGTCAGCAGCGATCGTGTGTGTCTAAGCAGTATATACTGACTTCATTTGTACGATCAAGTTATACGCCGCTCTTTCACGTGTGTGTGTGGAGTGTTGCAAGTTACGATACGGAGACTATTTTCAACAATCGCAACCGTGATAGTTTTGTTTGCCGGCATATACTTAACAATGGTACCATTAGGACCAACACCTATTCATTCTCAGCCAGGCACAAATAATACTACTTCAGCCCCAGCTGCCCTGAATTCTTCAGGTGGAGGCTCAACTAAGTCAAACTCGAGTGTGGTATGTATCACCTCCGCTATCCTGTGATGTATCATTGCTCTTGTCCCAAAAATCACAGCGTACAATCCCAAATTCCTTGCAAGTGTAAAGTGTGAAATATATTATTTTGCAAACATGACAGCATTATTTATTACCATTTGGTTTGATTAATGCACAGTGGTGACTCATTCTAAGACCATTACATTTTAAGGTGATCCTCCTTAGTCCTCGTGACATGTGGAAAATATTTTGTGACAGATTTCCTCCACTCTTGTATCATGCCCCATCATAGATAGTCTACCAAAATTAGCCACGACATTTATATCACAAACAGCTGTAACTAAAAATAATAAACTTAATGTACATGGTATGTATACTAAAATACACCCAACATAAAGGCTTGTGTGTTCATTCTCATGTACAGATGACTCCCCCACCACCACCATCACCAAGTGCAACTATACTTCATTGACTTGGCACAAGATTTGAATGTTCCTCTGTTAAAGCGAGGACCGCTAGTGGAACTGGTAAACTTAGTATCAGCAGCAGAGTCAAGTTAGAAGAATGAATATTAGTGTTCTTCCTCTGTTAGCCTCTTGAGAAATTGGTAGACTCTGTTCTACACACCTTGCAGAAATGTCCTCAAAGAAAAGGGGACTCATTATTTTGTTTGTATTGTGTTACAGTGAATAGGAAAATCAAGTGAGGGTCACTTTCACCATCATAAACCAAATAAGGAATCCAATTTTAAAAAAATTTATTCTGCTTGCAGCATCACATTGTTCCATTTCATATATTACTGTTGTCTGGAATGTTTTTAGTTTCTTGAGCTTTATGTCAGTTTTTGCCATAAAATTTAAAACCTTACTTATCTTGCATACTACTTACCATATAAATATATCATACTTAGGGTTTGTTTTCCCAATATGTAATAAACTGACAGTGTGAAGAACAGAACAAATCACTGTCATTGGTATACAGCTTGATATAGTACTTATCCAGTGATCTGGTAAGAGTGTTTTTATAAAAGACATGGTTGAAGCTGGCTACATAACATAATGCCATTTATTATTTTAATAAATGATGATTTGTCACAATTTGGAAGTTCATTCACACATCAGTGTTTACAGGTGCATGACAGTAGTCAGTGCTGTTACAGGTGAGTTGCAGCAAGGTGAAATGTTGAGTCCCACATAATGTGCAGCTCCACTGCAGCAGTTAGCCCTGTTTTCAATATGGCAACATAGTGCGATGTTACTGTAACATTGCAGCATATAATTGCAGGGCATACTTCTGTTTACTAAAATTACAGTATAACCTTAATGACATGTTTGTTGTACCCATAGCCAAGCAGCAGATTGACTTGACTCACTTCTTCTCATTGCTTACCAAATGGTCTTGCTCCCTTTGCACTGTTGGAGATTACCATTTCTGAGTGTATGTCACCTGTGGTGGCACAAGATGTAACAGGAGTTAAAAGAACAATGGGCTGCTCTGTAATGCATTAAGTTGGCATCATGACTGTTAGCTAGAAAACTGTGTGAATTAAACACAGGTACATTAGAAGTGGCATAAGTGTAAGCATTCTTCACCCATCACATTCAGAATCTGTAGAGACTCTTCGTGGTTGACGAATCCAGTCTCCTTGGATGTGACGCTGCGTGACATCCAAGGAGACTTGATGCATCAGCCCAACTGCTGTGGGCAGCCCAAATCTTGCAGATTGATAGTAGCAGTTGTATGGTTCTTAGTCCTTCACTTGGTTTTGGTATCATCGTGTAGGTAAGACCATGTGCTTCCTGCCATGTCATATCCAATTCAGTCTTGTGTATTCACCCAGTCATTGATATGTATAATCTTAGCCATTAAACCACTAATGAACATAAACCTAATGAGCAGTGCAGGAGAATGCAAAGAGGACTTGTACAACGATCATGTGTGTTCACTAGCCACATGGCATATCTTTTCATACTGATGTGGAGATCAGATCCTCATTGGACATGGTCAGTACAATTAACATTAGAAATTGCTAAGGAAGCAGGTTTATATATATATATATATGCAATTGTATCATTCAAAAAGTTTCATTAACTCATATTGCTTTTACACTGTCATATCATGTTATACAAAACTGGCAAGTGAAACTCGTTAGGTGAGGATTTGTTAAAGTATATATCCTGTGGCTGGAGTAGAGCAGAAGTATTATCACCTCAAGTTATGCTGTAGTTACACTATAGTTGTAAGAAGGTGGTGCCAACTGCAGGAACATGGTTGTCCCTGTATCATAATTATTTCCTTCTGTTTGAACACTATTATTTATTCTGGATACTGAGGGTGGTGTGACAAAGTGCCCGTATGCAAGATGAAGTGAGTGTTACTTGTTAAAATTTGATCAACACACTTTGTTAGAATTGCATGTTTTAATGCTAACAAAGTGTATATTTGTTGGTCACATTGTAAGAATTGAATCATAATGCACAGGATGAAAAATGTTAAAAAAAAAATAGAGTCCTGGTGTCAGGTGTGTTTGTGTGTCTTTCAGAAACCAAACTACACATTGAAGTTTACACTCGCAGGACATACCAAAGCTGTGTCGTCTGTCAAGTTCAGCCCCAATGGAGAATGGTTGGCAAGTTCCTGTAAGTTTGTGTGCTCTTGTGATGACTAATATGGACATCCCAGCTGGCCACTCATCACATTTTACAGTAACAGTAGTGTAACCTACATTACAACGTAGCCACCCTCGCAGTGAAGTCAAAACATTTAAAGTCTTTATGCCTGCATGATAAAGGATAAATCATTTTCCCTACAAATGAAAATTAAGCAACACATACATTTGCATTATTTTATGTAGTGGTGGGTTATGAGCATCATTGTAAAAACTGAGCACAGATGTTGTATGTGCATGTGTGAAAAGGAACCAGTACTTATTGGCAGTAAGAGTGACAAATTCATCTCTTCAAGACATCAAGCAGGGTGAGGTTTCTTCCTTTAATGTTCCGTTCCACCACTCATCACCATTAGTCGTGCAGTGCCACTGACACAGCAGTGTTACACGACTCCATTGCAGCAGGTTCACAATTCTGTGAGAAATACTGTAAGGGTGCAACATTACAGTGGAATCATGATGTTCCTGACTAATTGGGATTGATGAACTAGTCATGAACATTGGACTGCATTTTCTGTGTAAAACACCCATTGGTTCCCGTAACTTATGAACTACCTGTAATAAGAACACACAGTAACCACAGAGAACATACTCATACAAAGCATGAACATTTATTTTTAGTAGAATACAGACACTGACTGATAGCATAAAATACATGAGGTTATTGAACGAGAGTCTTCTACTGCAGAGATTTAAAGCAGTCATTGTCACTTGAGCATGACTGAAATGAGAATGGTCTGCTCTGTAACAGGAGAGTGGGTCTTATACTGATTCACTGGAACTACTCACAAAGGTCATAGCAGTGGTATTACAATGGGTGACCATAAAAGTTTGATGTCCCGAACATCAAGTTTCACGGCCTTTAAGACTGTTCTGTTACTGTGTGATCTCTGCCAATAAATACATGCACCATCCACTCTGCTTTGTATTTCAGCTGCAGACAAGCTGATAAAGATTTGGGGGGCATACGATGGTAAATTTGAGAAGACGATCTCAGGTCACAAGCTTGGTATATCTGATGTGGCATGGTCCAGTGACAGCAGATTGCTGGTCAGCGCATCTGACGACAAAACCCTGAAGATATGGGAGCTGAGCTCAGTAAGTAGACGTCATGTGCCTGTCTGTCACTATGCATGTGTAGAAGACTGGGTTTTAACGCAATGATCACTTTGCAGGGAAAATGCCTGAAGACATTAAAAGGCCACAGCAACTACGTGTTCTGCTGTAACTTCAACCCGCAGTCAAACCTCATTGTTTCAGGATCGGTAAGTGTCCATCCGTCTGTGTCCTTATTAGAAATGAGCACAGTACAGCAGCACTGTCATGCTAAAGAGCAGTGTACTGTTTCAGTTTGATGAGAGTGTGCGCATCTGGGACGTAAGGACAGGGAAGTGTCTCAAGACACTGCCGGCGCACTCAGATCCTGTGAGTGCTGTGCACTTCAATAGAGATGGCTCCCTGATAGTATCCAGCAGTTATGATGGACTTTGGTAAACTAAACTTTTAATGTTGCATGATTGTTCTCAGTACCTCTTATAGTCTGAGCATTCAAGCTTGTCCACATGGGGACAGAGTGGCAGGAAGGTCAAGAGGAAAAAAGGACACATGACTGAAGCTAAGCTTCATATGTCAAATGTCATGTCATTTGAACAGGAAGAGGTTGACTGCTCACAATACCACCACTGCCATGTATCTGGTGTTAAAATAACCATTTTTGTGGTAAAATATGACTTAGGGCACATGAGTAAATGGCAGCTGTACTACATACATTAGATGGGATTGAAGGGTGACATAATTTGTTGTACACAAACATGTACAGACTAATTTTCATATTCATACCGTGCATCTTGATATTATCAAAGTTTTATTTATTCACCAACTAATGCACTTAGTGAGTTGTCTTAAAAAACAATATTAAAATTTACATTACTGCTGAACAGTGCAACATACATACATACATACACACACCAATACAGACCTAGTACATGCAGCCACACCACCGCCATATTAACCACACGTTGATGTATTTTAATGGACTATTTTAACAACTGTAACTTTAGTAAGAATGAATTAAAGTGCTCCCTGATGATCGTGTGACTGCACCGAAACTTGTCGGAATTGTTTTAATGTAAATTTTAATATTGTTTTTTTAAGACAACCCACTAGTGCATCAGTTGGTGAATAAATAAAACTTTGATGTACAGACTGTTTAAGAACTCATTTAACTTATATTTTGCAGGTACAGTAGGTACATTTGATTTTCCAGTATGTGACAGTTGCAGATGTTTCCGAACAAAGCGTTGAGAATGTTTGGACCTAATGCAGAGGATTGAGGAAAAGTACATAATAATGAACTTTACGTATAGTACTGGTCACTGGTAGGGCAGTCATATCAAGAGTACAAGATGGATGGGACTGGCAGCAGACATTGCTGCAACAATGATGTTACACAGAACATTTGTTAAAAAGCAGTGGAAGAGCACCTTTCTAACAAAAAATGTTGATGGGTTAGAACGAATCTTAAAAAAATGGGTTGTCAAGATACAACCTGGTTCAGGTTATGGTCTAGGGAAATAAAGTTATACCTGTACTAACCATGAAGGCATATGTGGGAAATGGTGGTAAAGCTGTGCTAATTGTTAACCTCAGCACTAGATGGAGGTGTAGGCACCCTCATCATACTTTGGCCAGGGGCACTCAACAAACATTGAGTAGGACTCTGGTGGCCCCAGAGCCAGTCTTAACATTTTGGGGAAGAAAAAATCTCTGGCCCGTGACAGGAATTAAACACTGAATGATCCAGCCCATAGTGTTAGGTGTTGGTAATTAAAAATTTCATAATTACAACCAAATAACCTTGTTCATTGCTGTCAAACTAAGTATGTGTGTGTGTGTTTCACAGCCGAATATGGGACACTGCATCAGGGCAGTGTCTGAAGACACTGATAGACGATGACAATCCTCCTGTATCATTTGTTAAGTTCTCACCAAATGGCAAGTACATTTTAGCAGCCACATTGGATAACACACTGAAGCTGTGGGACTACAGCAAAGGGAAGTGCCTCAAGACTTACACAGGACACCGCAATGAGAAGTACTGCATCTTTGCAAATTTCTCAGTTACAGGAGGGAAAGTGAGTCCAGACTTTGGTGACTGTACTTTTGAAAGCTGCACATAACACAGACTGACTGACATATTTTATTTGTCTGTTTGCAGTGGATTGTGTCTGGGTCAGAAGACAACCTCGTATACATATGGAACCTGCAGACAAAAGAGGTGGTTCAGAAACTGCAAGGACATACAGGTGAGACATTTGATCTAGTCAACTAATTGCATATCGCAGAGTCCTTCTGGACAAGCTAATGGTTCCTGGGCTGGTGGAATTTCCTGTATTTTATGAACCCAAAGGTTCATTAACATGTTCACAAGAGCCTGCCACTTGCTCCTGTCCACACTACAGTAATCCAGACAGTGCCATCCCATCCTGCTTCCTTAAGATCTATTTACATAATACTGTGTCATAAACACCTGGCTCTTCTGAGTGGCCTCTTTTTGTCAGGTTTGTACACCAACAATTTGTATACATTTCTCTTCTCTCCCATAACATAAATGGGTTATCTTTGTTTATAGAAATAAATGAAAATAGTAATGGAATATCACTTTGGAAAGCACTTACCAGACTAATGGTCTCTGTCCCGTGGACATAGAATGCAGTTGGTGAATAGAACTGGTCATTCACTTCCATCTGCAATGGTACACGTAAAGGTAAAGGTAAAATCCCTGTCGGTGCCATGTAAGACATAAGGGGAGTAGATGTATGGCTCCAGTCATCCTTAACCTCTGCTCTACTTTGAGGTGAGTGGTCAACATCATATCCCAGCTGCTTTACCCCAGGGAAGGAATCCCAGTACCACTGAGTAGGAGGCAGAATGGGCTCTGGAGCTGGTCTGGACGTTACAGCAGAGAGAAGTCTGTTCTCCATATTGGTAGCAAACCCAGACTATCCAGCCTGTGGCCTAGTCACTATAGTGACTGCATTATCTTGGCTAACATCTACAGTAGTTAGTTACCAAACATATGAACTTTAAATGTGTGGTGAAGTTCAGGTATTTGGAAATGACACTAATGTATCGAAATTGCACAAGTGAAGAGATTAAGAGCAGATTAAATTCAGGGAATGTTTCAAGAGTCATGTTCTCCTCTACAAAACTATAACTGTGCCTGTTGTATTTGCACAAGGAACCTGGTATCTCATATCAAGGGAAGAATGTAGGCTGTGTTTCTGAAGTTTTGGTCCTGTTGTGACCCCTCGAGAACAACTTTTGTCTAGGGAGTGGTGGCACAAGGGGAATTTTGACTGGTACATGTTTATGACCAGTACCCAATCAATTCCAGTTAAAAGTACTTGTACATTGGGCTGCAGTGCAGTGGTGTCACGCATGTTAAGTCTGGTAATGCTATTATGAATGAACAAACAAATGGTGACCAGTAGGTGTTAGTATACTGTAATAGAGACCTGTGTGTCCTCAGCAAAGGTAGTTCAGAGGTAAGGGGCTCTGTCCACACTGTCAAGAGCAGTAAATGTCTACCAGATTACATGATGGCACATCCCAGAAGAGGGCTTTCCATAAAAGTGTTTTATCGCAAGGCCACTCTTGCCATTCCATATAAGAAATGACTGTTGGTTTGTTTCAGATGTTGTTCTTTGCACCTCCTGCCACCCGACAGAGAACATCATTGCTTCTGCTGCATTGGAAAATGACAAAACCATCAAATTGTGGAAAAGTGACACATAACTAATGAACTGCTGAAGATGCTGTGGGTTTATTTGTGCTGAACGACCAAATTTTATATTGAAACTATTGATTACTAGGTCAGTTGAGCAGCAAGATGCATTTAAATTGGTTAAATAAAAAGAAGTTGAATAAATTGTGTTGTGCAATTCTTACAGGCGTCCATAAACTGAAACTGGTGTCCACATCAGTGTTAAGATTCCCATTATGGACAGTAATGACACAGCATGGTACTGGGGACAATTCTATTGCAACACCACTTATGTATGACACAATCACTCTTCCAATGTGGAATCACTTGCACATTTAAAGGGAAATGTTTGGTAATAAAACTTACTTGGGTCTTGAGGATACAGTACAAACCAGTACTGCCAGTTTGCATAATTGTCAAGAGTCGTTACTAGCATATTTACTCGAATGCAAGATGAAGTTTTTCCCTAAAATTTGGCATTTAAATATGTGAGGTCGTCTTAAATTCGCGTATGAAGCGCCGAACCAGACAACCCCAAACCGGATCACTCTGAACAGGACCATGCAGAGCCAAACCAAGGCCTGCATCACCAAATCATAATGTGAAATCAGCTCTCTTCTGGGATATTGCAACAGAGTGGTAATTCTTTACTGACGTTTCGGGACAACGTATCTGTCCTGTCTTCAAAGGTAAACCAATCAAAAAGAGAAAATGGCGAATAACTGAAATTGACACAGTCCTTCCACCCCCCCCCCCCCCCCC